>Ga0208694_1001128_pt1 | contig 34471 bp, 25 predicted proteins | sample AD_UKC078_MetaG_FD_184442 | JGI IMG/M metagenome (GOLD analysis project Ga0208694, IMG submission 184442) | Active sludge microbial communities of municipal wastewater-treating anaerobic digesters from USA - AD_UKC078_MetaG (SPAdes) (version 2) | ecosystem: Engineered > Bioreactor > Anaerobic >...
CTGCGCTTACTTGGCAGCCTTGAGGTTCGCCTCAAGCTGGTCGAGGAAGACGGTGAGCTCCTTGGGCAGCTTGTCGCCGAACTTCGGGTAGTGGTTCTCCCGGATATCAGCCACTTCGGCCAACCATCCGTCAATGTCCACTTCCAAGAGCTCCTTCATCTGTGCTTCGGTCACGCCCTCGGGGCGGTCGATGGCATCGATGGAGGGCATCACGCCGATCGGGGTGTCGACTGTCTTCGCAGTCCCCTCACACGCCTCGAAGACCCACTTCAGCACACGGCTGTTCTCGCCGAAGCCCGGCCAGATGAAGTGATTGTTCTCGTCGCGGCGGAACCAGTTGACGTAGAAGATCTTCGGCAGCTTGCTCTGGTCCTTGGCGCTCTTGCCGATGTTGATCCAGTGCTGGAAGTACTCGCCCATGTGGTAGCCACAGAAGGGCAGCATGGCGAACGGGTCACGGCGGACGGTACCGACCTTCAAGTCGAGGGCGGCGGCGGTAATCTCACTGCCGACGATCGAACCGAGGAAGACACCATGGTTCCAGTCGTGGCTCATGTGCACCAGAGGAACGGTCTTGGGCCGGCGGCCACCGAAGAGGATCGCGCTGATGGGCACTCCCTTCGGGTCCTCCCACTCAGCCGCGATGGACGGAGCCTGGGATGCCGGTGCGGTGAAGCGGGCGTTGGGGTTGGCGGCCGGCTTCTGGTCCTTGTTCCCCTTGTCCTGCACCCACGTGTTGTTCAGCCAGTCGGTGACGGGGCCGGGGGCGTCGTAGCCGATGCCCTCCCACCACACGTCCTTATCCTCGGTGACGGCGCAGTTGGTGAAGATCGTGTTCTTCTCCGCGGCCTTCATCGCGTTGTAGTTGGATTTCAGCGAGGTGCCCGGTGCCACTCCGAAGAAGCCGGCCTCCGGGTTGATGGCGTAGAGCCGTCCATCGGCGCCGAACTTCATCCACGCGATGTCATCGCCGATGGTCTCAACCTTCCAACCGGGGACGGTGGGGATGAGCATGGCGAGGTTGGTCTTTCCACACGCCGACGGGAAGGCACCGGTAACGTAGCGGCTCTTGCCCTCGGGGTTGGTGATCTTGAGGATCAGCATGTGCTCGGCGAGCCACCCCTCATCACGGGCCAGGACGCTGGCGATGCGCAGGGCGAGGCACTTCTTGCCCAGCAGGGCGTTTCCACCGTAGCCGGAGCCGTACGACCAGATCTCGCGCGTCTCGGGGAAGTGGGAGATGTACTTGTGCTCAAGCGGGGCACAGGGCCACTTGCCATGATCGCTCTCGCCCTCTGCAAGCGGCTTGCCGACCGAGTGGTAGCACGGCACGAACTCGCCGTCGGTACCCAGCAGGTCGAGGACCTTGGTGCCGACACGGGTCATGATGATCATGTTCAGCACGACGTAGATGCTGTCGGTGAGCTCGACACCGATCTTGGCGATCGGGGAGCCGAGGGGACCCATGGAGAAGGGAATCACATAGAGGGTGCGGCCCTTCATGCTGCCGCGGTAGAGTCCAGTCATCGTCTCCTTGAGCTCTACGGGATCGATCCAGTTGTTGGTGGGGCCGGCGGCCTCTTTGGTACGGGCTGCAATATAGGTTCGGTTCTCAACTCGTGCGACGTCGGAGGGATCGGAGTTGTAGGCGACACATCCGGGTTTCTTCTCGGGATTCAATGCGACACAATACCCGTCTGCAATCTGGGAAGCGATGAGCTCATCATACTGGGCGGAACTCCCGTCAGCGATGACGATCTGTTCGGGAGTTGTGAGCTCTGCAAAATCCAAGATCCATTTCTTGAGTTTTGCATGCTTGATGTCATTGACGTTCATGGACTACTCCTTGTTCTAGTACATAGACTACAACTCCTCATTAAATTAAGAGTTGCTCAACCAAAGGTACTGCTTTTTTTTATCTTAAGCAATACGGGTCACGGTCTATGATCAGAACATTGTGCCATGAAATCGAGAGTTGAAACTGAGATAGAGCTCAGGGGGGACATCCTCGGGGATATCCAGGAGATAGTCGCTGATCTTGCGGATCCGGTCCTTGAGGCTCTCCTTCTTGGAGAGCTGCGCCTCCTTGAGCATCGCGAGGCATTCGACGATGATCGAGTGGCTCGAGCGCACCTCCTCGATGGCACTGCGGAAGCGGTGGCTCAAATCGAGGATGATCTGGACCGTCTCCTCCGGGTGGGCGGCGATGAAGGGGGAGAAGTTCTCCCGGTCGATCTCGACGAGGGTGCAGTCGGTGAGCGCCACCGCGGTCGCCGAACGCGGGTACTCTTCGAAGAGCCCCATCTCCCCGAGCGAAGAGCCGGGACGGGAAATCTGTGCAAGTTCAAACTGTTGCGGGGTGTGGTAGTTCAAATAGAGGGCGACGGTCCCCTCCCGGAGGAGAAACATCGTCGTGCAGGGTGTCCCCTGCGTATAGATCACCATCCCCTTGGGGACCTCAAGGATAGGGTTTCCTGCATCATGGGTAGTGGGCATCTCATCCTCCTTGTCACGGCCAACAGTATACTATTGGCCTAGAAAGCACGCAAGGGAGGCGCAATTGACACCCCGAGAGCCCACGGCTACCCTATCTGCATGATCGAACTCTCCCTCCCGGCCGGCAGCATGCAGGCGGCGCTCGCCGCCTTCGATGGCGGCGCCGACAGCGTCTACCTCGGCCTTGAGCAATACAGCGCCCGAGCGGCGGCGGCGAACTTCAGCTTCGAGGAGCTCTCCGCTCTTCGTGCCTTCTGCATCGAGCACAAGAAGCGTTGCTATGTCACCCTCAACACCCTCCTCGACGAGGAATCCTTGCCTGCGATCGTCCCCACGCTGCGCCGCCTCTCCTTCATCGGCTGTGACGGGGTCATCGTCCAGGACCTGGGGCTGGCCCGCCTCATCAAGCGCCACTTCCCCACCCTGCCGCTCCACGCCTCCACCCAGCTTGCCGTCCATACCACGGAGGGGGTCAACGAGTTGGCTCGCCTGGGGTTTGCACGGGTGGTGCTCGCCCGGGAGCTGACAAGGGAGGAGATCGCAGCCATCAGGAGGGCATGCCCCGACATCGAGCTGAAGGTCTTCATCCACGGCTCGCTCTGCTACAGCGTCAGCGGCGCCTGCATGGCGAGCGCCCAGATCACCGGACGCAGTGCCAACGAAGGCTCCTGCGCCCAGATCTGCCGCTCCTACTTCACCGTCGAGGCGGATGAGACGGTGAGCGCTGCCCTCAGCCCCCTGGGCCGGGGGCCGAGGACGGCGTGGTTCTTCTCGATGAGCGACCTCTTTGGGGGACCAGCCATCCGGGAGTTGGAGGCCATCGGCATCGAGAGCGTGAAGGTCGAGGGGCGGATGAAGGGGCCGCTCTACACGAGGGCCGCGGCGCAGTACTACCGCGCCTTGCTCGACGGCAGTGGCGAGGTCGACTCGCTCGAGGATGCGCTAGCCATCGCCTTCTCGCGTCGGCACACCGGCGGCTGGCTCACCGGCTACGGGCGGCAGCGGCAGGACTTCTCCATCCGCACGACGGCCACACTGGGCAGCATCAGCTACCCGGGCCATAGGGGCGTGAGGGCGGCGACCGTCAGAGCCGATGATGAGAGCGGGGTATGGGTGGAGAGTGACCGCCCCCTCTCCCTGCGTGACGGGCTGCTGTACTTCACCCCCGGTGACAAAGAGCCGGTCGAAGCGGTCCGCTTCGGCATCAGGAGGCTGTGGGACGAGGAAGGGAGGCCGGTCACCACCGTCGCCGCCCACACCACGGCCCTCATCGCGCTGCCGGCCAAGGAGCGCTGGCCACGCGTCGGCGAGCAGCTCTTCCTCATCAGCGCCCACGACCAGAACCTCGCCCTGTACAGCGACGCGCTCCCTGCCTACAAGAAGCCGATCACCATCACCGTCACCATCGACGATGAACACGTGACCGTCTCAGCCTGGGGCATCGAGCGAAGCTGGGACCTGCGGGCCCAGGAGGCGCAGCAGGCCCAGGATGTGGCGGAAAACCTCGAGCACGTCTTCAGCCGCAGCGGCGCCTCTCCCTTCTTCTGCGAACACCTCGAGGTAGTCAACCGCACGGAGCGTGCGCTCTCCTCCCTCTTCTTGCCCATGAGCCGGCTCAACGAGATCCGCCGGGACTTCTATGCGGAGCTTGATGCCCACTCCCTGAGGGAGGTGAACCGGCCGTTGGATGAGGAGAGCGAAAGAACCAAGATATCGCTTGCCCCCCTTCCCCCGCGCTCCTCTCTGGTAGACTCATCTCTGCTCTGCTTCCTGGACTTACAGAGGCTTCGAAAGGCCGCATCAAGGGGTGAACGGCTCGCCGACCTGCTCTTCCAGGTCGACGGCTTCTACTACCTCCCCCTCCCGGTCGTGATGTTTGGAGGGGGGCGCTTCAGTGAGGATCTCGATGCCGTCATCGCAACGCTGACTGCAGAGGGCATCATTGACTGTGTGCGCTTCGGCCTCAACAACGTTGGCCAGATCCCCCTCCTGCGGGAGCGGGGACTCTCCTGTTGGGCCGATGTGTATCTCTACCTCTCCAACAGCGAGAGTGCGCAGAGCCTCGTCGAGAGTGGCTTGCACTTGGTCGGTGGCTACCTCTGGATGGAGCGGAGCGAGACCGATGTCGAGCGCTGGCCATTTCCCCCGACGGTGGTCGACAGCGCCTTCACCGCCCCGGCCTTCATCAGCCGCTCCTGCTTCCGCCGTGACTCCCTCCTCCTCTCCTGCAAAGGCTGCCCCCACCGTGGATCGTGGTACGCCCACAGCGACAGCGTCCGCTACAAGGTCATCGTCGAGGATTGCATCACGTACGCCATCGTTCTTCGATGAGAGCGCGGAAGCGGGAGAACTGGTAGGAGAGCGGGAAGGCCAAGAGCCCCTCCTCGAACATCCGGTCCATCTCAGGGAGCGTCACCCACCGCCAATCGACGGTCTCGCCCTCCTGCAGGCGCACCATCTCCTGGCCTTCTTTGAGCGTCACCAGATAGATATCGACGAAGGAGGCGGCTTTGACCGCCGTCCCGATGAACTCGATCTGGTCATCGCCGACGACGATGCCGGTCTCCTCGGCCAGCTCGCGCAGCGCCGCGTGGCGGCTCCCCTCCCCACTGACGACCGAGCCTGAGGTATTCTCCCAGAGGCCGGGGCGAAGCTCCTTGTCGGGTGAGCGGAGGGTCAAGAGCAGCTTGCCGTCGCTGTTGACCGTCCAGACGGCCACCACCACATGGTAGGTCCCCTCCGCAAGGGGAAGGCCCCGCTTATGGGTGCGCCCCAGCGGGAGGCGATGCTCATCCCAGAGATCCCAATACTCGCTCATCTCCCCTCCAGGAGGGTAATGGCCATGTCAGCGCAATCCGTAGTGTTTGACGAAGGCCTCGGCGTTTTGGATCGAACCACCGGCCGCTCCCTTGACGACGTTGTTGACCATGAGGAGGAAGCCGACCTTGTGGCCCCGCTTCTTCAGCCGCCCGGTGTAGATGACCATGCCGCTCGGGTTTCCCCAGAAGGCGTACTTGGGCTGGGGGAAGGCGGGAGCAGGACTGTACTCCACCGGTTGGGCGGCCGATGAGGGGAGGTCGCTGACCACGGTGAAGTTCTTCCAATCCTCGATGATTTGATCGATGGAGACATCCTCCTCAAGGTCGAGCCAGACCGCCTCGAGGTGGCCGAACATCACCGGCACGCGCACCGTATAGCAGTTGACGTCGCATTCGACCTCGAGGATCTTCTTGATCTCCTTCTCCACCTTCTCCTCCTCACCCTTGATGAAGGGGATGCAGTTGTCGGTGATGTCGAAGGAGGAGAGCCCCGGGTACCCCGCCCCGCTGACGCTCTGGTAGCTGTGCATCATGATCTCCTTGATGCCGTACTTGACCAGGGGAGCGATGGCCATGGCAAGGCCGGTGGTCGAGCAGTTCGCGTTGGTGATGACGAATCCACTCTCCGGGTACCCCTGATCCTCGATGCGTCGCATCTGGTTGAGGTTCGCCTCGGGGATGAGGATGGGGACGTTCTGCTCGTAGCGCATCGATGCGGCGTTGGAGAAGACGTAGAAGCCGTTGTCCCTCAGCTGCGGCTCCGCCTCGTTGGCCACTTCGGACGGAAGGGCCGAGAAGACGATCTTGACGCCGGCGTTCTTCATCGCCTCGATGTTGAACTCCTGCACGACGATCTCTTTGATGTGGGCGGGCATCTCGAAGGGCATGACCCAGTGGACCGTCGTTGCGTATTTAAGGCCGACACGGCTCGCCGACGCGGTCACAAAGACCGGCTCGAACCAGGGATGGTGTGCAAGCATCCACATAAACACCTGCCCGACGGCACCGGTGGCACCCATTACAGCAACTTTGATCTTCTCTTCCATTTCAAACTCCAACGGTCACAACGACCGATGGAAATACGGTACCGATTTTGAGAAGATTGCGCAAGTAGTTTATAACAATTAATGGGATTATTTAACAATATGTTACTATATTAACTAAAAGTTTAGGATAGTGAACTCTTCTTCTTCACTTCGATCCGCTCGGCGGCCAGCGTAAAGGCGATGCCGCTGCCCTCTTCTATGAAGCTCTTCGAATCCGACACCGCAGAGAGGACGACATCGGTGGAGGATGCGGGGACAAAGGCCAACACCAGCTCCTTCTCCGGGACCAGGTGGGCCCAGAAGAAGGGGATGTCGCCCCATTGGGCGGTGCCCCGCCCATCGATGATGAGCCCGCCCACCGGCACGATCTTGCGTATGGCGGCGATGACGTCGTCGCCGTGGCCGTTGTTGCAGATGACGGCCACCAGGTCCCACTCATGGCGGCCCGGCATCTCGCCCACCGAGCCGTCCCACGAGGCGGAGAAGGAGGCGGCCATGCCGCGGAAGTGCTTGCTCGAGACCAGGCCGTTCCACACCGGGTCGATGTGCGCGTCATCGACCATGGTCATCAGGATCTCCTTGCGGCTGTCGCCGAGGCCGAGGAGGCAGAGCAGGGAGTTGGAGGTGACGGCGCGGGCGGTGAGGATGGTGCCGCCGCGGCTTCCCGCCTTCTTGGCCGAACGCATCAAGCCATCGGCTTTGCCTCTGTCGACGACTGCTAAGAATAGACTGCTCTTCATGGTGTTGCCTCCTCTTTGGCCTTCTGCACTTTCCGTTGGGTACGGGCAAAGAGCAAGCCAAGCATCTGGACGACGAGGACCGGGGTCATCGAGACGAAGATGATGACGCCGAAGGCGTCGGTGGTCGGATTACCCCCCACCGCCACCGAGCTGCCGATGGCGAAGGAGAGGAGGAAGGTCGTGGCCATCGGGCCGCTGGAGACGCTGCCGCTGTCAAAGGAGAGGCCGACGAAGAGATCGGGGATGAAGAAGGAGAGGATGACGGCAATGCTGTAGACCGGCAGGACGAAGTACCAGAGGGAGAGACCGGTGATGATGCGCAGCACGGCGAGGAAGACGGAGAGCCCTACCCCGATGGAGAGGGCGACGAGCATCACGCTCTTTCGGATATGCCCCTGCGTGATGGCCTGCACCTGGTCGACGAGGACGTAGACCGACGGCTCGCTGAGCACCGTGATGGCCCCGATAGCGAGGCCGACGACCAAGAGCAGGGTGGTACTGACGCTGCCGATGGCATAGCCGATCTGGAAGCCGACGGGGATGAAGCCGCCATCGACCCCGATGAAGAAGAGCGTCAGGCCGATGAAGAGGTAGATGAAGCCCACCCCGACGCGCAGAAGACGTCGAAACGGCATCTTGATCAACAGGACCTGGTAGACCAGGCAGAGCATGATCAGGGGGACCAAAGACCGGACGACCTGCAGCATCGAGGGGACGATGAGGGAGAGGAAGTCGCCGCTCTGGCGCACCACCAGCTCACCGGCCACCTCTGAGGCCGGGCCGCTGACGAGGCTGAGGATCCCGATGGCCAGCGTCGGGCCGATGAGGACCAGGGAGACGAAGCCGAAGTTGTCGCTGTCCTTCTGTTTCTGCTGGACCCGGGCCACCCCGAGGCCCACCGCCATGACGAAGGGCACCGAGAGCGGGCCGGTGGAGGCCCCTCCACTGTCGAAGGCGATGCTCATCATGATCGGGGAGCTGAAGGCGAAGAGGATGAAGAGTACTCCATAGCTGACGGCATAGATCCACTTGAGCGGGATGCGGAGCACCACACGCGCCATGGCGATCATCATGTAGAAGCCGAAGCCCAGGGCGATCATGGTGACCAGCGAGGTGGTGGAGATCGCCGGGTTGACCATCGCCACCTGGTCGGCGAGCACGGCGATGCTCGGCTCGGCGAGGATGATGACGACGCCGACGATCATGCCGGTGAAGAGGACGAGCCAGAGGTTCTTGCTGCTGGTGGTATCACTGCCGATCCGCTCACCGATGGGGATGAGCCCGATCTCAATGCCGGTCAGAAAGACCGAGAGACCGACGATGATGAAGACGCCGCCGATGGCGAAATCGAGGAGGTTTCCCTCAGGCAGCGGGGCGACAAAGAAGTGCAGAAGGGCGATGAGGGCAACCATCGGGCCTACGGAAAAGCTGACTTCCTTGAGTTTCTTCAACAGCCCCATGAGGCCCTCCTTGGTGTATTGTGGGTATGCGTAGGCGATATATCAAAATATATCAAGGAATTATTACTCATTGAGATTACAAAGGTCAAGCCAAGTCAGGGGAATATCGCATTTCCACTATGCCTCCTCAAGGATGGAGGGCGGTTCTCTTGAACTGGAGGGCTGCCTCAGATATTATAGCCATACATGTTTTTGGAGAGAGGAAGCTCTTAGGCGGCTAAGCATAAGGGGGCTTCCTCTTCCTTTTCTCCTTCGGGGCTCTCCCCCTGATCCTGTCCATCCTACTACACCTCTTGCCCCATGTGGAAATAATCATTTATTGAATAGGTGGGAATTTTCATTCTCAGCTCAGTGAATATCGCATTTCCACTATGCCGTCTTGACTTAAAACTTTCCAATTCGTATGATAGCCACTGTTGTAACCGGGGGTGTAGCTCAGTTGGTAGAGCGTCTGAATGGCATTCAGAAGGTCAGGGGTTCGATTCCCCTTACCTCCACACAGAAGTCCTTGCTGAAAAGCGGGGACTTCTTCTTGTCTGGGGCCCTCTCATTGCCCGTGACTTCCCCGCTTCAGAGATGACTCTCACGTCATCAGCGAGTATTATATGAGAAGACACACAGAGACATGAGGTGACCAAATGCAACTCGACCCACCAATGCTCAAAGATATCCTTGCACACTTTTCCATCGAGGGGCATTTGCTCTCGCTCAAGCTCCACAGAGAAGGGCATATCAACACGACCTTCTTCTCCACCTTCGAACATAAGGGGTGTCTTGAGCGCTACACCCATCAGAGAATCAACACCGAGGCGTTCAAGGACCCGGTCTCCCTGATGCAGAACATCTCTGCCGTCACCAGCCACATCCGAGGAAAACTTGAGGGCCGGTATAGCGACATCGACCAGCGGGTGCTCACCGTCATCCCGACTCGAGACGGCCAGCTGCTCTTCGAGGATGGACAGGGAGGATTTTGGCGCACCTATCGGTACATCGACCAGGTACAAACCTACAACACCATTGAAAGCGAAGAGCAGGCGTACCTCTTCGGTGCGGCGGTGGGGACCTTCCAGCTGCAGCTTTCCGACTTCGACGGCGCCTCGCTCTCACATACCATCCCTCGCTTCCACGACATGCGCCTGCGCTACGAGCAGCTTCAAGAGGCGGTGAAGGTGAACCACCACAATAGAGTGGAAACGGTAGCCGATGAGCTGGCATTCTTGGAGGATAACCAGAGCCGGGGCTGTGTGCTCACCGATGCCCTCGCGGAGGGGAAGCTCCCGCTCCGGGTCACCCACAACGACACGAAGGTGAACAACGTCCTCTTCAGTCTCGATGGCAGTGAGGCGCTCTGCATCATCGACTTGGACACCGTCATGCCCGGCACGATCCTCTTCGATACCGGCGACATGCTGCGCACCGGCTCCAACACCGGTGAGGAGGACACCATCGACCTGAACAGGGTCGATTGTGCGGTCCCCCTCCACCGGGCCCTCCTCTCCGGCTACCGCTCACAGGCCACCTTCCTCACCGCGTTGGAGGAAGAGTTGCTCGTCGAGTCGGGGCGGACCATCACGCAGATCATGGCGGTGCGCTTCCTGACCGACTATCTCAATGGCGATGTCTACTACCACATTGAGCGGGAACAGCATAACCTCGATCGTGCCCGAACCCAGATCGCCTTGATGAGGGCGATGGACAGGCGGTGGAGCGAGCTGTGAACGATTGCTCCCCACTGCCGACAGCGCATGACTGGAACATGGTGCGGTAACACAGGCTCTGAAACGAACGCTCACAATAGTTTGATATTTATCATGCCACAAGGATAGTAGGATATTTTTCTTGTTTTACGCAGTAATTTCTATTTTGCTTGCGCAAATCGGAGATTTTTCCATTTTCTCATTGACAACCTCCCCTGCCGTGTTACGATTTATAGGGAGAGTCGGACAAGACTTCAGGTCTCTCCAACGTACAACGTATGGGTATTGCTTTGATGTGGACTTCTCGGCAGGGGAGGGGCACGACGGTCGTCGTGTGGACACAAAAGCCTTCTCACTGTCGATTATCACAAGACGAACAGGAGGATGGAAGCGGTGGCAGAGTACAGGATTGAACACGACCTATTGGGGAACCGTGAGGTTCCGAAGTCTGCATACTACGGAGTGCAGACGGTCCGGGCCTTGGAGAACTTCAAGGTATCGAATATCGCGATCTCGCACTACCCGGAGCTCATCAGGGCACTGGGATACATCAAAAAGGCGTGTGCCTTGGCGAACCTTGAGTGCAAGACCATGGAGAAGAGCGTCGCAGATGCCATCGCGAAGGCGAGCGACGAGGTCATCGCAGGAAAACTGGATGACCAATTCCCCGTTGATTCCATACAGGGCGGGGCGGGAACCTCGACGAACATGAACGCCAATGAAGTCATCGCCAACCGCGCCCTGGAACTCATCGGCAAGGAGAAGGGCGATTACAAGTTCATCCACCCCAACAACCATGTGAATATGTCACAGTCGACCAACGACGTCTACCCGACCTCGTTGCGCCTGGCAACCGCCTGGATGCTTGACCAACTCGTCGAGGAAGTCGACCACCTGCAGAAGGCGCTCAAGAAGAAGGGCGAGGAGTTCGCCGACGTACTGAAGATGGGGCGCACCCAGCTGCAGGACGCCGTGCCGATGAGCCTCGGCCAGGAGTTCGCCGCCTATAGCGCGATGATCGAGGAGGAGATCGAGAAGATCCGTCGGGTGCAGAGCCAGCTCTACACCATCAACATGGGGGCGACGGCCATCGGGACGGGCATCACCGCTCCCAAGGGGTATGATGCGGTGGTCACCCGCCATCTGGCCACGCTGACCGGCCTGCCGTTGGTCTTGGCACCCGACCTGGTGAAGGCGACCCAGGACGCCGGTGACTTCGTCGAAGTCTCCACCACCGTCAAGCGACTCGCCGTCAAGACGTCGAAGATCTGCAACGACCTGCGCCTCCTCTCCAGCGGTCCGAGGACCGGCATCGGGGAGATCAGCCTGCCGGCGAAGCAGCCCGGCTCATCGATCATGCCTGGAAAGGTCAACCCGGTCATTCCTGAGGTGGTCAACCAAGTCGCCTTCGAGGTCATCGGAAACGACATGACCATCACGATGGCCGCCGAAGCCGGCCAGCTTGAGCTCAACGTCATGGAGCCGATGCTCGCCTTCAAGCTCTTCAGTTCAATTCTCCACTTCAAGCGGGTGCTGAGGATTCTCACCGATCAGTGCATCGTCGGTATCGTGGCGAACCGCGAGCGCTGCCGCTCCCTGATGGAGAACTCCATTGGACTGGTCACCGCCCTGGTGCCGATCTTGGGGTATGAGCTCTGCACCGACATCGCCAAGAAGGCCCAAGCCACCGGCGGTTCGGTATATGAGATTGTGCTCAATGGAGGCCACCTCTCCAAAGAGGAGCTGGATGATATCCTCTCCCCGGAGCATATGCTCTAAGTCACTGGAAAAGGCCCGGAGAAATCCGGGCTTTTTTCCCATTTATTTGTATTAGTGGTTGAAAGAACTCCAACAACTGGCTATCCTATCAGTAATTCATACGAAAATTTCAACTACGAGGAGGTGCGAGTCGTGGATAATTGTGGCAAAAGTGCAAGTATATCTGATGACCCTCTGAGTAGATACTCAATCTTAGGCGCCCTTGGGCGCCGTCATCGCTGATACTTGTCGAACCCCACACAGCTCTTCGTCTCCATAACAGATTATGGAAATCCAATTCGAGCAACTACGTGACCATGCGATGTCACACAATTGGCAGGCCCTGAAAACGGATCTGTCCCACCTGCAAGAGGTCGATATCGCCTCATTCATCGAGAGCTTGCCCGCCGAGCTCGCCTTGATCGTCTTCAGGACGTTGGACAAGGATTTGGCGGCCGAGATCTTCGCAAACCTGGGCAACGAGCGTCAGGAGGAGCTCATCGGGGTCATCACCGACGAGGAGCTGCAGCACCTGATGAAGGGCCTGATGATCGACGATGCGGTCGACATGCTCGGTGAGCTGCCGGCGAACCTCGTCAACCGCATCCTCCGCCATACCTCACCCAACACCCGCAGCCTCATCAACCAATTCCTCCTCTACCCCGAGTTCGGCGCCGGGTCGATCATGACCGCCGAGTTCGTCCAGCTCAAGAAGGAGATGACGGTCAAGGAGGCCATCGACCACATCCGGCGTGTCGGCGAGGACAAGGAGACGATCTACACCTGTTACGTCACCACCCAGAACCGCAAGCTAGAGGGGATCATCTCGGTGAGAACCCTCCTCTTCTCCGACGACGAGAGCATCTTGGAGTCGGTGATGGACCGGGACTTCATCTCGGTGACCACCACCGACGACCAAGAGCTGGTCGCCGACCTCTTCAGACGCTACGATCTCCTCTCCATCCCCGTCGTCGATCATGAGAATCGCCTGGTGGGCATCATCACCGTCGACGACATCATCGACGTCATCGAGGAAGAGAACACCGAGGACTTTGAGAAGATGGGAGCGATGCTCCCCAGTGACAAGCCGTACCTGAAGACCGGGGTCTTCTCACTGGCCAAGAACCGCATCGTCTGGCTGATGGTTCTGCTGGTCAGCGGGATGATCACCGGCAGCATCCTCGCCCGCTTCGAGGATGCCTTCCTGATCCTGCCGATCCTCGTCTCCTTCATCCCGATGCTCACCGACACCGGAGGCAACGCCGGCAGCCAGAGCTCGACGCTGATCATCCGCGGTATGGCGGTCAACGAGATCTCGCTCAAGGATTTCTGGACGGTGCTCTTCAAGGAGCTCCGCGTCGCGCTGCTGGTGGGGTTCGTCCTCGCCTTCTTCACCGCACTGCGCGTCTACTTCACCGGCCATGGCATCATGGTGGCCGTGACGGTCGGCATCGCCCTCTATGCGACGGTGATCATGGCGAAGACAATCGGCGGCATCCTTCCGATGATAGCCAAGAAGTTCCACATGGACCCGGCCATCATGGCCGCTCCCTTGATCACGACGATCGTGGACGCCTTCAGCTTGATCCTCTACTTCACCATCGCAAAGAAGCTGCTCCACATCTAGCAGGTGTGCTGAGAGAGGTACTGGAGGGCACGCTCTTCGTCCATCGGCTTGGCGAAGAGGTAGCCCTGCACCTTGTCACACCCGTACTTGGTCAGGTACTGCAACTGGGTCTCCTCCTCCACGCCCTCGGCGATGACGCAGTGGCCGAGCTTATGGGCCATGGAGATGATGTCGCTGGTGATGGAGCGATCCTCGCTGATGTGGGAGAGCTTCTCGATGAAGAACCTATCGACCTTCAGACAGTCGATCTCAAGCTCTCGCTCACGCGCCAGGGATGAGTAGCCGGTGCCGAAGTCATCGATGGCGATCTTGATGCCGGCATTGCGCAGCGGCTTGAGGATCCGGTTGATCTCCTGGTAGTTGGCGGCGAAAATCGACTCGGTGATCTCAAGGCAGATGTTCCGGGCCTTGACCCCCATCGCCCGGATGGTCCTCAGGAGCTTGGGCGAAAACTCCTGTTTGAGCAGCTGCAACGCCGAGATGTTGATGGAGACGGTCAGCCCCTCATACCCCTTTTCATGCAGGGTGTCGAGGAAACGCAACGCTTGGATAATGATGGATTCTCCCAATGGAATAATGAGCTTGGTCCGCTCGGCGATGGGAATGAACTGCAGTGGGCTGATGGTCCCGAGCCCAGGGATCTCGAGACGGGCGAGCGCCTCAAACCCCGCCACCGAGCCATCGGCGATGGTGATGACCGGCTGGTAGACCAGATAAAGGCGTCCGCTGCCCTCGCCCGAGGCGATGGCGGTGAGTTCCCCGGTGATCTGCTCCTCGCGGTAGAGCTTCGTCTCCATCTGCTCATCGAAGAAAAGGGAGGCGCTCTCCACACCCCAGTGGTGCAACGCCTGTTCGCTGACCACCAGGAGCTTGCGAAGCAGATCCTGCGCAGATCCTCCCTTCTGGCCGACCTCCACGATCCCGATGCCCCACCCGATGCCCTCCATCGCCAACGGCGTGCTCAGGTGCTCGGATATCGCGTCTGCGAGGCTCTCCAGCTCCTCCTTGCCGGCATACCCCCGGATATGGAAGACAAACTGATACTCGTAGATCACACAGAGCGTGTAGGTCGGCTTACAGAGCGCTTGAAGCTGCTGGGCCACCTCCTTGAGGATCTCCTGGGAGTAGAGAAAGCCGTAGGTCATCGCCGAGGCGTGGAGGCTGGAGAGGTTGACCGCCACCAAGGCAGAGGGTTCCCCTCTTCGCCCTGCGTGCGTGGCCTCCAAGAGCTCCTCGAGGTAGCGGCGATTGTACAATCCCGTAGCCAGGTCGTGCTGGGAGTGGTAACGCAACTCGGCCTCAGCGTGTTTGCGATTGTTGATGGAGAGGATCAAGCCCTCAAGCTCTTCGACCACTCCCGCTTCATTGACGATCCCTTGGCCGAGCTCCCAGACCCACTTGTGCTCCCCGGCTCGGGTAATGATCTCGTACTCGCCGGAGTACGAGCCACCTGCGGCAATGGCCTCTTTCCAGTCATGGTGGACCTGCTGCACATGGGAGGGGGCGATGAGGTCGTTGAAGGAGACCTCTTGGCTGTTGGTGAGGCTCTCCTGGCGATAGCCGGTCAAGCGCTCACACCCCGGTGATACGTAGAGCATCGTCCAGTTTGCGTCGTTCTTGCACCGGTAGGCCATGCCGGGCAGGTGGGAGAGGAGCACCCCCTTGCTGCGCTCGCTCTCCTTGAGTGAGCGCTCGATCATCTTCCGCTGTGAGATATCCTGCACAAGGCAGATGTGGTTGTAGTAGTCGTCACCTCCGACGTTGATGGGGGCGACGACGATCTCGACCCAGACGATCGAGCCATCGGGTCTCAGATAGCGCTTCTCGATATTGTAGGATGGAATCTCAGCGGCAAGGAGGCGCTTGAACAACTCCCGCTCCCGCTCAAGGTCCTCCGGGTGCGTGATAGCCGACCATCCGAGACGCAAGAGCTGCTCCTTGGAGTAGCCGACGATCTCTTCGAACTTCGGGTTCACGGTGAGGATCTCATCGATGATGGTATCCCCCGGGCTCAGCCCATGGCTGATGGTGATGCCGATGGGCGCTTGGCCGAAGATAGCGTCGAAGCGTTCAGCCCGTTCCTTGACGCTCTCTTCGATCATCCCCTGCTCTTGGGCAAGCGCGAGGGCGTCAGTGCCGGCAAGCGCGCTCTCCAACGTCTCCTTGGCCACAGGTCGGACGTAGAGCACGTCAGAGACGACCGATTGGATCAGATGGATGGTCTTGGCCTCCAGGCCATGGATCAACAGTTGTCTCATCACCAACGCTCCTTGTCCTCCAGAAGGACACTCCATCAGTGTACTCGAAAATGGGTGCTTTGCAACTCAGTCTGCCAGCCAGATGGGATTGCTGTAGGCAGTTCTCCCCTGCCCGTCGGTGCACTCGAGGCGGACGTATCTGCTCTCTCCGTTCAATGGGGCGACCAGCTCGGTTATCCCCTCACCCAAGCGACGGACGAAGTTGCGCCGCTCCCCTTTGATGATGATCCGACTCACCGGGGAGCAGTGGACATGCACGGAGCCATCAATGACTGCAAAGGAGTAAATTTCAGGGCCCTCGGTGGTGTAGAAGTGCCCACCAGAGAGCGCCTCCATCAGGGCAGGCTGGCTCCGGTCGGCGGCGTTGGCCATGATCCAGCTGCCGAAGCTGTCACGCTCTGCATTGCCAAAGGGCCAAAATGCGGCCGAGGGGGAGCCGTTGTGGTTATCATCACCGCCAAAGGCGAGCCATCGTTTGCCTTGACGCAACCCGCTCTCCCAGAGATGGACGCTCCCCTCCACCCCGTTCAGAGCCTCGGTTGAATAGTTGCTCACTTCAATGCCGGAGAGGCCTTCGACGGAGGCAATATCTTCAAAGTTCAGCAGCGACCATGCGCTATGGTTGAGGACGATCAGGTACTCCTCTTGGCAACGCTCGATCACGGAGCGCGTCTCCCCTTCATCCTTCACCGTGAAGCGGTGCCCCTCCTCAAAGAGTGATTTCCTCCCGATCTGCAGAAGATTGATATGGATTGGTTTGTCGGCAAAGAATCCGCTGACCTCCACGCCGGGAATGCAGAGCAATGTCGGGTGCGTATAGGTGGCATACACGTCATGGTCGGTGATGCTGATGAAGTCATACCCTTCGTGTGCATAGAGTGCAAGGAGCTCCGTCACGGTCAGCTTGCCATCACTCTCAGTCGAGTGCGAATGTACATTCCCCTTCAGCCAGATTCCCTCTTGCAGAGCAGAGCTCGTTGTCGCCATATGGTTGTCCTCATCGCAGTATGGAGGTATCTGAGCATGGTGGCAAGCAGAATCACTTCACACCAAGGCTTTGACTGAGTTGCGCTCCACCATCTCCATGGGAATCTCGATGACCGAACCCGTGTGATCACCATCGATGAGGGCCACCAGCTCCTTGATGGTCTGTTGGGCCATCAACTCATAGTCGGCCCGGAAGGTGGTGATGGGAGGAGAGAAGTAGGCTGAGACGGCGATGTCGTCAAAGCCGATGACCGAGACTTGGTCCGGCACCTTGATTCTCAACGCCTTCAGCGCGTTGATGGCCCCGATGGCCGTCAGGTCGTTGGCGGCGATGATGGCCGTCGGGTGTTCCTCGTGTTCAGAGAAATACGTATGGACGTACTCGTAGGCGAGGTCCTCCTTGAAGTCGGCGTTGCCGAGGATGCAGGTGACATCCTCGCCGTGCAGATCTTCGAGCGCCTGGTTCACCCCCCACTGTCGCCGCAGGGCCGGAAGGCGCTTCAGGCTTGAGCCGATGTACATCAGACGCGTATGCCCCTCGTCGACGAGGCGCATGACCGTATCGTAGGCACACTTCTGGTCATCCATGTTGACCAAGGAGATGTTCGGTGACGGGGATTGCTCCTCCTGGTTGACCAGGACGACCGGGTAGCCGCAGCTGTTGATCCGCTCGAACCCCTCGCTGCCGCTCTCAAGGCCGAAGATGACCGCGCCTCTGATGAGCGATGAGGAGAAGAGCTGCTCCAGCTCGCCGATGGCGTGCTGGCTGTCGGTGATGGTGACCAGCACCTTGAGGCCGAACTTCTTCGCCTCGACGAGGATGTAGTTGGTGAAGAGGGTGGCGAAGTGGCTGCTGATGCGGCTCACCCCGTCGGTCACCCCGCTGAAGGTGGAGACGAAACTGATGATCTGCTCCTGCTTGCCGGCAAGGCTGCGTGCATGGGTGTTGGGGGTAAAGTTGTACTCCTTGATGTAGCGCTCGATCTTGTCGATGCTCTTTTGGGATATTCCCCCCTTCCCGTTCAAGTACTTTGAAAGGGTGATTCGAGAGATTCCGATGATCTCAGCCATCTCCGTGGTCGTCATGATTCCTCTTAATTTCTAGAGATATATTGGATTACTATAGGCGGTACGACCTGCCTCGTCAATGCATTCAACGCGGACATACCGTTTGTTCCGCCTCAGCGGCGCGGTGAATTCGGTAAGATTCTCCCCGAGCTTTCGCACGAAATTGCCCTCCTCCCCCTTGAAGACGATTCTTCTCACCGGGGAACAGGAGACGTGGACGATGCCGTTCTCAACGGAGAAATCATAGATTTCAGGACCCCCGCTTGCGTAGAAGTGCCCTGCCTCCAACGCCTCGATGATTCCCTCATGGCTGCGCTCCTGTGCCTTGACCATCACCCAACCACCGAAGCTGTCACACTCGAGATGGTTGAACGGCCACCCCGGGCTATTCGTATAGCCGTTGTGGTTGTCATCGGTGGCGAGCCCCCACCACTGTTTCCCATCGCGCAGGCCGGTATCCCAGAAGTACGCGTTCTCCCCGACCCGGTCGTGATACTCGGTGCCGTAGTTGAGCACCTCCAGGGCGAAGAAGCAGTCGTAGTTCTCCACATCCCGATACTCCAGGCGCGACCAATCGGGGTGGTTGAGCATGATGAGGTAGTCGTCCTGTGCCCGTTCGATGAAGCGACGCGTCGCCGCATCATCCGTGACGGAGAACTCCTCGCCGTCAGAGAAGAGGCTCTTCTCCCCCTTCTGGTAGAAATTGATATGGGCCCGCTTCCCGTTGAGTGTGCAGGTCAGCTCGAAGCCCGGAATGAGGAGCAGGCCCTCATGGCGGTATCGCGCATAGATGTTGTGATCAGTGAGTGAGAAGAAGTCGTATCCTCGCTCACGATACCCCGCGAGGACCTGCTCAGGGGAAAGATCGCCGTCGGAGACGGTGGAGTGGGCATGCAGGTTGCCTTTCAACCAATACCCATCGCTGGGAGCAAAACGTTGTTGTATCATTTCCACCATCTCCTTCGGCTCTCTCTTATTTCACGAACTTGTCGTAGTACGCACCACGCTCATCAAGAACCTGCTGCAGGTTATTGTCAAGCAGCTTCTTGTACTGCTCGGCGTAGACCTCTTCGAACTTGCCTTCCGGTGCATTCATCACCTTGAAGACCATTTCGACGATCATCGACTGCAGGAGCGGGACATACTGGTCGCTCGGCAGCGCCGCGCCGATGAGGTACGCATCGTAGAAGCGATTCTTGTCGTAGCGGATGTCGAACTCAGCCTCAAAGTACTCCATCGGAACGTGGGGGAACTCACCCTTGCGGTTCTCGAGGAAGTTCTCCTTGCCGAAGAACGGGGTACGGGTCAGCATGTCCAAATCGTTGGCGCTTGCAAATCCCATCGCCTTCAGCTCATCCTTGGCCTTGAGCACCGGGATACCCTTCTCGTTGAGGGTACTCCCCTCACCGAAGATGAAGTACTCGATGTTCAGGGCATTCTCCCGATTGGAGATCCATGCGTAGTACTTCATGATGGCATCGATCTTCTTCTCCGAGGCCTTCGGCACGTAGGAGTAGTTGGAGACCGGCTGGGCCGAGGGGATCAGGTGGTTGCCATCGGCATCCTCAAGGGTGTCGACCGGCCACATCTGGTAGCCCGCGATGGTGGAGTAGGCGTGGAGCGCCTCATCCCCGTCGCTGTCCAGCATGAAGACGACGTTTCCGTTCGCCAAGCTCTGCTTGTACTTCGTCTCGTCCACATCAACGGCGAAGTCGCGCGGGATGATGCCGTCGAGGACGAAGCGGTTGAGCTGGCGCAGGCCTTCCTTTCCACCCGGCTTGAGGATGTTGGTGAAGGTCGGCTCGTACTGGTAGTTGATCCGCTCATCGGCCCGACTGGTGTAGGAGAGGATGAAGTTGGTGTACTTGCCGTCGGTGATCTTGCCGCTGAATGCGTACGGGATCATATTCGGATACGCCTTCTTCGCCGCATAGAGGACGTCGATCAGCTCGGCGCGGGTGGTCGGCAACGCCATGCCCATCGCCTCGACGATGTCCTTGCGGATGTACTGGTTGTGCGAACGGCCGTAGATCTCGAAGACCCGCGGCAACGCATACTGCTTGCCCTCGAACTGGGTCTGCAAGAGCGCCGTCTTGGCGTTTGCAAGCCAGTCTGGATCGAGACGGTCGACGTACGGGGCGAGGTCCACCAGACCACCCTGGCTTCCATAGGTCGCCACGCGCTCCTTGTCATACGTCATGATGACATCCGGGGCGTTGTTGGCCGCCAACATCGAGTTGATCGTGTTGTCGGCGCCGCTGCGGACGATGGGGATGAAGGTGACGCGCACCCCATCCTTCTCGAGGTTGCTGTTGATCCAGCGGGTAAGGCGGTTGTTCACCGTCGAATCCCCACTGGGATACTCATTGCCTCGCTCATACACCATCACCGTGATTTCGGTGAGGTCCTTCGCCGCTCCTTTCTCGCTGACGCCAGCACTGAAGAGCATCGTTGCAGTGAGCAACAGACTCAAAACGACTACTAGTGTTTTTTTCATAGTCTTGTGTCGGGCTTTCCCGACCCTCCTTGTATTCTTAAGGTGCACGCACCTTAGGTTCTCTTTCTCTGGAAGCGGGCGAAGGAGCCCGCCTCCCGTTCAGTGGCCACCTGCAGGACCCATCGGTTGGCCCTCCCCGGCGAGACCAGCTCGTGGCCGGCAAACGGGCCGGTGGTGGTCAGCTCCAGGCCCTGTTCGGCAGAGATCTCCACAAAGACCGTGCCCTTGCGCAAGAACCACCGATCGGGCCTCCGGACCACCTCATCGAAGCGATCGATCGGCACATAGGCGTGGGTGAAGTCGACCTCCCCATACTCCAGCCTGAAGGTGAGGGTGACGGTGCTCCCCTCCTGGTGTACGCACGGGATGGTCCCGTTGCCGGCGAAGTACGCCGGCCGGCCACTGCCGAAGGGGGCCCACTCGCCGGGATGGTTGATCCAGATCTGGGTATCGACATCGCCGATCATGAGCTGCACCATGTGCTCCTGCAGGCCGGCTCTCGGCGGCCCATCCCATTGGGCGCTGGCGAGGATGTAGAGCGGGCTCTTGGCAACCGTCAACGGGATGCGGTGCACCGTCGCCGTCGACGTAACGATCGTTTGCCCTGATCCCCTGTACTGCGCAAAGATCTGCGGTGGGATCTCGTAGGAGCTGAGGGCAAAGAGCGTGGTGGCGTAGGTGTGGTGGTTGAGATAGCCTTCACCGAAGGCGATGAAGTTGATGGCGGAGGCTTCGCCGACCCTCCGCCCGATGAGGTTCTTGAAGTACGTGCGCCCGTAGGTGGAGGCCATCACGCCCTTGTAGCTGTTGATCGCCATGATGGAGAAGGTCTCATCAAGCGCCCGGGCGGCGAGGGCGCGGATCTGGGCGCTGCGGGCCAGCTCATGGAGGCTGATGAGGGCGATGAGGTCGATGGGGATGTAGACGGAGGAGTTCCACTCCTCGTAGCCGGAGGTGAAGAAGCGGTCGAACCACGAGGCGAGGAGCGCCGTTGCCCGCTCAGCCTGCTCAGCCCCCGATCGCCCGCTGTTGGTGAAGGTGTCGCCCTCAAAGAGCTCGGCGGCCAGCAGCTGTCCCGCGTGGAAGTTGAGGGCGTGGTTCTCGCTGAAGAACCACATCACATCGTCCCCCTTCTCATCCCAGTGGTAGCGGTAGGAGAGCAGGACCTCCTTCATCCGAGTACGGAGCGACGGGGGGAAGAGCCCCCGATCCTGATCGAGATGATAGGCCCAGATGAGGGCGCAGAGGCGGAAATCAGAGCAGTCGTAGCGCAGCTCAATGCGTTTCAATTCATCGTTGAAGATTCGCAGCCAGGAAGCCTCTTCATACCCGAGGAGCGCCATGGCGAGGGCGCGCGGCAGTGAGTCGACGCCGTGTTCGGCGATGAAGGCGAGCGCTTGATCCTTGCGCCCTTTTGGCGACGGCGCCGCTCTGACGAGGAGGCGATGGTCGTAGTACTCGAACTCCAGGAGCTTGGAGAGGGTGACCGCCCCGATGCGGAGCGTGAGGGTGAGGGAGGCCATTCCCGTATGGCCGGCGAAGGGGTCCTCGATCATCCCCGTCTTCTCACCTGCAGCGATGGTCACCGTCGATTTGACCCTGAGGCGCTGCAGATGGGCATCGGTGAGCGCTGCGGTGACGGCAAGCTCGTACTCCTCAGCAGCCTCACCCTCGAAGCGGAGGGTGATGGGAAACCGCCCATCGTAGTTGAAGCGGTCGGTCGAGGCTGAGGAGAGAAAGCGCTTGGCTTCCTCGACGCGTCTCTGGTCGACATCCCCGTCGATGGTCACCGCGATCGCCTCGGCCCCCTCCAGATAGTGCAGCTGTACGAAGAACTGGGTATCGCGCTCAGCATACTCGTCGACGGTGATGGTGAGCCGTTGCCGCTCCTCCCCCACCGTCAGCGCGAGGTCATGGGTGGTCACGTGGTTGCGCTGATATTCGTAGAAGCCGAGCACCGTCTCTGAACCATAAGTCACCGCAAGGGCACTGGCGCTGGTGAGGCGCAGGACGATGGGAGTCTCCTCCCGGCTACTGAGGTCGACCACCACCGAGAAGCGGAGGGAGAGGGGGCGCTTGAAGAAACCGCTGAACTCGACGCGTTCGCTCTCCATCGGATAGTGGACCGAATACGGCCCTCCCACGGCTTCAAGGTGGGCGATGGTCCGCCGCTTCTCTTCATATTGGCGCCTGGCGGGAGAGATGATGTCACTCCACAGCACCGGCCAATTCTCGATGGGGTCGTAGGGGGCCGGCACCGGAGTATAGAGCGTCTTCTTCAGCGGCGAGACCATGACGACGGGGATGGAGGCTCCACTCTCGACCGGGTAGGTATAGCTCATGCCCACCTCCCCGGCCCCAAGACCGGCGCCATCGCCGGGTAGGAGACTCTGCCCCACTGCCAATCGTCGATGATGATCGCCCCGGCTTCTTCTGTTGGGGTGAGGGTGCTGAACACAGCGCAGAACTCCTCCCACGCGATCTCTCGTTCGCCGGCGATGCGGACATACCAGGTGTTGGTGATGCCGTCGCTGGTCAACTCGCGCCCGGCAAGGGAGGCGAACCGTGCCCCCTTCAGCCCATTGGCTGCCCAGATGCCCACAGAGCACCCCTGCCGGCGGCAGAGGAGGGTGTCACGGCTCTGTCTCACCTCATCGAAGGCGTCCAGATCGATGATCAGATGGGTGAAGTCGGCCTCGACGTACCGCTGGATGCTCTCTGCATAGCGGTAGGTGATCACCGCCGAGCTCTTGTGGGGTGAGACCTTGGGCGTGAGGGCGTTGCCGGTGAAGAAGCCGGGGCGACGGGTACCGAAGATCTTGAGCTCACCGGGGTGGTTGATCCAAAACCGCCCGCGCCAGTCGCCGACCACCGCACCGAAGAGGTGCTCCTGCGACCCCGGCCCCCCCTCTCTCGGCGAGGAGGAGGTAGCGAGGACAAAGTCCCGGCTCTTGCATATCGTGGTGGTGACGGCCCAGGTGCCCTGGCTCCGTCGGTCCTCGAAGAGCTCATCCCCCTCATAGCGGGCAATGCGACGGAGCGCCTGCGGTGGTTCATAGGAGGAGAGGGAGAGGAGCAGCGCTGATGTACCGAGGGCGGGAGGACCGGCCTCCCAGGCGATGTAGGTCAGGCCGTTGGCGAGCTGTACCCGCGGTCCGAGCAGGTCGCGCGCATAGACGCGCCCACTTGCCCCACTGAGCATCCCCCGGTAACACATGACGGCGAAGAGCTCAAACGTGAAATCCAAGGCCTCTGCGGCCAGCGCCCTGATCGCCTCATCCTCGGCGAGTTCGAGGAGTATCAAGTAGCTCTCGATCTCGACGGGGATGTAGTTGGCGGAGTTCCACTCGTTGTAGCCGTACGTCAAGAGCTTGTCGAACCACTGGAGGAGGAGCGCCTTCGCCTTCGCTTGGTGCTCGAGGCCGGTCATCTTGCTGTTGGAGAAGGCATGGGAGGGGAAGAGCTGGCCTGCGATGAGCTCGGCGGTATGGAAGGCCAGGGCGTGGTTCTCGCTGAAGAACCACATCGCGTCATTGCCCACCTCGTCAAACCAGTAGCGGAAGTCCAACAGCGCCGCCTCGATGCGGGAGCGCAGCGCCGGATCGAGAGAGTTTCCGTGGCGGGCGAGGATCCAGGCAAAGCGCTCGGCGCGGAAGTCGGCGCAGTCGCTGCGCCGCTCGACGCGGACGAGGTCGGCTTCGATGTCCGCCTCATCGATGCGCCCTCCCTTTTCAAGGGTGGCCAAGATGCGGTCTGAATCTTCGTTTCCGTACTCGAGCATGAAGGAGGTGTAGAGCGCCTTGCGGCCCGCGATGCTCGCTTCTGTGCCCAGCGCGATGCTCTTGGGATAACACTCGACGAAGAGCGTGGAGGAGAGGGGAATCGCTGAGACCGCGGTCTTGATCTGCACCTGATGACCCCCGATGCCCAGCTGCTCGACGGTACACCACGGCCAGGACAGCGACCCCTCCTCGACATTCCGCTCCCACTGCCGCCCATCGACTTCGATCTCGAGTGAGAGGGCATGGGGGGCCGGGATGTCGGAGCGGAGGGTGAGCTCCCCCTCATCCCAGCTGAGGCGCTCGAAGTGCAGGCCGGCGACGAAGGCAGCGGTCGCTCGAAGCGCTTCTTCATCCACCGAGACGGGAAGAGAACAGGTGAGCGCAACACCACGGTTGCACAGCGCGAACTTCAGCAGGATGTTGCGCTCACCATAATCACAACAGGCGACGACCAACTCGTTAGCTCCCTTCTCAAGGGTGACGGAGAAGCGCTCACAGCGCTCGATGTTGGACTGCCAGGGGGCGAAGGTCAACACTTCGCGCCCATTGCACCACACCCGGGTCGCCCCACAGCAGAAGATTTCGAGCTCTTGCTCCGTCCGCTCATCACAGAGAATCGTGGTGGAGGCGAAGAAGCGCAGCTCGGTGGGATAGATCCACATCCCGGAGAAATCGACCCGGTCGGTATCAAGCGGCCAATAGATCCGGTCCATCGACTCTGCGTCGGGACAGGGGAGGGAGAAGAAGGAGGTGTGCTCGGTAAAGTGCGCCTTTGCCGGGGAGACGAACTCTTTGCCATCACGATCCTTGGTGGAGAGGCCGGGGCGGTAGTCGGCGATCGTCATCGCCTCAAGGGGCGCGACCCACAGCGACTCCTGCACCTCGCTGACCATCCACATGCGGATGAACTGAGTGGGTTGTACTTGATGGCGCAGCTGCCTCTCCATACCGGTCACCCCTTGACGCTCCCGATCATCACCCCGTCCCGGAAGTACTTCTGTACGAACGGGTAGATGATGAGCATTGGGATCATCGTGAAGACGATGCATGCCGACTTGAAGTTCTCCGGGGTGATGTTGGTCACGATCCCGGCCTCACGGGGGATGTTGATGACATCGAGCATCAGCTTGAGTTTGTACTGCAGGGTGTAGAGCTTGGGCTCCTGGATGAAGAGGATGAGGTCGCTGACCGTGTTCCAGCGCTCCACCGCATAGAACATCGACAAGGTCATGATGGCGGCCTTTGAGAGCGGGATCGTGATGTCCCACAGGGCGCGGAACTCCGAGCACCCGTCCATGTACGCCGCCTCGTAGAGGCTGATGTTGATCGATGAGAAGAAGGTGCGCAGGATGATAAGGTTGAAGGCGCTGACCAAGGAGGGCAGGAGGAGGACCCAGATGGTGTTCAGCAGCTTCAGGTCCTTGTAGAGGATATAGGAGGGGATGACGCCGGCGCTGAAGTACATCGTGATGATGATGACGATCATCAGGGCGCGCCGGCCGGGCAGGTTCGCCTTGGAGAGCGGGTACGCCCCCAGAATCGTCACCCCCATGGAGAGGACCAGCTGCAGGGCCATCAGGAAGAGGGAGAAGGTGAAGGCGCGGGTCATGCTCGCATCGTTGAAGACCATATGGTACGCTTCCACATTGAAGCCGATGGGCAAGAGCCCCACCCGCCCGGTGAGGATCGCATCCTTCTCACTGAAGGAGAGGGCGAGGATGTTGAGGATCGGCAGCAGCGTCACGAGGATGATGAAGGCGAAGAGCACCAGCATGACGATCTGGAAGACCCCGGTCTTTCTTTCATAGACGGTAGACATCAGAACAGGCCCTCCTCACCAAGCTTCTGGGCCAGGGTATTGGCCAGGAGCACCATCACGAGGCCCACCACCGACTGGAAGAGCCCCACGGCGGTGGCATAGTCGTACATGCCGGCCTGCAGCCCCATCCGGTAGACGTAGACGCTGATGACCAGGGATGCGTCATCGACGAGGACATTGCTGAGGAGGTAGGGGCGTTCAAAGCCGATGGAGAGAATCTTGCCGACGTTCATGATGACCATCGTGACGATCGTCGGGCGCAGCTGCGGCAGCGTCACATGCCAGATCCGGCCGAAGCGACCGGCGCCATCGATGTAGGCGGCGTCATAGAGTTCGCGGTTGATGCCGCTCATCGCCGCCAGGTAGATGATCATCCCATACCCCGCCCCCATCCAGATCGAGGCGAGCCAGTACGTGATCCTCCACGTCCCCGGCTGCGTCAGGAAGGGGATGGGCTTCGAGCCGCCCAATCGTTCCCAAATGATGTTCAGGATCCCGGTGGGGGAGAAGACCTGGTAGACGATGCCGGCGATGATGACCATCGACAGAAAGTGCGGCAGGTACATGATCCGCTCGACTTGGCGTCCAAAGCGCTTGAACTTGAGCTCGCCGAGCAGGATGGCCAGGATGATCGGCACCGGGAAGGTGAGGAAGAGGTCTCCGAGGTTGAGGATGATGGTGTTGCGCAGCGCGACGAAGAAACTCGGGGTGGAGAAGACCCGGGCAAAGTGCTTCCACCCGACCCAGGGACTGCCCTTGAGGCCCAAGAAGATGTTGTAGTCCTTGAAAGCGGCGGCGATGCCATACATCGGCCCGTACTTAAAGAGCAGGAAGTACGCCATCGGGATGATGAGCATCACGTAGAGAGAGATGTTGCGTCTCGCAGTGGCACGGGCCAGGGTGGTGTGGTTCCCTCGTTTCTTCATCCGCTCTTCCTCAGGCGAGGAGCTCCTGCTCCTCGATCATGCTCTCCATCAGGGCCAGCATCGCCAAGCCCTGGCCGTACTGCATCGGTACGAGGGGGATGGTGCGGTAGTGGTCCAGCGTCTCTCCGACATTGGTGCCGTATGAGACATCGCTGAGCCTCCCCTCCTCATCCACCCGCGCGATGATCGCCGCAAGCGCCTTCTGGGCGACCGGCAGATACTCCTGTGAGAGCAAGCCCTGTCCGATGGCCTTGTAGAAGCCGTAGCAGAATCCCGCTGAGCCCGATGCTTCCAGATAGGAGGAGGGGTCGTCGATGAGCGTGTGCCAGAGCCCACTCTCATCCTGGTAGCTGACCAAGCTCTCCAACTGGCGCACCAAGGTGTTGGTGAGGAACTTCACGAGCGGTTCATCGCAATCAAGGATCTCAAGGAACTCCGGGATGAACATCGTGATCCACGCATTGCCCCGTCCCCACAGGGCCTCTGCGAAGTTGTCGTTGCGCTCATAGCTCCAGGCGTGGTAGAAGAGCCCGGTATGGGTGTCACAGAGATAATGGAGGTGCAGGAGCACCTGGTAGACCGCCTCATCACGGTAGGTGGCGTTGTCGAAGAGGACCGCCGCCTTCGCCAAAAAGAGGACCGTCATGAAGAGGGTGTCGTCCCACAGCTCCCCCAGATTCTCCAGCTCGGCGTGGCGGTGCTGGAGGCCATCCTCCTCGGTGCGGTCCATCCCGCCGATGATCCAGTCGGCCCACTCGAGCATGATGGTGCGATAGATCTCCTTGGGCCGCGCTTCATAGAGGAAGGCAAGGGTGAGCAAGGGGGCGACGGTGTTCACCGTCTTCTCAGGGAGGCCGAACTCGATGCGTGAATCAAACCAGCGCTCAAGATAGTCCAAGACCGTCGCATCCTTGGTATAGAGGTACTGCTTGTAGATGCCGTACAACCCTACCCCGTGGGGCCAGTCCCATACCGCCAGACGCTCCGCCTCGATGCGGCTCTTTCCCAAGCGCAACAGGTTCTTGATGTACGACTCATCCGTCTTGTAGAGAAATCCCTTGAGGTTGTTCTCCAGCCGTTCCAGTGCTGTCGTCCGTTCCATCTGCCCTCCACTGCGATTCCGCACTATTTTGCTTGCCAGATTATTTAACACGTGTTAAATTATCTATGGTTGTATAGTACCCTAGAATTTTACACCTGTAAAGGAAAACTTTGTGTTTTCCAAAAGGGGTGGGAGGCGCGCCATGCATAGGCCACATGTGGTGATCATCAGCATCGATGCTCTGTTGAAAGAAGACCTCAACGATCTCTCCAATTTGCCAAATCTCCAACGCATCAAAGAACACGGCTCGATGGTGGAGGCGGTCCGGTCGATCTATCCTTCGCTCACCCACCCGGCCCATGCCGTGATGATGAGCGGCAACCCCCCATCCGTCACCGGGGTGTATGCCAACACCCATATGGGGACGTTCGGGGAGCAGGAAGTGTGGTTCAACCGCCTCGAGGAGATGGGCTGTCCCACCCTCTTCCATCTGGCCAAGAAGCAGGGCATGACCACCGCCGCCTGCCGCTGGCCACTCACCGCGGGAGGCTTCTCTGAGGTCGACCACCTGCTGAGCGAGGTGACACGTGAGGAGATCGAGGCGGCGGGCATGGAGGCGCTCTTACAACGAGAGGCCTCCCCCTCGCTCGCTCCCATCATCAGGGAGCACTTCCCGCTCCTCGACGGCAAGGCCCAACCGGCCGAGGATCGCTTCTCCTCCACCGTGGCCGCTGAAATCATCGAACGCTTCAAACCCAATCTCCTCTTGACCCACCCCGCCTTCGTGGACAGTCAACGGCACCACCATGGTCTCTTTGCCCCTGAGGTGACGGAGGCGGTGCGTACCGTGGATGGCTTTGTCGGCCTGCTCATCTGCGCCGCCGACCGGGCCGGGATCCTTGAGGAGACCAACTTCATCGTCCTCGGCGACCATGGGCATCTGGCGGTGGAGCGCTCCATCGCCCTCAACGCCCGCTTTGTCGAGGCCGGCTTGATCGAACTCGATCGCGACGGGAACGTCTCCCTCTGGAAGGCACGCTCCCACGCCGCCGGCCTCAGCGCCCAGATTTACCTCAAGGATGCGGGGGACAGCCTCCTCTCTGCCGAGGTAGAAGCGTTGCTCCGCAGGTGGGCTCTCGAAGAGGAGAGCGGGATCGGGGAGGTTTTCACCACGGCGGAGACAGCGGAGCGCTTCGCCCTCAGCGGCCCCTTCTCCTTCGTCGTCGAGGGGGATGGGAGGACGCAGTTCATCGATGATTGGAGAGAGCCGATCGTTCGCCCCGTGGAGCACCCACGCTCCAACCACGGTCACCTGCCCCATCGCGGTCATCAACCACCCCTGCTCGCCATGGGGCCCGCCTTCCGCCAAGGGGCAGTCTTGGGCGAGTGCTCGCTCCTCGACCTCGCCCCGACTGCGGCGAGAATCCTTGGCTTGGATGGCTCTCTGATGCAGGGACGGGTGCTCGAAGCGCTGCTCAGTGATCGATGATCGTCCACCCGGCGCTCTTGGCGCTCTCGATCAGGGACGGCGAGGCTTCGGTGGAACGGAAGACCGAGTGCTCTGCCCAGCTGAGCATCTCTCGGTCCCCCTCACTGTTGCCGAAGGCGATGAATGGACGGGGAATGCCGCGTTCCTTGGCAAGGCGCACCTTCGCCGCGCCGTACGGCAGCGTCTCGATATCTCCCTCGGAGGCGATGATGGCGATGCTCCCCAACTCATTGAGATCGGCAAACGCCTGGACGACCGAGCGCGGACTCGCCGATACCAGCACCGGCTTGGCACATGCGCGCAGGTAAGAGAGCATGATCGAAGAGGGGCGGACAAAGAGCGGGAGGCGAAACGAATCGACAGAAAGATGCGTGGCGGGATCGGAGAACTCAATGAATGCGTGTCTGCAAATTTCCAGGATATCGCTATCGGGGAGGGTCTCCATGTACTCGGTGGTCATCTGGTAGGCTGAGGTGTGATCGCCAGATGAGGCGTATCCGGCATAGCGTCTCACCGTCGGCAGCTGAGCTATCTCATCCTCAGCGGCGAGGATGTCATGTAGGCTGATGTCCCACGCCTTGATGCCCAGATGGTCTGCTGCGAGGGTCATCAGGAAGGTGGTCTCTCCCAGATCTCCATCAAAGAGCGTCCCGTCCATATCAAAGAGCGCGTAGCCGACCCCATGCAAGCAGATTGAGTACAGATCCATCGTTTCCCCCATTGAGATGTAGTATGCAGAGACAGTGCCGTGATGGCAAGGGCGTGCGAGTCTTATCGAGGGGAGTTGTCGTAATAGACGATCGCCTTGAACTGGTTTGCTTCACGATCATCAATGAAATCGATTGATTTGTGGATTTTCAGTACACGCCGAATACCATTTCCCAATCCACGGTAGGGAAGCACGGCCGTACCGAACGAGGTCAGGACAGGATTACGAGCCACTGAGACCCCCGCCTTGATATTCCCGATGGTCAGGTTGTTTGGCAAGTGCCCTGGATTGATGATCTCCACACGATCATCGAAGACAAAGACGCGGATGGCCGCTGAGATGAAATAATCTCTATGAAGCAGGGCATTGGCGAGCAACTCCTCAAAGACTATCTTTTGCACCGCCGGCTCAGCGATGGAATTGACGTGTTGACCTTTCTGAGAATAGGGAATGTTGTTCATGATGAATTGCATCGTGCTTTCAAAGATCTCCTCCAACACTCCCGTAAAATCCCGACTGTCACGATATTGATCGACATTGATGTCACTGCCGGAATATTTGACTGCCTTGACGATGAAAGAGGGAAGGAAAAAACGAGATTTCCTAGAGAAAAGCAACGCTCCACTCAGATTCAACACTCCGTCTTTTGCAAGGTTCATATTTTGCAGGAGTTGAGGCAATGGAAGCTCTTGCTCATCCAATGTCTCACCGTAGATCTTTTCGTACACTTGGCCAAAATATAGTAATTCAATGTCAGAAGGAGAGAGGGCGGGCACTGGCATCTCATCTGCATGCAGGAAATCCCCGGCTTGAAACATCCTCTGTAGTTCCTCTCTTGCTGTAACACGTCGTTTATCAGCACCGGACTTAACCCAAATTGCTGAATGATTGTCTGTATAAGGTTTACTCAATCCCTCATTAATTACAATCACAACGATAATGCGTCCATCAACAGTAATAGCCTCTGATTCAGGATTAATCGCAGGGTGCACAGATTGGGAAGCGGCTGATGAAATCCACTGATTTAAAATCCTGACTTCATCTGGCGATAGACCAACAATGGTGCCATCATCCTCAACACCAACATAGATTATCCCTCCCTTGGAGTTGCTGAAAGCTACCATTTCCGAGGCAAGCTGATCTGAACTATGTACGGTACGCTTGAACTGGTTTCGACTATCTTCACCGACGACAAGCCTTTCCCGCAAGATTGAAATGTCCATGTCTATAAATCCTTATATCTGTAAGTTTATCAACTTCCTATGTCATTGTACCATGGTTTACCCACTTGTTGGAGATGGCTATCCTCACAGGACATCCTAACAAAAAAAAATTCATAATAGCGAGTCTAGCACACTCCATTTTCCATCCTCTGGTTGCAACAAAGAGGGTGATGATTTAGAGTAGTCAAATATGGGAACACATTCACAGCTCATGACCAGCGGTTCCATCAAGCGGAACCTCATCTCCTTCGCAATTCCCATCTTTTTTGGAAACCTCCTCCAGCAACTCTATCAGACCATCGACTCGCTCGTGGTCGGTAATTTTGTCAGCAAGGAGGCGCTCGCCGCCATATCGTCGATCTCCAGTTTGACGATGCTGCTCACCGGCCTCTTCCAGGGCATCTTCATCGGTGCCGGCGTCGTCATCTCCCGCTCCTTCGGGGAGGGCAAGAAGGATGCGGTGGAGAAGGCGGTCCACACCACCGTCGCCATCGCCCTCATCAGCTCGCTCTTCCTGACGATCTTCGGCTACCACTTGGCCCCGGTGATCCTCTCCTGGATGAAGACCCCTCCCGACGTCTTCGTCGATGCCGAGACCTACATCCGCATCATCTTCGCCGGCATCTCGACCTTGATCCTCTACAACACCGCCAGCGGCATCCTGCAGGCGGTCGGTGACAGCAAGAACCCGCTGAAGTTCCTTGCCGTCTCAGCGTTCCTCAACGTCGTGCTGGACCTGCTCTTCGTCCTGAAGTTCAACCTCGGGGTCGCGGGAGTCGCCTATGCGACGATCATCGCCCAGGCGGTGAGCGTCTTCTTGAGCTTCCGCCTCCTCTTGACCACGAAGGACCTCGTGAGAGTCGACATCCGAAAGATCAAGATCCACCGCCACTTCGCCGCCGAGACGCTGCGCCTCGGCATCCCATCGGGCGTCCAGAACTCGGTCACCTCCTTTGCCAACGTCATCCTGCAGTACTCCATCAACCAGTTCGGCGCCTCTGCCATCGCTGGCAACGGCGCCTTCATGCGCATCCAGGGCTTCGCCTTCATCCCCATCACCGCCTTCGCCCTCGCCTTGACCACCTTCACCAGCCAGAACCTCGGAGCAGCGGAGTATGATCGGGTGCGCCAAGGCGCCCGCTTCGGCATCATCTTCGCCATGCTCATGGCCGAGGCCATCGGGTTGGTGATGTACTTCGGCGCCGCCTCGCTCGTCTCCTTCTTCAGCCGCGACCCGGAGGTCATTTTCTATGGGGTGCAGAAAGCGAGGACCAGCTCGCTCTTCCTCTTCGCCCTCGCCCTCAGCCACGCCATGGCCGGCCTCTACCGAGGGGCGGGCAAATCGGTCGTCCCGATGCTCGTCATGCTCACCGTCTGGTGTGTCTTCCGCATCATCTTCATCCAGGTGGGCCTTGCCCTCTACTACGACATCCGCGTCGTCTTCTCTGCCTATCCGGTGACTTGGTCCATCAGCAGCATCATCTTCATCATCTACTACTTCACCGTCGATTGGATGGGGCAGAAGAGTCATGAGCGCACCGCTGCCTGAGTACCCGGCAAAGACCCACGCCCGCTACCTGATGCATCTCCTCGACACGACGGGAGCCATCGATTTCGATGGCGACGCATCCCTGCCCACCGCAGACCTCTTCAAGCCCGGAGCGGGGCGGATGTTCGCCGTGATGACCGCCCTCGATGAGGCGGGCAACGAGGTGCTACTCAAGGCCTTCAGCGGCCAGCTCGGCGGGCGGCGCACCATAGAGGGGTGGGTGCCCCACCCCCTCGATGCACACACCTGGGACGCCTACCTCGCCGAGCACGACCCTCCCATCAAGGCGCTGGGCAGCGCGATCGAATCCTGTACCGACGAGAGAAAGAAAGCAGAGCTCACCGAGCAACGTGCCCACCGCTCACTCATGGCGCTACGGGCGTACAACACCCTCTTCCACCTCACCGCCATCGATGGGACCTCCCACTCCTTATCCGAGATCTTTGGCCCGCTTCCCATCCCCACCGGAAGCGGCGAGTGCTGTGAGCCCAAGCTCTTCAGCTGGGCCTTCGGCCACAGGCTGAGACCGGTGAGCATGGCCCAGTTCTTCTACGGCTCGGGGCGCGAGCACCGCTCCTTCCACCCGCCGTGCCAGGAGCGCTGTGCCCCCATCCTCGCCTCCCTGCTGCGCCTGGACATCCGCTACCAAGACCGGGACTTGGTCATCGTGAACAAGCCTTCCGGCCTGCTCTCCGTTCCCGGCAATGCCCCGGATATGCAGGACAGCGTCGAGACGCGTGTTCGCGCCCTCTTTGCCGATGCACCCCGTCAGTGCGCCGTCCACCGCCTGGATATGGATACCAGCGGTCTGGTCATCGTGGCCAAGCACAAGGGGGCGCTCTCTGCGATGCATCGCCTCTTTCGTGAGCAACGAGTGGAAAAGGAGTACGAAGCGCTCTTGGAGGGCATCGTTCATGACGAGAGCGGCACCATCACGCTGCCGTTTCGACCCGATTACACCAACCGTCCCTACCAGATCTACGACGAGAAGGATGGCAAGTGGGGAACCACAGAGTGGGAACGGCTGGGGGTGGAGAAACGAGCCGATGGATCGTTCGTCACCCGGGTGCGCTTCATCCCCCTGACCGGGCGCACCCACCAGCTGCGCCTGCACAGCGCCCACCCGAAGGGGTTGGGCCACCCCATCCTCGGCGACCGCCTCTACGGCAGCGGCATGAGCGATCGCCTCTATCTGCACGCCACGAACATCCGCTTCACCCACCCGACCACCGGTGAGGAGCTCTCAATCGAGACAGAAACCCCATTTTGACCTTTCAGAAGATTGTCAGGTGGAGTATCATGGGGGCATGAGACGAAAGAACAACGCAATTTACATCGACTTGGAGAACATTCCCACCGCCCTTGACCTCAAGCTCCTCATCGACGAGCTGACACTGAGGCACAACGAGAGCCCCGACGAAGAGAACATCTTCGTCATCAAGATGGCGTGCGGCAACAGCAAGTCCATCAAACGGCTGG
>Ga0208694_1001136_pt1 | contig 34298 bp, 20 predicted proteins | sample AD_UKC078_MetaG_FD_184442 | JGI IMG/M metagenome (GOLD analysis project Ga0208694, IMG submission 184442) | Active sludge microbial communities of municipal wastewater-treating anaerobic digesters from USA - AD_UKC078_MetaG (SPAdes) (version 2) | ecosystem: Engineered > Bioreactor > Anaerobic >...
CTTCGCTGCACTCCAAACAGCTCGACTTCCGAATCCACGCCTTTCGAGGCTACTAATGCGTTCACGGTTGTTACGGCCCGGTTACTCGCTCACCACCCTTAGAGTGGCTTTGTCAACAGACTCCAGACAGTTCGTTTCCTCCCTGCCTGCTGTCCAAGCTACGGGGTTCTGACTTTTTCCCCGGCAGGCTTGCTTTCTTCCTGCTGAACATTTCCGCCTTATCTGGACGTACTAAAGTTCGGCGTTCCCAGGAAAGTGGGGATCGCGGGGTCCCGTTGGTTACCCCGCGATAACCTGGTAGGCATCGCGGCGTAAGCGCCCCTTCTTTCTGCGGCGGCGCGATACCCCGACAACATCGCAGTGTAAAAAAAGACATAGAGGGGATCGCGGCGTCGCACAAACCACTTACCCCGCGATAACCCGCACACGGTCATCGCGGCGCAAGCATTTAAGACTTCCCAGGGCGTTCCGACGGCGCTCTCGGAACAACCGAATGAATCTTTATTCCCCTAGGAGGACTGGCTTTCCCATCTCGATTCTGAATTCGTGGTTCTCGATATCGTTGTTCGTATACGCGTACAGGTCAAATCCGATGATTTCAAACCCACAAGCGCGATAAAACGCGATGGCCGGATCGTTACACGATTGGGTTTCCAAAATGAGCATCCGGGCTTTCTCTTCTACCGCCGTTTGATAAGCTTTCTCCATCAAGGCCTTTCCGATACCTCGTCCGCGGTACGGCTCTTCGACCATGATATTCGACACGCGCATTCGGTTGTTCCATTGTTCGTGGCTTAACTCCAAGTACCCCACGATCTCTCCGTTATCCCGCGCCCCGAAGAGTTGAGGCGTCTCTAACCATTCTTCGATCAGTGTGTCGTCAAAGACCTTTTCCTTCTCTTGCTCGAAGGGTTTTCTCACTAAAGAAAAATGTAGGCCGGTTTCTTCTTTAGAGATCTCAATTTCGTAGTAAAATTTGGATGTGTACCGCACGGTTAGGTGTATCCCTTTGTAAAGCTCCGGGTTTAGCCGTATGATCTCCAACGTTTTCCCTCCGACTCGCTTTCGCTTGTTTTCCAAAACGCGCTCCCGCAGGTCCTTTCGTGGACAAACAATCCGAAGGCGTTAGGGTTTTTATGGTTCATTTTTGGCATTCTAGATTACCATATTTTGATGGTTTTTCGCAAAGAATCTATCGTTAACCGCTCTAGGAGCATTTCAGATATATGGGATCCCGGACCCCTTCGGACACCGTCAACGAGAGCCCACCGCCTCGTGTCCTCTGCCGCGGGCGGCCTCTAGAACCGCCCGATCGAGCCTCGGCGATAAATAGTCCAAGAGTATCCAATCGTAAGGCGTTTTCGAATCTACGGTTTCGACGAACCGAGGATTGTTTCGGTCGAATCCCAACAAGTGAACCGAAAAATCGGGAGGTTCGTTTCGCTGGGTACGAGAAGACGCCAGGAAAAGGGCGTGTCCGAGGTGTCTGTTGCGGGCGAGGTAGTAGCCGGGATGAAGCGGTACATATCCCGAACCCGTACGGGTGAATCGCAACGAAAACAAAGAGGGTAAAACCGTGCCATTCGACGATCGTGCCAGCGTGCCCTCCAATAGATACGGTTGGTTCAGAAAGGCGTTAGCTTTTAAAATTTCCCCGTTTTTCAAGAAATAGCGGATGATCGTGCTGCTCACTTTGATCCCGTTCACAAAAACCGGTGGCACGACCATTGTCTGGAAGCCCTTTTTCTTGCCGTACGCCCGTAAAAAATCGGTGGTCCCGGTCCGATGACGACCAAATCGAAAGTTATATCCCACGATGACCCAGGAGGGGTCCAGCGGGCCTAAGATACGATCCACAAATTCCGAAGGCGTCATATCTTTGAGAGTCGGAAAGTCGAGCGCTTCAACCCGGTCGATGCCCAACGCCCGAGCGCGTCTTTCCTTTTCCTCCGGGCGATAGAGCAACCCCTCGAAGTCGTGCGGGTTGAAATAATACTCCGGCGGATATCGGAAGGTGAGCATCACCGCCTGACCCTTGGAAAACCGCTTTTTGATAGTATGGCGGATCAAGCGCCGGTGTCCCGCGTGTATGCCATCGAAGATGCCGATTGTTAGCGCGTTCAACGGTCACATCACTCCAAAGACCTTCACCAACGTGGCGATCCGTCGGTTCAAAGAGCGGTTGGCCAAGCTCGCGGCGAACGAGCCGTTGACCTCCGCTCGAAGCACGGCCACGGGTTTCCCCGTTTGCTCGCAGGCCAACAGGAGTTCGTCCTTTTCAAAACTCAGATCGCTGTACATTCCAGCCGGCCCGGTCGTCGGAAAGAAGGCGTAAACCTGGTTACCGTTCCGGACTTTCAAAACGTCAGCTTCCGATAGGTAGATCCGTTTGAAATCAGATAACGCCGTCTCAATGGGCAACAGCGACTGAATCAACAATTCCTTGGAAGACTGCTCCCAGAGCTCCAACGCCCCCTCGATCGTGAAAGCGCCGCTTTTCAACCGGACGAGAGAAAGGGCTGTGGCGCCCGTCCCCAAACGATAACCGATGTCCATCGCCAATGACCGCATATAAGTCCCTTCACCGGCAACAACCTCTAGAGTCACATCGGCCCCTTGTATGGATAACACATCGATTCGGTCGATTTCGACGTTTTTCGGCGGCATCCGTATGATCTTCCCTTTTCGCGCGAGGTCGTAGAGCCTTTGCCCTTGCACCTTCTTTGCGCTATACACCGGCGGCACCTGGGCATATCCGCCCACGAAAGCGCTCGCCGCCTCTCGAATGGCCTCTGGACAAAACCGGACCTCTCTCTCTTCGACCACTTGTCCGTTGCAATCGTACGTATCGGTGATCAATCCTAATCGCAAGACCATACGGTAGGTTTTTTTTTGATGTTGCAAGTATTCGAGTATTTTCGTCCCTTGCCCTACGCCCATCACGAGAACCCCGGACGCGAAGGGATCTAACGTTCCCGCGTGCCCGATTTTTTGTATCCCCAACAAGGACCTGAGCCGATAAACCATATCGTGTGAGGACGGACCCGGCGGCTTGTTGACGATCAAAACTCCGTGATGCGACGAAAAGCGATCTTTCATTCTGTTCGATCGGATGAGGGGGGAATATTCAAGTCGTCGATGATCTTTTGCATTTTTACGCTTTGTTCTATCCCTCGATCGAAAACCATCCGTATCTCCGGAGTCGAATAGATGTGGGTGTTTTTCGCTAAAACAGAGCGGAAATACTTGGTGTGGCTTTGAAGCGCTAGAAACATCTTCTCGCGGTCTTCCAAAGAGCCTGTGGTCTCGTAGATGCTGACGTAAAGGTCCAGATACCGTTTATCTTTGGACAGAAGAACCCTGGTAAAGGAGATCTTCTCTTTCGGGAAATCCGGGTTCTTCCAGTCCTGGAGGGCAAGCGACAAAATTCTTAAAAATTCGGATTCCAATTTTTCTAATCGAAATACTTTTGGCATATTCTTCGCTCCTTTATTTCGAGCGGCGAGGTCTACCTCATCGCGCGCTTCTCCCTATTCTCACAAAACGCTCTCGACCTAAAAACCATTGATACGCGATCAACCCGAACACGAACCCACCGATATGTGCCCAATAGGCGACGTTACTGGTCCCCGCACGCCCCAGCATCGAGGTCGCCCCGTTGAAGAACTGTAGAAGAAACCAAACACCCAGGTAGATCGGCGCGGGGATATCCACGATATAGGGGAAGATGAAGAGAATGAATAGGGTACGGACCTTCGCGAACGGGAAGAGCACAAGGTACGCGCCCATCACGCCCGCAATCGCGCCGGAAGCGCCTATCAGCGGCACCTTCGTGAACAGGGACGAAACGAAGAACATCAGATTTCCCGCTAAGCCCGACAGAATATAGAACAATAGGAACCGCCAATGTCCCATCCGGTCTTCGACGTTATCCCCGAATATCCAAAGCGCCCAGAGATTCGAAATCAGGTGTAGCCAACCGCTGTGCAGAAACATCGCGGTAAAAACAGTGACGAGCGCGCTGGCGCTGTAGGGAAAGACAGCGCGAAAGGTCTGAGCGTAAGCGCTGTCCGTGAACCGGGCGGAGATCATACCGAACTGGAACGTGAAGGCGTCCATTCCGTTCCACACCTGCGTCCCCACCACCACTTTTTGTCCGGACAAGCTGATCTGGAAGATGAAAACGAGGATGTTGACCGCAATGATCGCGTAGGTCATTATCGGTCTTCTCAAACTCCCTATCGTGTCTTTCAACGGAAACATCTCTCACCTCCACCTCCTCTATTATACCATTGTTGGATTGCGTATGGCCTATCGCGCGTGCGTCAAGTTATGGGGTGTACTCAAGAAACAAGGACAGAATCGATCGCGCGATTTTGAGTCCAGGTAGTGGTCACGGCGCAAGCGCCCCTTCTCTCTGTGGGGCCGACTTCCAGTCGGCCTGCTTCTCTGGGAACGCCTGGGAACGCCGAACTTTAGTTTGGCAGGGTTTTATCATTTTAACTGGGAGCGCTCCCGAGCGCAGCATCGCGGCGTAAGCGCTTCTTCTTTTCGCGACGGCGCGAAAAATGGGGTTCGCACAGAGGGCACAGAGAGCACGGAGGAGAGATTAGAACCAATCCAGAATAGAGCAGGGAACGTGAATCTGGGAACGCCGGACTTAAAGTTTGCAGATTTTTCGTGGGGTCGTAAAAACCACTTATCCTGCGTTAACCCACACGGGCATCGCGGCGTAAAAAGGACAAAAGACGGAGTTCCTCCTCTTTCCATTTTTCCCGCCTTGATATTATACCCGTATCGACAACGGTCAGCAACCCAGAAGGCGATCTCTACCCATCAACGGTGTACGGTGGTCTTTCGGGACGAAGGGGATAAGGTGTACCATTTGAGGGTATCTGGAAAACCGGAATCTCTTCACGAGGATATCCACAAGATACTGGGTGTTCCGATGCTGAAGGACAGGCAACTGACTTTCGTGGCTCGTCGATTGTAGTGGCCAACTTTTTTGAGAAAGTGGCTTATATCGCCGTTTGTAGCTCTTTTAGTCGAAAGTGGGGCTAAGGAGATAACCCTTCCTTAGCCCCTTCGAAATTCCTCCAAGAAACCTGAAAAAACGCACTAACAAAAAAGCGCGGCGGGTTCCGCGCTTTTTATGTATTAGCTATTCCTTCTCAGGTTCTGAACTTGGAAACCTGATCGGAGAGCGTTCCGGAAAGTTGCTCCAACCCTTTTCCGGATTGGTTAACCTTCTCCGAAAGGAGCGTTTGTCTTCTTACTTCGAGAGTCATCTGCTCGACCTGTTGCACAATATCGGCCATGGCGCGGGAAGAAGCGTCCATGGCGGTGGCCATTTCATCAACCGCGGCGCTTTGTTCTTCGGAGTTTCCTGCCATATTCTGCGTCATCGAATGGATCTTTTCCACCTTTTCGGTAATATGGGTAAACTGTTCCCTGACGGTTTTCGCTTGTTGACTCGTTTGATTAACGATCTCCACCGTCTTGACGGTCGCGCTGTTGACTTGTTGGGCGCGTTGTTCGATCTCTTTCAGAATGCGCGAGATATTGCCCGTGGCGGTTCGGCTTTCTTCGGCTAATTTTCGGATTTCGTCGGCAACAACCGCAAACCCTCTGCCGGCTTCTCCTGCTCTTGCCGCTTCTATCGCGGCATTCAACGCAAGTAGATTCGTTTGTTCCGAAATTGAACCAATCATATCGACAATTTCCCCGACGTTTTTCGCCTGATCCGACAGTTTCTTAACCAGTTCGGCGGACTCTTCGGTTTGGTGCGCCGCTTTCTCAATCGTTTCGGTAATCTCATTCACCGACTTGTCTCCTTGCTCGGCGAACTCGGCCACTTCATCGGTCTGTTCCATTAAGTCTTGAGATATCTTCGTAATGCTGTTGGCGGAAGCCGCGATCTCTTCGATACCAGAAGTTACTTCTTCGATGGAGGCGGAAGTGTTTTGCACATTCTGATCGATTTTTTCCGCCTGGCGCGAAAGGTTCAGCCCTCCTTCCGCCGCTTCTTTGGAAACGTACAACAACTCCCGTGAAGAACTGGATACCGAGTTCGTGACATCATTGATCGTTCTCATCGATTCGTTCAAGTTCTTTGCCATTTCTTGCAGCGTACCCGCCATGTGCGCGACTTCGTCGTGCCCTTTGGCGTGAAAATCAACGGTCAAATCCCCGTTTCCAAACGCCAAGGCTTTTTCGGAGAGCAATCGGATCGGTTTGGCGATCGCATTGCCCATGAAGAAAGACAGGGCGGCGATCATGACAATGACGAAAACTAAAAGAACAATGATTAAAAGGATTAGATGATTCGCCTCGGTCATCAACTCCGCCGTCGGAACAGACGCACCCAAGAACCAGTTTGGAGAATTGGGAATCGGCACATAGACCAATGTGATATGTTGGCCCTTCGGATCGATCATTTCGGCAGTCCCTTCGCCCTCTTTCTTGATTTTATCCCAGGCTTCGACGGCTCCTTTGTATCCGTTTTTCGAAAGGTCGGATAGCGTCGTTTTCAGAACCAAATCCTGATCCTGATGCGCGACAAACATGCCGGTGTTATCCACGATCCATCCATAACCGGTCTTCCCCAGCGTTACCGCCTTCGAAATTTCCGAGATGGTTTTTAAAAGCACCGAAGCCCCTAACAATCCGACGATCTTTCCTTCATTTGACAGGATGACGCTTGCGGCAACGAATATCTTGTTTTGGGTCGAATTTGAAATGACAGGGTTCGTGATTTGGCTGACTGAGCGGCCATTGAGGATATCCTGCACATACGGACGCGCAGACAGGTTCCCTCGGATATTTTGCGTGGTGACGTACCCACCGTCTAATCCCACGAAGAACAGGTTTTCGTAGTGGATCACGTGTTTACGCGCTTGCTCGTTCAGAAAGCGATCCATCCGATCCCACTCTGCGGAACGGACTTCCGCGGTTCCCGCCATCAACTCGATTTCGGATAACCGTGCGGATAACCATTCCCCCACTTCTCCAGCGCTGCCCGATACCGCTTTTTCTGCCGATCCGATCATCATCGCCTTCATTTGGGAACTCGATTGGATAAAGATCCAAAACCCAATAACGACCAGCAGTCCGATCGTTAGCGGTAAAAACCACCACAAAATCCTCGCTCTTAAAGACTTGGTTTTGAAACCGAATTTCATCTAATTCCTCCTCGTATCCGTAACCTTTTCTAAAGGTGTCACTCTGATTGATATCGATCCAATCGCAGTTCGTTTCCGATGAAACCTACAAATAGCACTGCTTTTCGCGTTATTTATTCGCCGCGTCTCAGAATCAATCAAAAGGCTGTCCGTTTTCTGCGCGCGAAGGGTGTGAAGCTCTCTTATTTTACACTATTTTTATTAAATAAATAGGAAATGTGCGTGTCAAATAGCGCATATGATTAAGAACTCATCCTGTGCGTGAATGTAACAGTAAAACCAACACTCGCTGTGAAGCCTTTGAATACCTGCACTCAGAGAGAAAGGATTCTGTTGTTCTTACAGAAGACCGAGAGAAATAGGTTACAGCGAAAATCGAAAAAGCCAGTCTAATGACATAAAAAAGTTCGCAATGAGTCAAGTTTTCTTCTGATGTTTGTAGTATTCTTAGTAGGTCATTGAAAATCAGATAAGCGATAGCGATAAGAATCAAAAAATGGCTTTGCGCGCTTTCATCACGCGAATGGCATTTCGCCAAAGAGAGGTTCTGCTTCGCAAATTTGAAAAATGACTCAATCGTCCATCGGAGAGAATAGTACTCGATGATCGCCTCGCTCGGAAGGTTTCTATCGGTACAGGCTAAAAGGGCTCGTGAACCGTCTTCGAGTTCCGTCACCACGACTTTCACCAGTATTCTTAAGGATTGAACCTTGGCATCAAAAGAATGATAGCGGATAACCTTATTTCCCAACCTAAACGTACGGTTCATAGGCGCGTTAGCCACCAAATCCTTCACTTTCTTCCATTCCCCATCAATACATAGAATGATGTTGCTCTTGAACCGGCCGATGAAGTCTGACTCGAACAGCTTCTTGCAAGATTCTATCAAGGGCGCATTCGTGTACCAGCTGTCTGCGATGATTATCGCGCCGCGTATGGAATGATCTTTGAGCCAGGATATGGCCATCTCTATCTTAGAGCGATAGGGTTCGCCTTCCTCCTTTGAAGGTTTAGCAAAGAGCATCTCCAACGGTTGGAAGACCTTGTTCTTTACCTCACCTATGGTCAGGATGACCTGAGAGAGGATAAACCTTTTGTCGCAATGGTCATAATGCTTGGAAGCAAACGGTATCAACTTCCCTCGGCGAGCGATCTGAGTGTCGTCGATGACCAGAATGTGGCGGTGTTGGCTTGTGCCTTCCCCCACCATCTGTCTTCTGAAGAGCGAGAACAAGAGATTTTTCATCGTTACCCAGAACTCCTCGTGAGATTGAAGAAAGCGGAACAGCGTGGTATGGGAAACGCCGTAGTGTTCATCAGCCGCGATAGCGCTTATACTCGTATAGGAATTCGTGAGCAGGCCTTGGATAAGGATAAGAAAGTTCTTCAGATAAAAGCCTTCGATGCTGTCAAAAAACGTTCCGAACCTTTCCTGGACAATTTGCTTAATACGTGGTAGAATGGTCATATCGGTGCTCCTCCTCTTTGTTATTTTGGTTCACACTTAATAATTTGAGATGGAGCACCGATTTTCCTTGTTCGCTTTCTTTTCAAAGACCAATTTCATTCAGTTTTTCGCTTTTCTGGTTTTTGTAATGACCACGCACATGTTGAGTAGTTAATATATAACAATAAAATTATGCAGCAAAAAAATAGTGCCTTTTTGCGCTATGAAAAGCACGAGATGTTCCGGACTCGATATCTTATAAAACGGGCGTCCGTTGTTATCGAATGGGCAACAACACCCCGATGTTCGTTCGGCAGGTCTACTGTGAAAGGCTTGGGAGCGCCTACTTTTAAGTTGGCGTGTCTTAAAGATAAGGTGGGGTTCACACGGAGGGCACAAAGAAGAGGTGTGTTTTCGAGAGGTAACACCAGGTTTATGTTTCCACTGCGTTCTCTGTTCGAAACCATCTTTTGCTTTTCTAAAACATGCCGAACTAAAGTTCGACGTTCCCAGGCGCACCATCGCGGCGTAAGCGCCCCTTCTTTTCGTGACGGCGCGATATGTTTTTGAGAAAGAAAAAAGGCGGAGACACTTTTTCTTTTTGGAAATCCCGCCTTTACGGTATAATACCGAGTGAGACTTTATTCTGGAGGGGATATCTATGAAAAAGATAGATAAACCACACGACAAATTGTTTAAAGAAGTTATGGGAGATATCGAAACGGCGAAATCTTTCATCCAGCACTATCTGCCTCCGAAGATCGTCCGGTTAATCGATCCCGAATCGATAACGATAGAAACAGACAGTTACATCGAGAAAGACCTATCGGAATACTTCTTCGATTTGCTCTTTCGGGTTAAGATGCAACAGGAAGAGGGGTATGTCTATCTGCTGTTTGAACACAAAAGCAAGGTTGACAAACACGTGAGCCTACAACTCCTGGGGTATATGACCTCCTCCATATGGAAGAAGACAGTACCGCGGCCTCTGCCAGTGATTCTGCCCGTGGTCTTCTACCAAGGGAGAGAGAAATGGGAAGCGCCGCAATGGTTTTCAAATCGCTTTTCGAACTACGATCGTATGGACGGGGACTTGAAAGCCTACATCCCTGACTATAAATATGAACTGTTTGAAATTTCGTCATTGAGAGAAGAAGAGGTCAAAGGGGCGAAACGGCTTCGAATCTATTTGGACGTCATAAGGATGAGATCGCTTAGGGGAAAAGAAGCGATCCGAGAAACGATGCGCCGAGTCGCAGCGACGATTTCGGAATTGCCGCGGACAGAAGCGAATGAACGGTTTTTCCAGGTCTGTATGATCTACCTGTTCGACACAATGGGCAGGGAGTATTTCGAACAACTGTCAGACCTGATGAAAACGGTATCGGAAGAAAGGGGCGAAAAGTTGCAAACAATCGCGGAAATGCTCAGACAGGAAGGAATGGAAAAAGGCTTAGAAAAGGGGATATTAAAAGGCAGAGAAGAAGGTAGAGAAGAAAGCTTAGAAAAAGGAATGGATAGAGGAAGAGAAGAATTGCTTTGGAAACTAATATCTAAAAAGTTCCCGAAGGTCTCGCAAAAGTATTTCGAAAAGCTGAAGACCCTTACAATAGAGAAACTTGACGCTCTGGGACTTGAGCTAATCGATATGAAAAACGAGGAAGAGTTAAAGAAGCATTTAATCTAGAGAGTCCGACAAAGGCTCTGAACACGATTTGATGAGCCGTTTGTGGGAAGTTATGGAGTGCGTTCAAGAAACAAAGCCAGAATTGACCGCACGATTTTTCGTCCGAGTAGTTTTCGGGGCGTGAAGAGTCAAAAGGCGGATCGCGGGGTCGTAAAAATCACTTACCCCGCGATAACCTACAAGATCATCGTGGCGTAAGCGCTTCTTCCCTTCGTGGAGCCAACTTTTGAATTGGCAGGTCTTGAAAAAGCCCACACGGCGACCACTGCGGTCGCAAAGAAGTATGTGTTCCTGCGTACTCTGTGCGAAACCATCTTTTACTTTTTTGAACTTGCCGAAATAAAAATCGGTGTTCCCGGCGCTGCATCGCGGGGTCGTAAAAACCACTTACCCGGCGATAACGCACAAAAAGTCAGTCTGCTGGGTACCCCGCGATGAACCTCTTGGTTATACCACCCCATATCTTGACCCACACGTGACACGTTAGGCTGCCCGTTATAGGTGGTATAATCTTTTCAGAATTTATGGAAAGTGAGATGATCGGTATGGAAAAACGTATCGTATTAATCGCCTTAGTGGCGACGCTCTGTATCTGCACTCTCTCTTTCGCGTTGTCACAGCCTTTGTTGGTTGTGAAAGACTCGCTCACTAAAGCTGGAAATACCTACCTGGCGTTGGTCCTTCCGGGTAAATCTGAAGAGGTTCGCTTAACCGAAGATATGTTTCGTATCTCGTTTCCGCGAGTCTGCGAAAGGACGGGTATGATCGGGTTTACGCACCATACGGCCTCGATGAAAGCCGAGATATATCTCATCCCTCCCGGTCAAACTAAACCTGAAAAAGTAAAAGACGGGGCTATTCTGGAAGGGTTCTCCCCAGACGGGAAGTACCTTCTATACACAAATGCCTCCGCAGCTCCTTCCCTTTGGGCGTTCGATATAGATACGGGGCAGGAAACGCGGTTGACTTCCGGCCTTGCGGTCAGTTCCGCGGCGTGGTCTCCAGACGGGCAATGGATCGCGTTTGCAGTATTAACCTCCACGGGGCGAAACGATCTGTATCTGATGAAGTGGTCGGACCGCTCGATCGAACGATTGACTCAAACGGCGCAGATCGATGAGTACTACCCCGTGTTCACCTCGGATTCGGGCTACTTGGCTTATATGTCGAATCGTACGGGGGAGTGGATTCTGGAGTATTTCAACCTAGAAACGCGAGTCCAATACCAAACGAAAATTCGCGGGATGTATCCGCTTTTATCCGAAGACGATTCTGAGACAGTTGTGGAAGAAAAGGGCCATATCATCGTTTGGAAAACGTCGGGGGCTGAGTCTTCTACTTTGACGAAGGGTCAGACCGCCACGTGGATAACCCAAAAGACGGCGTCAAGGTTTTTGAGCGCGCCGGAAACTACCGAAACAGGAAAGGTCTTGGCGCAAGCGACGATCGGTCCGCAAGGGGGATCCGTTTCCGCCCCGGGGGCGGTGAAATTGACCATTCCTTCGGGTGTATTGGACCGTCAGACCCCCGTTACGATCAGAGAGGTAGCCTCTTTTCAACCTGGTATGCGAACCTTCGATTTCGATTTTCCTGGCGCCCCGGGAGTGTTTTCCGATTGGGTGACTCTCGTGTATGACCTCCCACCAAACACGGACCCCGAACGAGTATGCGCTGTGGAAGAAATATGCGAGGGCATATGGTGTGTGGTTCCATCGGATTACGATGCCAAGACACACACTCTTCGAACGACGACCGCGCATTTTTCGAAAAAAGGCGTAATCTCGGAAATTTCTGCTTCGGATATGCGGAAGATATTCAGTGGAGCGGTCGGCGCCTTGGGGACTGCCGGCACGATCATCGTGATAACTGGTTCGACAGCGATCACCCTTCCGGTTTTAGGCGCGGTGGCCGCCGGAGCCGCAATATTCGGAGCGGCGGAGGTTGCGAATCCTTTAGTCGACAAAGCGTACGAGCTTGCCTATGGGCTGAATCGTACGGTCGTTTTTGGAGATAACTTCAATGTATCTTGGACCGGAGATGAGCATAGCCAAAGCTATCTGCAAACAGAATATCTTTTGGTGAGTATCGAACGGGCGAGCAAAAAGATGCGCTTCTGGCTGGACGACCCGAAAATAACCGCTCAAGAACGAGCGGATGCGTTTAGAGCCCTTTTTCCTTTTGCCCCAGTCGAGCTGTATCAGATACCAAAGACGGTGATCTCCTTGGTGGCAGAAATCCAAGAGATAAAAGACTATTACGGATATAACGGTTACGCCTGCCCTCCATCGATGGATATCTGGGTGCATAAGTCGGATGTTTGCGGTTACTGGGATGGGACGAAGCTCCACGTGGACAGCGAATATCTACAGAACGACGACCCCGACACGAAAGCGTCACGGCGCGTGGTTATCGCCCACGAATATTGGCACAGTGTCTATCAACACAACCACTACAAACCGAACTTTCCTTGGCTTGACGAATGCCTGGCGACTACATTCGAAAGCGAAGCGCTGAGCAACGCCGAGCTACTGTACTCACAACAGGACCCTTCGGCATTGCCCATGAGCGAACGATTTTACGATATGTATCCGGCTGATAAATTGGCGTTGACGCTGAGAACAGGGTTCGTCTTGGACGGCACAGAAGGGGTTGATGCGGATCGGGCCAAAAGAGGGTATCACCTTTGGGCGTGGGGGAAATTCTTACTCCATACGCAAGGCCACGATACGATTCGAGAGCTGCTGCGCAATACGATCGATCCAAAGCTTTTAACCGCCGAGTTTTCCATGTTTTGTCGATCGCTCTTGATAAAAGAGCTAGAGCTGGAAGAAGATGGCCTGGCGAGTATTCCGAAAACGCCTCTTTTGGAATACATCACGAAAACCGGATGGCCTTTTCTAACGGTGGATAAACTACTGGACACGGGGATCATTAGCCTCGGAAACGCTGGCGCCGCTTTCACCTCCGGAGTGGCGCTCAAACCCAGCCCACTGTCGATGACGATTCGGAATATCAAAGGCAAAGCGCCCGATGGGGAGTACCCGTTGATCCTTCGACGATTCAAGCCAGACGCAAACGAGGATATCATCGCGCTCCATCCGACGAAGAAGGATACCGAATCGGAGCGGCGTTCGCTGGACGACGTGGAGGTCGGAACCGGTTGGGTTGTCATTCCTCCCGAGTGGACGATCGGTCTCTCGAAAAAAGATGTGGAGATACCCGTGGCCATCGTGCACCGAGCGGTTAAACAGACGTGGGCGGAGTACTTTGGCTACGGAGACAATCCGCTCTATTGTTACTATCTGTCTCCTCCCATAGATTTGCAGATCGTTCCGTCTGGCGGACAATTCACGCTTCGTTGGTCGGAACCCGACTTTGGACCCGGACTCTCCGCGGAGCATTGTTTGAAGGGCTACCGCCTCTTCGCGCGAAAAGGAAATCAAACGCCCGTGCCGATCGGAATGGAGATAAAGCCGAAACAAACCTCTCTGACACTCAACACAGCATCTTATCAGAATTACGATAAAATCGGACTGGCGTGCGAAGACCTCTACGCGGCGGACTCTCAAAAGAAGGGACTCCTGTCACCCATCGCGTGGGTCGACTTAAAAACGGGGAAAGGCGTCTGGATTCTCGAGTCTGAGTCCTACAGTTATCAACTTGGGCGCAATTTATTTGATGCCGAAACGGGGAGTGGTCGAGAGGGCGCCTATGAAGACGGATGTTTCGCCTATCGAATCAGCATAGGAGACGGGCAAGCGAGAACCTCCGTCCAGATCACGGCGAAAGACACCTTTTGCTCCTATTGGTCGAGAAAAGGGGAAATCTCCAAGTTTCTCCATACCTGGACCCCGTTGCCGAAACAACTCGTCCCGGGACAGAAACTTACGATACAGTTAGGAGTGTCCGACGATGGGTGTACCGGAAAATACAGTCCCATTTTCAATGCGAAAACGAGCTTCCGAGCGGCCGGGTACGATGTTTATGAAGTGGAAGCGGGAGGATCTTTTGGCAGCGGAATCGGGACTATACCTTGGGTGGGCAGGTTGCAAAAACAATACGAATGGGTGGTTCCGGAACCGAGCGCCTTAGAGATCAGCCAGCCGAAGGCGAATCCGATGACGATTAGCATCTACTTCGAAAATGATGCGGCCGGCGCAGTCACCGGCGGTGTGTTCTATCGATACGTCTTTCATCCGCAATAGGCGACTCTTCGGAAAGGGGAAGACGTGGGGCGCCGAGAGGGCTTGAAGGGAAGCGAGTTGCGGGTGTCATCATACGTCGAATTTACAAGGCTTTTACAAAGCGGAGTGAATGAACGTTGGATAGGGCTTGAAATATCGGAAGATTTATGATAAAATCACTCCGCTTTCGACAAGACGGTGGTCGGGCTGCTAGCTCAGTCGGTAGAGCACATGACTTTTAATCATGGGGTCCTGGGTTCGAGTCCCAGGCGGCTCACCAGTTCTTTTAGCGAGAGTGGCGGAATTGGCAGACGCGCTGGACTTAGAATCCAGTGGGAAGAAACTCCTTTATGGGTTCAAGTCCCATCTCTCGCACCAAGCGCGGAAATAGCTCAGCGGTAGAGCATCTGCTTGCCAAGCAGGGGGTCGCGGGTTCAAATCCCGTTTTCCGCTCCAAAGGAAGGGCCTAAACGGCCCTCTTTTGTTTATGGTACGGTTTTTGGAGGCTGGGGGCGTTTCCATGCGAAACATCGCGGCGTAAGCGCCCCTTCTCTTCGCGACGGCGCGATACGCTTTTGCGCTTGTCCTGAAAAACAGGGGTTCGCACAGAGGGCACAGAGAACACGGAGAAAAGATTGAAGAAAACTCTTGGGGGCGACTTCCAGTCGGCCTGTTTCACAATAAAAAAACAGGGTTTCGCACGGAGAACACAGAGGGCACTGAGATAACATAGAACACATGCCGCACTAAAGTGCGGCGTTCCCAGGGTCTTCTCTAAGGAGCAATCGCGGCGTAAGCGCCTTTTCTCTTCGCGACGGCGCGATACGCATTTGCACATGTCTTGAAAAACAGGGCTCGCACAGAGGGCACAGAGAACACAGAGGAAAAACTGGCAAAGGGTGGGGATTGCGGGGTCGTAAAAACCACTTACCCCGCGATAACCTTATAGGCATCGCGGCGTAAGCGCCCCTTCTCTTCGCGACGGCGCGATACGCTTTTACTCAGGCGGATCGCGCGTCTTCATCAGTATCCCGGGGTCCCGTTGGTTACCCCGCGATAACCCCACACGCGCATCGCCGCGTAAACAGACAAAAGGGGTATCGCGAGACTTCGTGGGCTTCCGAAGTCAGCCCGCTGGTTACCCCGCGATTACTTCACATGGTATAATTGTGTTCTGTACACAACCACCGAGGAAGTGAGAGTTTATGAGTCTATTTTCGAAGCTATTCGATAAAAACAAAGGATACCTCAAGCGGTATTCCCGCATCGCCGAAGCGGTATCCTCGCTTGAGCCGGAGATGGCGGCCAAGACCAATGAAGAGCTGGTCGAAAAGGCGGCTGATTTGAAGGGGAGCATCCAAGAAACGGTCATTCCGGAAGGGAAAAACCGTTACGATTTTCTGGACGAGTACGTCCCGGAGGCCTTCGCGCTGGTTCGAGAGACGGCCAAGCGTGTGATTGGCCAACGACCGTTCGATGTCCAGGTCATCGGCGCCGCGGCATTGCACGAGAGTAAGATCGCGGAGATGAAAACCGGTGAGGGGAAGACGCTCGTCGCGACGATGCCGGTTTTTCTCAACGCGTTGACGGGCAAAGGGGTTCATATGGTCACCGTCAACGACTACCTCGCCCGCCGCGACGCCACGTGGATGGGTCCTATATATAAAACCTTGGGATTGACGGTCAGCGTCATCAATAATCAAAACACGTCCTTCGAAGTAGTTTGGGAGGACGAAGAGCGCTGGAAAACGGCTTTGGCGAATGACTTGAGAGCGTGGCCAAAAGATTTTTCAGGTGAGATTTTACCGAAAGACCGGGTGTTGACTCAGGAGCTCGAAGCCTTTCGTGTCCGATTGGAGCCGATAGATCGGAAAGAAGCCCTCGAGAAAGACGTCGTCTACGGCACGAACAACGAGTTCGGTTTCGACTATCTTCGTGACAATATGGTCTACGAGGCGCGCGCCAAGGTGCAGCGCAATCATTTTTACGCCATAGTCGACGAGGTGGATAGCATCCTCATCGACGAGGCTCGTACGCCGTTGATCATCTCCGGCGCCACGAAGGGCACGTCTCAGATATACAACGTGTTCGCGCGTATGGCGACCGGATATAAAAAGGACGTCGACTTCACCAAAGACGAAAAGAGCCGGACGGTGACGCTGACCGACGAAGGCGTCAAAAAGACCGAAAAGAACCTCAAAATCGAAAACCTTTACGACCCCGGGAATATCGATCAGCTTTACCATATCTTGAACGCGCTCAACGCGATCGAGCTGTACAAAAAGGATGTGGATTATATCGTCAATGAGGAAGGCGAGGTCATCATCGTCGATGAATTCACCGGTCGATTGATGCCCGGCAGACGGTTTAGCGGCGGACTACACCAGGCCTTAGAGGCGAAGGAGCGCCTGCGCGTGCAGGAAGAGTCGTTGACCTATGCCACGATCACCTTCCAAAACTTCTTTCGGATGTACGAGAAGTTAGCCGGTATGACCGGTACCGCCAAGACAGAAGAGGAAGAGTTCGAACAAATCTACGTGACGGATGTGGTCGTGATTCCGACCAATATGCCAATCGTGCGTAAAGACCATGACGATGAGATATATCGTTCGCAAAAAGAAAAATACGGCGCGATCCTCAAAGAGATCGCCGAACGTCATAAGAAAGGACAACCCGTGCTGGTCGGCACCACCTCGATCGAGAAGAACGAGTTTCTGTCTCGAGAGCTCACCCGTTTGGGACTACCTCACCAGGTGTTGAACGCCAAGTACCATGAGAAAGAGGCCGAGATCATCGCGTTGGCGGGAGAGAAGAACGCGATCACCATCGCGACGAACATGGCCGGACGCGGAACGGACATCAAGTTGGGAGAGGGTGTCGTGGAACTGGGCGGTTTGTGCGTGTTGGGCACCGAACGCCACGAAGCGCGTCGAATCGACAATCAGCTGAGAGGCCGCTGCGGACGACAGGGCGACCCGGGGAGTTCGAAGTTCTTTTTGGCCGTGGATGACGATTTGGTTCGCATCTTCGGGGGAGAGCGAATTGGGAAGATCATGGACTTCGTCAAGATTGAGGAAGGAGAGCCAATCGCCCATCCTATGTTGAATTCTTTAATCGAGCAGGCGCAAAAGCGCGTGGAAGGACTGCACTTTTCCACACGTAAGTATCTGCTCGAGCTCGATACCGTTATGGACTCGCAGCGCAAGGAGATTTACGAGCACCGAGATTGGATTCTTTCCAAAGAAGACCTTTCCGAGCATATGAAAGAGATCTATCGCGATATCGTCGATCGTCGAATTAGCCAATACTGCGACACGAACGACTGGGACCTGGAAGGGCTGCTCCAAAACCTCAAACTCTTTCCCATCGACTTCGACGAGATTAAAAGTGGCGCTTTCAATCGAAAGGAAGAGATCGCCGAACGTCTCCTCGCGAAGTTTATGGAAGCCTACCAAGCCAAACGTGACGAGATCGGCGCCGATTTCGTCGGCCTACAGAAGTATCTGCTCCTACGCGTCGTCGACGAGCGCTGGCGAAAGCACCTGGAAAGCATCGAAGGCTTGAAGGAGGGGATCAGCCTTCGCGCATACGGGCAAAAGGATCCGGTTTTGGAGTTCAAAAGGGAGTCATTTATCCTCTTCGAGGAGATGACCGACGCGATCTATGACGATATGGCCAACCTCCTGTTGAGAGTTCGGGTCACGACCAAGTACGAAGAAGAAACGAGAAAATCTCAAAAAGAGATTGACGATCTCAGCTATCGACACGACGAGTTCGACAGCTTCAATCGAAAATTGCGCCGAAAAGTCGAGGACAAGGCGTCCGCAGCGCATCGAAGAATGAAAGTAAAGAGGTAACGCTTATGATACCCTACGAAAGTAAAAGCGAATTTGAAGAGAACCTCCGCAAGTTCGGGGAGCTTTCGACCCTGTTCGACCTTCACGGGGCGCAAGCCCGGGTAGGCCAGTTAGAAGAGGAGATGGCCAATCCCGATTTTTGGACGGAGACGACGCGTTCCGCGCAGGTTCTGAAAGAGGTGAAATCGCTAAAGGCGCAGATCGGAGAGTTTTCTTCGTTGAAGAGCTTGATTGAGGACGCGCAAGCCGCTCTAGAGCTTTCGGCCGAGGATGATTCGATGGAAGAGCAGGCTTTGGAGTTATTTCGGAAGGTAGCCCGTGGAGTCAAGGAATACGAGCTGGCGATGCTCTTGGATGACGAGTTCGACGCCAACAACGCCTTTTTAACGATTCATCCCGGCGCAGGCGGGACAGAATCCCAGGATTGGGCGCAAATGTTGATGCGTATGTACCTGCGTTGGGCGGAAAGAAAGGGATTCACGACGAGAATCATAGAGTTGCAACCGGGAGAAGAGGCGGGGATCAAAGAGGTCACCCTCTTAATCGAAGGCCCATACGTCTACGGACACATCCGGCGCGAGCAGGGGATACACCGTTTGGTGCGCCTTTCGCCTTTCAATGCCAACAACCTCCGCCAGACCTCCTTCGCTTCGGTGAGCGTCTTACCGGAATTGGATGACAGCATCGTTGTCGACATCGATCCCGAGGATCTGCGGATCGATCTCTACCGCGCGTCCGGGGCGGGCGGACAGTATGTGAACCGAACCGAATCCGCAGTCCGGATCACGCATTTGCCCAGCGGTATCGTGGTCGCTTGCCAGAACGAACGCAATCAACACCAAAATAAAGATACGGCGATGAAAATCTTGGCCGCCAAGTTGTATCAATTGGAAGAAGAGAAACAAAAGAAGGAGATCAGCAATATCCAGGGAGAACTCAACCGCATTTCCTGGGGCAATCAGATCCGTTCCTACGTCTTCCAGCCGTACAAGATGGTCAAAGACCATCGTACAGAGGCCGAGACCGGCAACGTGGCCGCGGTCATGGACGGCGATCTCGACGCCTTCATAGAGGCTGAACTGATCTTCTATTCTAGAAAGAACGTGCGTGCTCAGAAATGATGAATATGGGTTTTTGGCTGGTTTTAGCCCTCTTTATTGATCAGGCTTCGAAGCTATGGGTCGAACACCACGTGATGGTGGGCCAGCAGCTCCCGGTGATCCCTGAGGTCTTCAAGATCACACACGTCAAAAACAGCGGAATCGCTTTTGGCCTCTTTCAAGGGCACGGGGACTCCCTGCGCTTGATCGTTCTTGCGATCGCGATTTTCGTGTTTTTTATCGGCCTTCGCTATGCGCGAAAGTCTTATCTGCTGGGTTTTGCCTTCGGTAGTATCGTCGGTGGCGCGCTCGGTAACCTGCTGGATCGCTTTCTACGCGACGGTTGGGTCATTGATTTTCTGTCTTTTTGGAACTTCGCGATATTCAACGTTTCCGATTCATTCATCGTTTTCGGGGCGCTCGGTTTGGGCTTTTACACCATTTTTTACGAAAAAAAGGTGGCCAAGCCGATGCTCGAGATGGAAAAGAGTCCGGAGAACGTGGCCCTGGAGCTTCGTCAGTATCTCGAACGAAACGTCTCATGGAGCACTGATTTACCGCGGTTCGCCGCGCTCTTGACCGGATGGTTCGCTTTACAAAAGATACCCTATCAGCTTCACCTCTATGACGCTTCCTTGCCTGAGGTAAGCAGGGGCTCTCCAGTTACGAATCGAACGCCCGGAACGAATGCTTTTGTGGATATCATCCCGGCCACCGATTCCGAACCCGAGGAGAACACCCGTTTTTTGGAAAAGGTCGCCGTCGCCCCCTTTTCGGAAGGGGTAGAGGGAGAGATTCTGTTTGTCGTGAAAAAGGACAAACGGAACCGGAAAAAGATTTCCGACCGCCCCCTGAAATTTTCTTTGATGGGTTTCTCCGAATTAAAGCCAATGACTGAGAATCCGGATTATTTACCGATCTCTATGATGCTCAATTCTTCCGACATACCTCTCGCCCTAACGAAAGAGGAAAAAATTGTGGGTAAGCTTGACGCGTTTCGTATAATCATATCGCGAGCAGAAAATCAAGAACGGGCATCTTCTATCGCAAGTCCGCAAAGACAAAGGGACACTCTGCTTCCCTGTAGTGAGGTAGTGACCCGAGCGAGAAGTTGTTTTCAAGAAGATACGGAAACGGGAGGTATTCGCGGTATGGGTTTGACCTTTACACTCGAAGTATTGACCGAGGAGCTTCCTCCTACGGAAATACCGGGGCTACTGAGCAATCTGGAAGAAAAATTCCGTCAATGTTTTATCGATTTCGGATTGCGCCCTACCGGAATGGAATCCTTCGTAGCCTCGAGAAGATTTGGGATTATGGTATCGGGTTTGGAACCGCGTCAGCCCGATCGAGAGGAGCGAAAAAAGGGCCCGGCCTGCAAAGTGGCCTTCGCAGATGAAAGCCGACTCGAACCGACGAAAGCCTTGAACGGCTTCCTAGCCAGCAACGGAGCAAAAGTAGACGAAATAGAGATAGAGGAAATCAACGGCGTCCCATACGTTTTCATTCGGCGCATTATTCCGGGGAAAATGACGGTGGACCTTTTAGCTTCTGCTGTCCCTACGATCCTGTCCGGACTCAGTTTTCATCGGCCGATGCGTTGGGGCGCCGGCGAAACGAGTTTTGTGAGGCCGGTCCACGGTTTATTGGCGCTGCTGGGATCCGAAATCGTTCCGTTCTCCTGCTTTGGAGTGACCTCCGGTCGAACGACGCGAGGCCATCGTTTCTTGGGTGCGGAAACGACGATCGACCGTGCTGAAGACTATTTCGACAAGATGAGACACCAATACGTTTTCGCTCGGCAAGACGAGCGAGAAGGGTTCATCCGACAACAGCTGACCGACCTCGCGAAAACTTGTTCTGTGGAGATACCGGTGGACGAGGCGCTTCTGAAAGAAGTGACCTGGCTGACGGAGTACCCGCAAGCGGTGATGGGGCAGTTCCGTTCGGACTACAAAACCCTTCCGAAAGAGGTGTTGATCACCACTCTAAAACACCATCAAAGAACCTTCCCCGTTCTGAGAGACGGGCTATTGACCGGCGGGTTCGTCTCTTTTCAGGACAACGGCGATGAGGCGAAGGCGAACGTGGTGAAAGGCTACGAAAAGGTCATCAACGCCCGACTCGCCGACGCGCGCTTTTTCTTCGAGGAGGATCAAAAAACTCCGCTGCGCGACCGACTGAACCACTTGAAAAACGTCCTCTTCCAAAAGGGTTTGGGATCAACCTTTGACAAAGTCGAGCGCAACCGCGACTTGGCCGCCTATCTGTGTGAGAGCTTGGGATTTCCGGCGCCCCAACGGGCATTGATGGACGAGGCCGCGCGACTCTCGAAAAGCGACCTTCTTACCTCCGTCGTCTATGAATTTCCGGAGTTACAGGGGACGATGGGCCGTGTCTACGCCGATTTGGAGGGTCTCGATCCCGCGATCTCAAAGGCGTTGGAAGAGCAGTACAGTCAATCGGTACCGGAGTCCGTGGCGGGCGCGGTCCTCTCGGTCGCCGACAAGATGGACGTTCTATGCGGCAACCTCTGGCTCGGAAATGTCCCGAGCGGTTCGAAAGACCCGTACGGGCTGAGAAGAAAGCTGTACCAAATCATCGAGACATACATCTCTTACAACTGGGACCTGCGCCTGGACGATCTCTTTCGGCAAGGCCTCAAACCCTTCGTCAGCGACCGCCCTTCCGGAACCGCCCCTTCGACCGCGCGTCCCGAACGTTCCGAAGATGCGCTGCTTCAGACGTTCAAAGAGCTCACGCAAAGCAGGCTGGAGTTTTACTTACAAGGGAAAGGTCTTCCCTACGATATTATACGGGCGGTACAACACCAATGGGCCACTCCGATGAGAGCGGCGATCGTCGCCCAGAATCTTCAAGAGTTTCGAACCGAGCCCGTCTTTTTACAAATTTCCACACTGTTTGAGAGAGTGCACAATATCACAAGGAATGTGACAGACACCGACTTCGACTCGCGGCTTTTCGAAAACGAAGCGGAGAAAGAGCTGTATATTCGGTACACGGAAACGAAAGACACCGTACTCTCGCACATCCGGCGCTTAAACTATCGCGACGCGCTCATCGGCCTGATGGAGCTGAAAAACCCCATCGATCGCTATTTTGACGACGTGTTCGTGATGGTGGATCGAGAAGACCTTCGGCTGACGCGATTACGGTTTTTGAAGAGCATCGACCAACTGTTTATGGCTGCGGCAGACCTCAGTATGATCGAAAAGGACGGCGGAGCGCAACCCGACTCCGTAGTTTCGGAAAAACAGAATCCGGAAGAAAGAGGCATACCGAATGGCGAATAATACCGGAAGCTACCTACTGTTGATTGAGCTGAACAAAGGACGCGAGATCCACTACGGCTCCCTCAAACAGCATCTCAGAAGAGGGTATTACGTCTATGTGGGGTCAGCGATGAACCATTTGCGACAGCGCGTTCACCGGCATATCGATTACAAGGACAGATTCGCGGAAAACCCGAAAGGAAAACGCGTCGAACACTGGCACATCGATCGGCTGTTAGTATACGGGAACATCAAAATGGCGTTGTTGTTGCCGAATACGAACAAAATCGAAGAAGAGATATCCGAGATGGTATCGAGATTTTTCAAAGCGGTCCCATCCTTTGGCGCCACGGATTGCGTGAAGGTGGACAGCAATTTATATTGCCTCAGAACGGTGGAAGACTTTCATTTCATCACCCGAAAGGCGTTGGAATTAAATTGGGAAAACAAGAGGGGACTCGAAGTCGAGTCGTAAACTTCAAAGGGGTTCTTTACTTTTTATCGATTCTGCTAGTGTTCGGGTTAATCATCCTCTATAGCGCCAGCTACATCATGGTTTACCGCTGGCCCGGCATCGATCTGGCCTACTATTTCACCCGGCAGGTTCTCAACATCTCGATCGGGCTTGTATTTATGTTCGTCATAGCGATGATTCCCATCGAAAAACACTTGCAATGGGCGCCCGGGTACTTGGTGGGTCTGATTCTGCTGCTGGTGGCAGTCTTTTTTTTTCCCTCAAAGGGCGGCAGTCACCGATGGATAGACCTCGGGTTCTACGACCTGCAGCCGTCCGAATTGGCCAAATTCGTGATCATCCTCTTCCTCGCCGCGTACTTTGACAAACGCCAATTCCAAGAAAATTGGAAGGTCGATTTCTTCGATAAATTTCTCATCCCGGTCGGTTGGATCCTGTTCATCAGTTACCTCATCTTCCGAGAGCCGGATCTCTCCACGTCGATGATCATCCTGTCCATCGGATTTTTGTTGATGTTCGTCGCAGGTCTTCGCTACTATTACTTTTTCTTGCTCGCCGGTTTGGCTGTGGTCGGGTTGGTGGCGGTTTTACAGTTTGAGCTTCTAAAACCCTATCAGCTGGATCGGTTGCGCGGGTTCTTAGATTTTTTTACGGGCAGCGCCGTAGACACGCAGGTACAGATCGGGATCGACGCGATTTCCTCCGGAGGGGTTTTAGGAGGCGGTCTGGCCCTTGGAGACTACAAATACCTCTTACCTGTTCAATTCACCGACTTCATCTTCGCGATTTTGGGAGAAGAGTTAGGATTCGTCGGGATGGCCTTTCTGTTGATACTATACTACCTGATGGCGAGGAGCCTGATCCACGCGGCCATCAAGGGAGTCAATCGTCCTGCCGGAAAGCTCATCGTCGTCGGATATGCGTACCTGGTGCTGATTCAGGTAATTATCAACGTGGGCGTCGTGCTGGGAGTTTTTCCGCCTACCGGTATACCCCTACCCTTCATCAGTTACGGGGGTAGTTCTATGCTGGCCTATTTAGGCGGGTTCGGCTTGGTCATCAGCGCGATCACGCACGATGAATGAAGGAGTGGCATATGTCTTTCAAAATGGCCAAAGACTTAGTGATAGAATTCCAGGCGCGTGAGGTCACGCGTTTGAGTAGGCAGTACATGGACCTTCTGGACTCACCGCACCCCTCGGTCCGTTTACAAGGGATCAACGGGTTGAAGAAGACGGGCACGTGGACGGAGTACGCCCTCAAATTGGCCGAGGACTCAAACTTTGGCGTGCGCAAAGCGCTTGCCGAATACATCAAAGAGACGGGTACCCAAGACCAACAGCCGGTCATCGAGCAGTTGCTGATGGACCCGGACGACCGGGTGCGGCTGAGCGCTTTGAACGCGCTCTACGCAATAAATCCAGAACCAGAAAGGCTTCGCGTCTTACTCCAGGACCCTTCGCCGAAAATCCGCGTGAGAGTGCTGAAGCTTGCCGCGTCGGAGCTTCCGCCCGAAGACGTCCAACCCCTGCTGGAGGACCGGCATGTGAGCGTCAGGGCTGAAGCCTATCAAGCCTTTATCGAGAGGACGGAGGATCCTGTCGCGCTGGAGAAGATCGCGCAAGAAACACCTTTTCCGCAAGCGCGAAAGAGCGCTTTGTTGAAGCTTTTGGTATTTCGGCCTGACTTCGTACAGAAGTTTTTTTCCGAGATGCTGTCTTCGGATCGCTATACCGAACAAGAAAAAAAAGTGGCGTTGACGACGCTCAAGCACCTGCCCTACGACGCGATAGCGTCCATACTCCGCCAAGCCTTCGATGATCCGCGCCTTCGCGCGCATTATCCGGTGCTGATACCGCTGTACGTCGAGATAAACCTGGATAGCCCCGCGACGGCCATCAGCTTTCTCACGGCGTGGTTGGAAGCCGAAGAGCCCAAAATCCGCCTCTCGGCTGTGAAAGGATTTGGAAAGCTGGCCGAGCCCGCTACGGTGACGCTTCTGCGCGAAAGACTGCAGGATTCTGATGAAACGGTGAGAGCGGCTGCGGTAGATGCCTTGGCGCGTTTGATGGACTACGAGCTGGAAAAGGTCGTCGGAGATTTACTACAAGATCACAGCTATTTAGTACGAAAAGCGGCGATAAAGGCCATCTCTCGCCTAAAACTCGTAGACGAGTACGCGAACTTTGTGGAGCGTATGAACGAAAAAAAGGAAGAGACCCGCCTACGAGTGGCTTGTATCGAACACTCGGCCAAAGCGCGGTACGGTTTCGCCATCGAAAGCCTGAAACGGATTATGGGCGATCTATCCGAAGCGAGTCTAATAAGGAGCGCGGCCGCCTATGCGTTGCTGCGTCTTTCGCCGGCGGCGGTGATCGAGTTGTTGAGTCAGTAGGCCTCTTCCACTCCCTTTGAGGGGAACGACGGCATATGTGCCCCCTAGGGAGCGCTCGTGACGACGTTATCCACGAACCAGCTCATCGATAGCAGTTCTTCATCGGTCATCACGCGACCGGCCTCTATACGCAGCTGATTTCCCTGATCGTATAACGGACCCCGGAAGGGGTGGAAGTCGCCGGACAGCATCCGCCTCTCATAGTCCTGGACCAGCTTGCGGGTTTCCTCCGGTATTCGGTCGGAAAGAGGCGTCAACCCGACGAGTCCCGAATCCATACCTTCCCAGAAAGCCACGTGACGGTAGGTTCCATCAAGGACACGTTCGATCGTCTCTGTGTAGTATATTCCCCAATCCCAGACCGATGATGTCAGCATTTTAGTCGGCGCCGCTTGGCTCATATCGGAGTTGTATCCGATCGCCCAGACATCCCGTTGCTCGGAAAGCATCGCCGGAGCGGAAGAGTCCGTCTGCTGGGCTATCACATCGCATTTTCGATTAATAAGCGCGGCCGCTGCGGATTCTTCCAAGTCGGGGTCATACCAGCTGCCAGTCCACCGCAAGTAAACGCGGGCCTCGGGATTTATCGCGCGTACGCCCAAAGCGAAGCCATTGGCGATACGGATCACTTCCGGAGTTTCGACCGGCGCGACGTAACCGATCTTTCCGGACCGGGTCATACTACCGGCTGCCAAACCGGCGAGGAAACTCGGCTCGTAGATCCGCCCGAAATAGGTGGACAAGTTATGGCCGGCCTTGATCCCCGAGCACTGGAAAAAGTGAACCTCCGGATAGCGTAAACTGTAATCGTACAAGGCGTCCGAAAAACCAAAACTCGTTCCAAAGATCACCTTGCAGCCTTCCAAAATCAATTCTTCCACGGTGGCGCCGGTTTCGGCTCCTTCCGGGACAGATTCACGATAGACGGTTTCGACGCGATCTCCGAAACGCGCCTCCAAGGACAGCCGACCGAGATCGTGGGCGTAGCTCCATCCCTCGTCTCCAACGGGACCTACGTAAAGAAAACCGATCTTTAACGGGAGTTCGGCGGCGATGAGAGCGGTGAACAGACACAAGGAGAGTAGTAAAAAGACGCTTTTTTTCACAAAGACCACCTCTGAATCGAAAAATGATGAGGAAAACCTATTTCTCTTTTGGGAACGTCTGGGAACGCCGAACTTTAGTTCGGCATGGTTCTGGATTTCTCTTTTGAAACACCTGGGAACGCCTGGGAACGCCGAACTTCAGTTCGGCATGGTTATAGATTTCTTTTTTGGGACACCAGGGCACGCTTGAGAACTCCGGTTTTTAAGTTGGCTTTTTTTCTTTTTGGGAACGCCGAACTTTAGTTCGGCATGGTTATTGATTTCTCTTTTGGAACACCTGAGGCACGCCGATTTTCAAGTCAGCGCAGTTTTTTTACAAGTACGCCCTGTCCCTCGGGCAACGGTTTTTCGGACGGCTTCATCCCCAGGCTTCTGGAAACCCCGTCTCACAGGACTGAACAAACGGCGACTAACCTAACGATCGCTTTGGTAGAGAAAGAAAAATCGCATAAATGCCAGAATGACTAGCGGGGCCAAAAGGGAGGTTCCATTATCGCGGATAGGCTATCGGATGCTTTATAAGCAACTGATGGGTCAGCTCGGCCGCTCTTTGAACGAAGCGAGGACATCGGGCGTCGAACAGCCCTTGCTCCCTGGCGCGGGCCCGCTGGTTCTCGTCCGCCACATCCACGCCGATGAGCCCGTTGCAAGTCGTGTGGCCAAACTCGGCGTTAAAGGCTTTCACCCATTGTTGAACCAAACCGTAGGCGCGCTCCTTTTTCTCGGCTTCGAAAGGGACACGTTGGCCATAGTAGTATCCGATCACCATCACCGCGCCGCTGATAGCGCCGCAAGTCTGCCCCGACCGCCCCATACCGCCACCAAAAGAGGCCGAGAGCGCGGCGACCACACTCGGCGGAAGGGAGTTTTCCAAGAAGGCCAGCGCCACACTTTGAGAACAAGAATACCCTTCCGAGAACAACGATAAAGCCCTATTAACCACGGTGATTTGCATATCCGCATCCTCCCGAGCGACGTATAATCGGTACCGATTATAGCACACTCCCAGCAACCTGCAGTTGACGCGCCTATGTGGCCATCGCGGCGTAAGCGCTTCTTCTCTTCGCAACGGCGCGATACGCTTGGGAACGCCAACTTTTAAGTTGGCATGTCTTAAAATTAAAAAAACAGGGTTCGCACAGAGGGCACAGAGAGAACAGGCATCGCGGCGTAAGCGCTTCTTCTCTTTGCGACGGCGCGATACGCTTTTGTACATGTCTTGGAAAACAGGGTTCGCACGGAGAGCACAGAGAACACAGAGCAAAGATTCTTTGGAATGCTCTTAGAGCGCCTGTGAACGCCAACTTTTAAGTTGGCAGGTCTTAGAACAGAAGAACGTATCACGAGACTTTGTGAGCTTCCGAAGCCAGCCCGCTGGTTACCCCGCGATAACTCCGCACGGGCATCGCGGCGTAAGCGCTTCTTCTCTTCGCGACGGTGCGATACGCTTGGGAACGCCCTGGGAGTGCCTGTGAACGCTAACTTTTAAGTTGGCCTGTATTAAAAGAAAAAAGTTTCACACTGAGACCACGAGGGCACGGAAGAAACATCGAACACATACCGCACTAAAGCGCGGCGCTCCCAGGGTTCGGCAGGCCTTTCCGGGAACACCTTCGGGTCGCCACCAGAGCGCGACGGACGTTATCCTGGTAAGTTTTCTTTAAAGCTGAAAAACCAGGGATCTCTAATCGCGCGTAAGGGGTTAAAAAGAAAATAGACCAGCACGCATCCACGCACAGGATGAGAAATATAACAGTTTTTTGTTTCGGTTACTTTTGTTCCTTACGAAAACGATGAGTGAATCACGATTCCCAAAAAGATCGCAGGGCAAATTCCCGCGGGAGTTTGTCGCCGAAAAGGTTACTTTTGAGGAGAATTAGTTAAAACGCTCTGAAAAAAACGGACGACATCTGGAATTGCCGCGGGGTAAGTAGTACTATGATTCAAGCCACTATAAAGTCGTATAGTCACATTATACAATCCATTCTCGTAGTATTTTCGTAATGCGTTTGGCCAAATGTCTTTCGCTTCGCTTCCCAATATTTTCACCGCCAGGTCTAAGTAATCGTTGTCAAAATGGAAGTTATCATCAGCAGTTCCTGCATAAAGGAAAACTTTTACTTCTTTCAATGCTCGGATATTAAACTCTTTCCCCGTTAATTTATACAAATCGCCTATTCCCAATGGGAATGGGACGGTCTTCCCTTCGTAAACAGCTATCGGGAGAACAGGCCATCCGGCGCAATGGCCTGCAGAGAATGCTTCGACTAACTCGGGATGGATATACGCAAAACGAATTGAGAAAGCAGCAGACCCTGAATAGCCCTCAAATAAGAGTTTTTGCGCAACTTCAATTCCTTTGTCTTCCAATTGTTTGCGAAATATTTTTACCATTTCTATCAATTGTAAATCAATCCGGATCAATTCTGGCGGGTTCGTAAGTTTTAGAGTCTTATGATCAAGGCAAGGAACGTAGGCATCTATCTCGGGCCGGGGAAAAACCGGGCACAAAAACATGATGTTCAGGCCGTTAAAGCGACTGTATCCACCCAAGATCGTTTCCTCGGCTGATCGTAAGAAGTAATTGAAATCATCAGATGGCCTTGGAGTAATAAGAGGAAGAACCATGATATGAACCGGTTGGTTTGTATCAGCGTTCTCATTGAAGTATGTATAAAAAGGAAAATGGTACCCCGCTTCAGGATTAGCTTTATTGAGTTTTGGCTGGCCTTGGGTTTCATTGAGCATTCTCGTATACTGGTAATCTCCGATAACAAAGTCAATATAGTTTCTTACTTTCTTAGAATATATCGGATTTTCCCTGAAATGAGCTGTGTATTCAACGTAAATTCTATACATACTATTATTAAGAAGGGTAGCTCTCGGAATCGTGACCTCGTAACGATTCGAGGGGACAGGGAATAGTATTCTCGACATCTCTCCTTCAGAGCCGAATTCAGTTTTTCGCTTTATTAGGAGAAAGAGATAGGATTCGATTACTTTGCCCTCTATGGTATCGTTCGGGCGACTTACCTCCGGATGCGTCCATCGGACTTTTATTTCCTCTGGGGTTGAGAAATGCGCGTTGAGAGTGGGTGAAGTGATATTCGGATAGTCTCTCTCCGCGTCTTCTATGATAAAATCATAAGACTGTATCAAGCCGTTAGTCGTGAGAAACTTTAGAGTATACCTACTTCCAGTTTTTAACTCGAAGTCATCGTCAAGATGAATGAAGTATTCCAGAAAACGTGTTGTAGGATCCCAAAGAAGCAATTCGGCTGAAGCGTTTTCTCCTTTAAGTACAATTTCTCCCTTGCCGCGGCCGAATTCTCCCAACAAAGATATTTTCTTGATAGCTTCATATCCTCCATTTTGGGAAAAATGAATCTCTATAAGCATACCGTGATTCGCGATATGATCCTTCCAAAATTCTGCGGTTACGTGGAAAGATAATTGGACATCTGGCGGAGCATTTGTAGAGAGAGAAGAAGCAAATCCGAAGAGACTAATGACTATGACTAAGCAAGAAACTGCCATTACTTTTTTAAACACGAAAACTCGCCCCCTTTTTGAGTTATCGACGTCAACTTGTTTCAGTGAGTGAGTGATGAATGTTGGAGAAAACCTAGCGTTACCTCGAAAACGTTATAAAAGCGCCGGCTCTTCCGAATCTCGAACAATTGAAGCGCTGCTACTTTCCAAAACGAATGATCGTCATTGAATCCTCGCCCTTTAATCCCCTTCTCCCACTACCGTGAAAACCAGAACACCAGCGCGAGCGCTATTTCCGATTACCACAATTCCTCGCCTGTTGTCTTGGGCCGAATCCTCAAAAAGTTCGATTTTTCCAGATTGGTGATTCCGATGCGCCGAAAAGCCGAAGCCGTATTATCGAAAAAGAACAGCCCCTCCTCTTCGTCTTTCGCCAGATACTTCGCGGATTCAGTTTATTTGTCCCCGTAGGCGTCTAGGTATTACTTCACCCGTCTTTCCAACTCAACGAGCCCTACCTGATAACATTTTTCTTGGGAGAGACTCCTTGTCTTCGTTTCGGTTGATCTTGATGACCATCAGGATGCGACGGAATCAGCCAAATTCTTACTCAGTGTTTGGTTAACCCTCCGAAACTTTTTTACGTCTTCTCCATTTATCTGGAAAGGATATGACGATCAGCAAATCGCTCTCGTCAAGTTGGCTAAGACCCCTCGATAATGTAAACCTTACGGAACAGATTCGAATCCATCGCTCCTTGATATTGCTGCATTTTCCTCTTTACGACTTTGGTGGAATCTGATCTGACTATCATCTAATCGGGCCGGAAAGAGAAAAAGTAGATTCAGCCCCTCGATTTCACTCGAATTCTTCCAGAAACAGCGGCTCATTGTTTACCATATATTGTTGCCACCAATCATCCAAGCCCGCAGGGATGATTTGCCGGAGGTAATCTAAGATTGCTGCATAAGAAAACAAACCCCCTCTTTCGTTGTACTGTATCAACAGGTGTTTCAGAAAATCATCGAGACTATACCTGCCACTCGATCGATTACGTATCTCTTGATCAAGCGCGTAAGCAAATACGGCGCCTTTCCAGTAGACCAAAGTTTTGTCAGGAAAAGGATCCCCTTCATCCTTGATTATCAACGGTTTATCCGCGCTCGTTCCCCGGACAGTTTTATATATTCTATACCATTCTTCCAAGCAAGGATGAGGAGGGAAAGAAGAAGTTTGAAAATCGATTTCCGTTAGGATTTTATCGCAATAGTATTCATTGACCCCTTCATACCAAAAACCCATATGATAGTCGTGTGTGCAGGGAATGCCTTTCGCCCACGCATTCCACAAGTGGAACATTTGGTGTATGACCATTTCACCGATGATTCCCCAATTGGACGAAAACCCCTGGCCGGTCGACCATTCTCCCGCATAGGCGTACAAGGATTGGTCATTATTAGGTGGGTCGGTGATCATTATCGTGTACGCTGGTATATCCATCGTGCCGCCCCAAAGCGCCGTGAGAAATTGATATATGGTTTGCAGGTCATTGATGATTCGTCTATCAACTGATCCTGACAATATGATATGGAACGAATGGGCGCCATACTGCTTCGTTTCTTTGATAAAGGCATCAGATTGGTAGGCGTAGATATGGCTAGCGTGAAAGAACTCTTCGATTTTTGACGAATAAGTGGCCGGGAACGTGTAAACCCCTGGAGATTCTTCTTCCCATCCCGTTGAAGCATCCCAACCGCCTAGCATATAAAGACTTAAACTGGCGCGAAAGAAATCGGGGTTCTCATTGAGAATACCCGACCGCCCGATGAAGGCGCCGGGTCCGTAAAGGATTTGCTCATGAGAGGCGATCAGGTAATCCGGGCAAAAATAGCCTTGAATTCCGTGATTTGAAGTAACGATCGCGTTTTTATCTGAAGTATAGGACAAGCGAAAATACCCTTCGGGGTTGTTTTTTAAGTCGAATTGGAGCAGCTTGTTATTTTCCTGAATATCCATAGATATTTCCGGTTCAGAATAGAGCTCTCTCTCTTGGGCTCTGGCTAAGCCCCCTTCAGTATGATACCCATAATTATCTAAATATAGCTCCGATAGATCCTTATAATAGCCGAATACTCCTACTTTTACCTTATGCGTCGACGGTTCCGTGAGGTCAAGCCAGTAAAACAACTGTAATCCCTCTTCCATATCGCGGAAGGTTTTAAACGATGCCAACCAATTTATCGTTGGTTCTCCATTTCGCTTCAAGCCTACCTGATAACTTTGCCCCTTTTGTAAGTTCGAGAAGGTTACGGGGCGCCCTACATTGGGCTGAAGCTCCTCGATACCGAAGTCAATGGCTTCCCCCGCGGTATCCGAACGAAGGTAAAGAGAGACGAACGCATTTTCTGCGCTATCCGTCTTCCAGAAGAGTTCGATCGTCGCTAATTCTTTTTCCAACCACGTTAGGGTTACCTTGGGCATCTCGATACCGTTGTCTACTTTTATCCAAACCTGTTTTTGGCTATCGCGGCTAGAAACTCCGGCTCTGGTCGTCACCGTTAAAGGATAAAGCCCGGATTCCGCCTCGGTTAAATCGATATTCAATGTACCGAATTCCAGGTCGTATGCTTTGCCCAAAAAGAGAATGTGAAAGACAGTCCCTTCGGACTTTTCGAGCGTTATGGTTAAGACAGGCGAAAATGGTGAGAGCTCTATCGGAGTTTCGGGAGCAGAATAAAGTGATGGCGTCGCTAAGCCGGCAATGTCCACGTAGGCGTCGAAAATCTCATTTACGGAAATATCGAGGATGCCGTCCGGTAATTTAGGAATTCCTCCTCCGCACGAAAGGAGAAAAACAAAGCTAAGAAAACCAACCAAACAAGATAGAATACCCCTTTTCATTTTATAACCCCCTTTATGCAAAAAACGAGCTTTTCGAATAGGTGAGTCATAATCAAAACTTATTCATTTAGGCTCTATGATAGCTCGGGCAGGCATTTTCTCGTATGGTTCCGGGTATATAACCGATTTCATCGGTTAAAAACGTCTCCGAGGCAAGAAAAAACTTCCTGTCTGGGAAACGGGACTATTTGTCAGAAATCGCAAAGACTCCGGATCTTCGGTTCCTTACGATTGGTTTTCTTAAAATCTGAAAACTAAAGCCCCTCCAAAGCAATCGATCGGGAAATCTGAAAACTTCTTCTCCTCATTCCCCGGTTCTCAATGTTTTTAAGCGGGACTATTTCGCTGTGACCATATCGGGCACAGTATCATTTTGCAACGTTCTTGCTTCTTTAGATAGTTGAAAAGAGAATCAAATTATTATAGCATAAAGTCGGCGGGAAGGGGTTTGATTGTAAATTTTCAATTAAATTACTTAACTAAATCAACAATAAACTAATATATTCGCAGTAAACTAGATCCGTAGCGAAGGCGACTGGACATCAATTCTCTCACTTTCAACATTTGTTTGTTGGCACACAGAATGATGTTGCACGTGAATCGACCGATGAAGCCCGAATCGAACGGCTTCTTGCAAGATTCTATCAGGGGCGCAAAAGATGGTGTCGCACAGAGTACGTAGAGAGCACAGAGGAAACATAAACCTGGTGTTGACTCCCCTAAACACCTCTCTTCTTTGTGACCTCCGTGGTCTCCGTGCGAACCCTGTTTTTTTTAAGACATGCCAACTTAAAAGTTGGCGTTCCCAAGCGTATCGCGCCGTCGCGAGAAGAAGAAGCGCTTACGCCGCGATGGCGCGGCTGGGAACGCCGAACTTTAGTTCGGCGTGTTCAAAAACGCAAAAGATGGTTTCGCACAGAGTACGCAGAGTGCACAGAGGAAACATAAACCTGGTGTTGGCTCACCTAAACACCTCTCTTCTTTGTGACTCCGTGGTCTCCGTGCGAACCCTGTTTTTTTAAGACATGCCAACTTAAAAGTTGGCATTCCCAGAGCGTTCCCAAGGCATTCCCAAGTCGCTCTCAAGGATCTTTTCTCCGTGTACTCTGTGCCCTCTGTGCGAACCCTGTATTTTTAAGACATGCCAACTTAAAAGTTGGCATTCCCAAGGCTTTCCCGA
>Ga0208694_1001146_pt1 | contig 34178 bp, 26 predicted proteins | sample AD_UKC078_MetaG_FD_184442 | JGI IMG/M metagenome (GOLD analysis project Ga0208694, IMG submission 184442) | Active sludge microbial communities of municipal wastewater-treating anaerobic digesters from USA - AD_UKC078_MetaG (SPAdes) (version 2) | ecosystem: Engineered > Bioreactor > Anaerobic >...
GCAATGCAGTCAGATTTAGTAATAAATCAGATTGTAACCAGCAAGGTTGAAACAGAAATACAACAGAAATCTTATTTATAGATTTTTATAGCTATTTATAGGATTTTATAGGTTTGTAGGAACGGAAAGGGATATGCTTCTACATAAAAAAGAGAAAAAAAAATTGATTGAAGAATTGCCATTTCCTTTAGCAAATCTTTATCAAGATACTATGTATACGTATGCTTGTTTTTTTAAAAAAGATGATACTGAAAAAGAAGTGCAAAATCCTTTGTGGAACGTCTTAAAAACAGCACAGTTTTTAATGAAATTTGTTGCATTTATTTCCTTGGAACATTATAGTAATTTACGAAATGAAGTCTGTGATTTTGATTTAAATCGTGAATTATTAGATAATTTGCAAGCATATTCTCCAGATTGGTTTTCTCTTGCAAAAAAAATTAATGATGTATTATCAGAAGCAAATATTTCTAATAATACTTTACCAGAATTAAAAAGATTATTAGAATATAATATTAATTTCAAAGGCAATGTTCCCCCTAATTTCCCAGAAAAAATTAATAAATATAAATATTATCAGTGGTTTGAAGTGATGATGTTCTTTCAAAATCTGAAAGAATATCTACTCAATGGGTTATATCGTTTTCAACTTCCCTCCCAAGAAGTCATAGAGTTTTACATTCATCTTTTAGAAGTTGTGTTATTACATTGCGATGTTATTAAAGCAGATGTATACATATTAGTAGGAAAAGATGAACGAAAAAGTCGTGGCTTTTTATGCAAAAGTACTAGAATTAAATCTATTGGCATTCGTGGAGCTTTCGATATCCCTTGGAATGATTTACAAGATAAGCCATTCATATGGCCTGATGGACAAAAAAATTATCTATTCCTCTATCCTTTAGTCATTTCTTGGCTTGTTCGTCAAAAAGGCTATACTGCTTTTTCCGACCTTCTATTCTACAGTCATCGCACACAAGACAAAATTTATTACTATAGTTATCGAAACAATACTATTTTACCACATGATGTTTGTGATGAAACAGTCTTAGCACAATGGCAAACATGGTTTCGATGGTTAGAAAAACATACTAGCCGTAGAAAAAAACAAGAAAGTTTGAACTCCAAATCAAAAATTGTCCAAGAAACCACATTTGTCCTCGAATCACAACATAAAATTTTTCATGATCTAGTAGAAAAATTACAATATAACATAGCTGGCTACTATTATTTTCGTACAAATGCCAATCGAATCAAAGAACATGTTGTGAATTATCTTTTATCAGAATTTTCTACAAAATATAAAGACGATTATATTATTCTATACCATGCATTTGGGAAACAAGAAGATTGGTGCGATCCATTATTAATCATCAAAAATATGTTTTTAAGCATTCGAAAAAATATTTATGATGATTCTATAGAAAATGTTTCTTCCTTCTCCTCATCCTTTCCAAACAATCTAGATAGTTTACAAATTTATTGCCAACAAATTTTAGACAATTGTAGCAAAGAAATACTACAACCCAATCAAAAGAAGATGGTAATTTTTTTAGATGGGATTGACTATTTAGCCTTATCTTCCGAACGATTAAAAACATTTATTTCTGTATTTCCTAAAAATTTACCTGCCAATATTTTTGTACTGTTAAGTTGGCAAATGCAAGAAGATAAATCTATTTTAAGTGAAGGATATATTTTAGATGGAATTCCACTCTATCCTTTTAAAGAATATCCTATAGAATGTCGAGAATTGCAAGGCTCACCATTAACATGCTTTTCACAACAAGAAATGCTAAAATGGCTAATGCATGATTTCCCCATGATTCCTACCTATAGAAAAAATGAATTGTGCAAAATTTTATGGAATAAATCTAAGGGAGGAGATTTACGATATTTTTCTTTATGGCGTGAAGCAATATACCAAGGACGTTTACAATGGGATTGTTGGGATTTATGGCCTGAGGGACATCTTGAATTTTATAACTCCATTATAGAAAATTTACCTGCTCATGAAAATTATGTAGCCTATAATTTTTTACTTTTATTATGCATTGTGCAACATGAATGTACAGATGAATTTGTAGGGCAAGTTTTCCAAATTCCATACTACATCATAGCACCTATTCGTTGGCAATTAAATTTAGTATTAGAATACACAAAGGGAGGATATTCCTTAATTTCATGGATGTCACAATATTTAGAAAAAATCATCCCTATTAAAGAACAACAAGAAATGCACCAAATCTTGGCTAAATTTTACCAACAACAAGATCGAAGTGGCGGAGATATGCGGCAAAAAGCATTATACTACCTTCCTAAACATCTCTGTGAAGGGAAAAAATTTCAAGAAGCATATACTCTATTAGTCGAGAGTTCTTTTCCTACAGAAAAATTACGCTACTTTAAAAGCTATCAGCCATATTTGTACGACATTTATCAAATTTTGTATTCATACTATAAAAGCAAGCAATACGAAGATTTTTTGCCAATGATGTATCGCTACCATTTGATTTTGCAAGAAGCAACATGTGACATACAAAAGGCATTTCAAGCCTCAGCCAATGGAAAATATGAATTTGCTTTAGATACCATTCGATTAAATCAAGATGAAAACGAACAATTTCAAGAAATGTTAGTTGTTCTTTGGTATGCTTTACAAGAAGAAAATACAAAACATGCAATATATATTTTAGAAGAATTTAAACGAATTCCAGATAGTCACATTGTCTTTTTTTCAAAAGGAATACGTCCATTTTTTGAATTTTTATTAAAACGTCTGAAACAAAAAAATATTCTACGAGTAGATTATCTCATTGGGAAAAATACATTCCAAGGTCAAAAAGCCATAAACTATCTCTTAGAACTACAAAGCAAAATAAATTTTCCATCTTCACAATTATATTTTCTAATGCATGTTATATTTAAACATATGGATAGCATAGAATCAGATAAGGAAAAACAAAATATTGTGCAAAAAGTTTCTCCTATTTGGTTTCAATTAGAATCTGACAAATCTTTTATATTCCTACGTGTTTTAGAAACAAAAAAAACATTGTTATATTTTTGGGGGAAATTGCTATCCTTTGTAGATTCTATTCAAAATATAGAAATTCGATGGGAATGTTTATATTCTCTATATCATACAGCATGGGAAACAAAACAAGAACAATATTGGAATCCTATCCAAGAACGTGCTAAAAATTTTCAAAATAGTTCCCCAAGTGGGCAAACATTAGCATATATATTATGTATCTTAGAATTTGACGGAGAGTCATTTTTCAAAGAACAATATAACAATATTTTTCTCAAAGAACTATTCGATACATTATTTGCAATTTGGAAAGAGAAACCTACAGATAAAGTAGCATACGATTGGCTCATACGATTACTATTGCATTCTGAAATTGTAGAAATTATAGATAAAGAAAAATTTATTCATCTCCTTGCTACACAAGGGGACATTGAAAAAGCATTGTCTTTATTAAATCAAATTACTAATATTCGAATGCGAGCTAAATTATTTCTTATTATATTAGATTATATACAAGAAAATATCTCGGATGAACACATTTGGAATTTAGCTTTAGATACATTCTCAGATATTACGTCAGAACGTGATTTTATAGAAAATATCACAGCAAAAATAGCAACAGGACTTTGGGAAAGTGGCTTTGTAACACACGATACTTTATGGAAAAAATTTCAAACAATATGCGAAAATGTTGCAGAAATTTCCATAAGAAATAAAATTTTAACAGTCCTTACTTTAGAATATGCAGGACATGATTTAGTAAATAAAGCACGAAATCTCTTACTAAAAGTTACTTCCTCTCATCTTTATTCCAATGCATTAGTAGGCATTGCTCAACAGTTATTCAAAAAGAGAGAATGGGAGGGAATTTTAGAACATGCAGATGAAATGGTGGTCATAAATGATGCTTTAAAAATATATTCAGCCATATCTCAACAATTAGAAGAAGGAGACGCAAACATTCCTATATGGCGCAAACTTGCTATTGCATTTTGTCGTTTAGGTCAAGAACAAACAAAAGATGGTTCACCATCCAAAGAATATATTTTAGACATTTTAAAAAATTTTTCCATGCGCTGTCCATGGGAAACAACTGCATCTTGGTGGCAAAATATGTTCACTTCTTTAGAAACAATCTGCGAATTATCAAACTATGTTGCTATTGTATCAGAATTGCTTCTATTTTGGTCAGAAAATGTAGATTATTCTACTACAAAACAATTTTTATTATACTTAGAAAATCGAGCAGACTCATGGAATTATCCAAGAATCACTGCAGAATTCTATTTACAATATGCCCATGCTATGGTTCGTTGGAATCAATTCATGGAAGCAGGTCAAGCTTTACAAAAAGCTTGGAAATCTATAAATTTTTTAGAAATTTCTGAAACTAGTTTAGAATATATGACAAAAGTTGCTGCAGTCTATCTAGAATTAGGAAAAGATGCAGAATGTAAAAACATTTTAATCAAAATTACCGAAATCATAGAAAATAATAGAGAAATTTTAGAATTAGACTACTTTATAGAACATGCCTTAAGTATTGGTCTAGATAAATATTCTTGCACCATGATACAAACGATTTTGTTAGAAAACATCCAAGAACAAGAAGAAAACATCTCTTCAGAAACATTAATGGAACTAGCCAAATTATGTATTAAAACAAAACAATATCCATGGGTACGCCTACTTTTTTTCCGATTGCTTCCTTTATTTTATAAAGAAGATGAAACAGACCAATATCTTTTTCAAATTTTAGAACAAATGTCTGACCACCAAGATTTCCCTTTATTATGGCAAAGTCTCGAAGAATTAGTATTTAATCTGCCTACTGTAGAAAAACAAAAATCTAGTTTAGAATCCTTGGCTATAATTCTATCAAAACAAAAACATAAAGATAAAATACTATGGCAAAAAATATTTCAAGATATTCAATATAATGGTGCTACATTTAATTCTCTATCTTGTATGTTTCAAATAGGAAAATACTACATTCCAATATCTACAGACGAAGAAATACAGGAAATATTTTTCACAAAAAATTCTATTGTCGAAAAATATTGGAAACAAACAGAAATTTTTATATTTACACCAGAAGAACATTCCATATTACTTCAATTATTGTTAGACATGTTGCAAGTTTCACCCGACACAAGTAAATACGAAAATATCATTCAGCAAGCAAAAGAGAGACAATCTCAATACAAAGTAAAAACAACGGTAATACAAAAATCTGAAGAATTACCAATACAAACATCAGAACAAAAACAACTCGTAAAAGTACAAAAAGAATTACAACAAGGAAATTTTCAAAATTTTTTCAAAGTTTTTCTTATTTTACCTAAAGAAAGTATCTTAAAATTGCAACTATTACAAACATATGGTGCAAGTTTAAATACAGAAACAGAATACGAACAAGCATTTCAATTATTAGAGCTTTTAGATTCTACAAAAGAACGTACTGTTTTTCTCAAAAGCCTTGCCAATATATGTCAAGAAAGAAACAATATACCAGGACTTTTTCGCCTTTGTTTAAGTATGCTAGATGATAAAGACGCTCTATATTATTTAACTACAAAAATTTTACATGTAATCCATCAAACTTATGATTTAGAAACGTACTATCATTGGTTTGAAATCGTAACAAAATCATGGGGATTAGAAGCTCCCTACTAAATTTTAAAAAGGAAAAAACATGTCCATTATTCAAAACAACTTGTCTATTTTAAAAAATTTACAATTTGATATGCATCAAAAAGATTTTCTTATAACATGGGAAAAAACAGATGCAGAATTAAAGGCCACATTACTACTAGCAGAATGCCTCAAAGAATTACATCGACAAGGCAAAGCACTTCGTATTTTTGAATCTGGTATTTCTATTTCCATTTTTCGAGACAACTCCACACGCACACGTTTCAGTTTTCTTGCTGCTAGTGATCTTTTAGGGCTCGGTCTTACTGAGTTAGATGAAGAAAAATCTCAAATTTCTCACGGTGAAACAGTACGAGAAACAGCTAATATGATTTCTTTCTTAGCAGAAGTTATTGGAATTCGTGATGATATATATCTCCATGAAGGTGATAAATATATGCGTGAAGTTAGTGCATCCGTACAAGAAGGTTACGACAAAGGTATACTTCACCGTAGACCATCTGTAATTAGCTTACAATCAGACATTGATCATCCTACACAAGCATTAGCAGATTTACTACAACTTAAAAATCACTTTGGTTCTTTTGAAGCACTTCGTGGTAAAAAATTAGCCATGACTTGGGCTTATTCTCCTAGTTATGGAAAACCACTTTCTGTACCACAAGGTCTTATCGGACTCCTTCCACGATTAGGAATGGATATTTCTCTTGCCTATCCAGAAGGATACGGACTCATTCCAGAAGTAGTAGAAGTTGCTAAAAAAGAAGCAGAAAAGAATAATGCAAAATTTGAAATCGTCAATAGCATGGAAGAAGCATTCAAAGATGCAGATACTATATGTGCTAAATCTTGGGCACCATACCATATTATGGAACGTAGAACAGATCTTCTAAAAAAATCTGATAAAGAAGGACTTATTGCACTTGAAAAAGAATGCTTAGCTAATAATGCAAAATTTCAAAATTGGGAATGTGATGCAGAAAAAATGGCACTCAGTAAAGGTGGAAATGCATTGTATCTTCATCCATTACCAGCAGATATTTCTGGTGTTAATTGCAAACAAGGTGAAATAACTAAAGAAGTATTTGATAAAGTTCGCATAGATACATATAGACAAGCTAGTTATAAACCTTTTGTCGTCGCAGCTATGATTTTTCTAACAAGAATGGAAAAACCCATTGAAAAATTAGAAGCTCTTATAAAAGCAGATAAGGCACGATTCTAATATTGAATTTTAATATTGCAATTTACCCTACCTTGGAAACAAGGTAGGGAGGTTTTAAAAATACCTTGGAAACAAGGTAGATTGATCTTTTAAAAATACCTTAGAAATAAGGTAGATTAGTTTTTAAAAATACCTTGGAAACAAGGTAGATTGGTTTTTAAAAAATGCCTTGGCAACAAGGTAGGGAGGTTTTTAAAAAAAAAGAAAGGCAATTGTATGCCAGAATATTTAAATGTACATTTTTCTAATTATCTGAATGCAAATCATATTATCTGCAACATGAAAAGCACTACAGCCAAAGAAGCTTATCATGAACTACTCTCACGAGTTCAACAAAATTATAAGAATATTGACGTTGATTCTCTTACAGAATTTTTAATTGCAAAAGATAATATCTATTCCTCTATCGTTAAGCCAGAACTTGCAGTTCCTCATTCACGAATAGAGGGACTTAACAACGTGGTTATTGCATTTGGAACAAGCCAAGAGGGAATTGATTTCCAAGTTGAGGGAATACCTCCTGTAAAAGTTATTTTATTAATTCTTAGTCCTAAAAATCAACCTAGTATATACTTACAAGTATTAGCTGGGCTTATACAAAAATTTCAATCTCCAGAACTTTTTCAAAAACTCATTCAATTTCAGACAACAGAAGATATAATAAAATTTTTCTATCATACTCCCTTACAAATTGCTCAATATTTAAAAGTAAAAAATATCGTAGATAGAAATGCAGTGACACTCACGGAAAGTGATTCATTAAAAACAGCTATTCATGCTTTTGTCAGTAAAAATATATACGATATTCCCATCATTGATGAAGACAAAGACATTCGTGGTGTAGTTTCTATAGAAGATATTCTTAAATATAGCTTACCAGTACATCTTCTTTGGATGAAAGATTTACGTCCCATACAAAATTTCGAACCAGTTGGAGACATCTTAAGAAGCGATATGGATACAAACCTTGCTGATGTTATGCGAACAACATATACAACTATTGATGAAAACGTACCAGCTATCCAACTTGCAAAAATTTTCTGCATGAACCCAATTCGACAAATCATTGTCACATCAAAAGATAAATATGTCGGTGTTGTAACTTTAAACAACTTACTCCTTCAATTATTTTGGGCATAATTTGTAAAAAGAGAAATTTATGGAAAATAACGGATCTTCAACCCTTACAACATCAATGATGATCAAACGATTCATCATCATGTTCATTGTTACCTTTTCAGTTGGAATTATAGGTACACATACTATTTTTAATTCACATCAAGCAATTGCATGTTCCATATTCATTGCCATTATTATGGGTACACTCTTTTTCTGGAATTTTCGACTTGCCATTGCATTTTTAGGTGTATCAGTCTTAATTTTAACTAATGCTCTAGACATAGAAACATTTGTGCTTTCCTCGACTTTAGAGGTAATTCTCTTCCTTGTCGGTATGATGATTATTGTCGGAGCTTTAAAAGATTTAGGATTTTTTACATGGGTAGTCCAGCGTATAGTAGCTATGCCTAATATTACTGGACGAAAATTTATTGTAGTCACTTCTCTTACTTCAGCATTTTTAGCTTGTGCTGTAGATGAAGTCACATCTATTATTTTTATTTCTACTATTATTTTCCACGTTTCTGAACGATTAAAAATAAGCCCATTACCTTATATCATTATTTGCGTATTATGTACGAATGTGGGTAGTGCAGGGACTATGATGGGAAACCCAGTAGGTATTTATATTGGAACTAAAGCTGGACTCACATTTGGTGATTTTATGCATTGGGCTTTCCCACTGATGGTTCTTGCCCTAATGGCAACTGTTGTCGTTGTCATGCTCTATTACAGAAAAGAACTAGATTTATTTGACCAACATCTTAAAGAACGATTAGATAAAAACCTTAGCCTCATTACAAAAGTGGAAGTTCCTTACAAAGAAGGTCTTCTTCTCCTTACCGTAACAGTCCTACTCATTTCTGTACACCATCAATTAGAAACATGGCTTGGATTAGGGAAAAATACTATTCTACTCATTGCACCACTTATTTGTGCTGGGATTGTAATGATTGTGAAACGTGATAGAGCAAGAGATTATGTAGAAAAAGAAGTTGACTGGTGGACACTCCTTTTCTTCATGTTGCTATTTTCCATTGCAGGAACAATAGAACATACACATGTAGACAAAGTTATTGCAGAAAAATTTGCATTACTATGCGGTACTAGTTTACCAAGCTTAGTTAGCTTTATATTATTCGTATCTGCTATTGGATCTGCATTTGTTGACAATGTCATCTTTGTGGCAGCATTTGCACCTATAGTAGAACAATTATCTACTTCTATCCAGGATTTACCACTTTGGTGGGCATTACTTTTTGGTGCATGCTTTGGTGGTAACATCACTATGATTGGAAGTACAGCAAATATTGTAGCTCTTGGTATGCTAGAAAAACGTTCTAAAATACATGTTACCTTTATGCAGTGGTTTAAAGTAGGATTCATAGCATCTATAGTTGCTTGCCTTGTTGCCCTAGTAGGTATCTTATCTCTAAGCCCCTTCATGCCAGATCGATATTCTAACGTCTCATGGACAGACTTTAAAGGAATCCAAGCAGAACGATTCCAAGATAAAAATGTTCACTGCCAAGCAAAAATTGGTGAAGTAGCTACATATTCTATAGAAAAATACCCAGACCAAGAATACTCCTGTTACAAAATCTATAACATCAGACAAGACTACACAAGCCAGGATAGCACAGAACAAGAATATATTTACGCTTATATCTTAAAAAATACACCTCAAGAAGAACAACTAAAAAATAACCATGGTAAAGCATTACATATTCAAGCAAAAGCATCATACCATCCAGAATCCAAAGAAGCATATCCTGTTATTTTAGAAATTGAAAAACTCAAAGAAATCAAAAAAAAGGATTCCTAAAGAATCTTGATAAAAAAAGAATTCCTAAAGAATCTTGATATAAAAAAGGATAGTGCTTCCTGTTTTATAAACTGTAAACATTATTCTTTTTTATATGAACCTATTCAAGTAAAATCATAGTATTATTCAGAATTTCAAGAAACATATCCAGTTATCTTAGAAATTAAAAAACTCAAAGAAATCAAAAAAAAGATTTCTAAAAAATCTTAATATATTCCTAAAGAATTGTCATATAAAGAAGAATATTGCTTCCTGTTTTATAAACTGTAAACATTATTCTTTTTTATATGACTCTATTCAAAAAAAGATTCCTAAAAAATCTTGATATAAAGAAGAATATTGCTTCCTGTTTATAAACTGTAAGTGCTATTCTTTTTTATATGCAGTTCTATAATTATTCTCCTAGTTAAACAATTCAATTTTTCTGCTTAATTTGCATTGAATTTGATGGAGCAACATTTCTGCCTCGGGCAACTCCCCCGAGCACCTTCCCAGAGCAACTCCTCTCCCCAGAGAAAACTAATTCCCCAGAGCAACAGAGCAAATCCCCAGAGTAAATTAACTCCCCAAAGCAACATTACCTCTCCCGAGCAACTTCCCTTCCCCCGAGCAAACTAATTCCCCAGAGCAACATTTGCCTCCCCCGAGTAATTCCTCCCCCGAGCAGATTAACTTCCCCCGAGCAAGTTCGCTTTCTTCCCCAAAGCAAATTTCTAATCAGGTATATTTTTTAATCTATCCCTATAATAATCTTCTACAAATTTATGATTACTATGTTTTAAAATTTGTTTAGTTATTAAATCGATCCTCTGTTTATTTTGTTCAATAGAATAATTAAAATTCTTCCAATATTTTGTATTTTCTAAACATATTTCTACTAACTTTTCAAATGTCAAGATCCTGTTATTGTCTGTATAGTATTTATTTTTAATATTTTTTGTTGTTGTAACTTGAATATTTGCTTCATATAATGTATTTAATACTTCTGAACTGATAGAAGTGTCTAGAGTTGCTAAAAATATTTCTCTTGCTCCTGTTCTTCCCATTTCTTCAGGCACTTCTTGCCATCTTTCTCTTAAGGTAGTTTTTGAACTTATAAGAACAGTATTTCTTTTATTTATTATATATTCTAAGACACTTGGTGAAACTAAATCTACTAATTTTCCAAGTCCCTTGTTAATAAATTCTTGCTTTCCAATATTGCCTTGACTATCAAGAGGTATTCCTGCTCCTATTAAAATTAACTCTATAATACATTCAAATTCCTTGCCCGCTCTACTTCTCCTACTTTGAGTATTAGATAATGTTAAAGCATATATATATTCTGGGAATCTTTCAACAAAATAAATAATTGCATTTATTGGTGTTAATTTTCCAATATATTCCTTATCTATTAGTACCATTAACATTTGTGAAGTAAATTCTTTTTCTAATGGTTGAAATTCTTTCCAAGAATTTTCTCTAAGATTTTCTACTACCTCGCTTGCATTTTTAAGAAAAAAATCTTTACTAACTGTATCATAACCTAATTTAACAAAATTATCATAAACAAGATCATATGGTTGTTTAAACCAATCTTTTCTTTTTTCTTTTACTAATTCTTTATATTCATCAAGAGAAATATTTACCATACTTTTTTTTCCTTTCTTGAAAAAAAATTTTCACATAGTATAATAGTGTCAAATAGAGGACAAAATATTCTTAAATCAGCACATAATAAGGGGTTGTACATATGAAAATTATACCACAAATTTCTGAAAACTCCCCTGCTATTTTAATAAAAAACAAACGTATAAGGCTACAAATGACTCAAAAGGAATTAGCAGATGCTGTGGGGATGTCAAAATTTGGAGATAGAACTATTCGAAGATGGGAAAATGGAGAAATAAATCCACCTGTTATGAAACTAAAACATATATTAGAATTTCCTGAAACAATACCTTTTCCAAACAATAAAAATGCTAAGTATAGAATGATTGACTTATTTGCAGGAATTGGTGGCACAAGACTTGGATTTTATCAAACAGGAAAAACAAACGTTGTTTTTAGTAGTGAAATTGACAAATTTGCAATAAAAACATATAAAGCCAACTTTGGCGAAACCCCATGTGGAGATATTACAAAAATATCTGGAACAGACATACCTAATCACGACATACTTGTTGCTGGTTTCCCTTGTCAAGCTTTTAGTCAAGCTGGTAAAAAACTTGGATTTGAAGATACTCGTGGAACTCTTTTTTTTGAGATAGCACGAATTATAAGAGAAAAACGACCAAAAGCTTTTTTGCTTGAAAATGTAAAAAATCTTAAATCGCATGATAAGGGAAGAACATACAAAATTATTGAGCAAACTCTAAAAAATTTAAATTATGATGTTCACTCTATTCTATTTAAAGCAAAAGATTTTGGTGTTCCTCAAAACAGAGAACGTATATACATAGTTGGTTTTGATAAAGAAAAAGTTCTAAATTTCAAAGACTTTTCTTTTCCTATTCCTCCTTGTACAGAAATATCAGTAGGTAATATTTTAGAAAAAAAAGTAGATGATAAATACACTATATCTGATAAATTATGGCAAGGACATCAAAGACGAAAAATAGAACATAAAGAAAAAGGAAATGGTTTTGGATATACTTTGTTCAATGAAAAGAGTCCATATACAAATACTTTGTCTGCAAGATACTATAAAGATGGCAGTGAAATTTTAATTGAACAAATAGGAAAAAATCCAAGAAAATTAACACCTCGTGAAGCAGCAAGACTTCAAGGTTTTCCTGAAAATTATATAATTCCAGTAAGCGATACACAAAGCTATAAACAATTTGGTAATTCTGTAGCTGTACCTGTTATACATGCTATTGCTAAGAATATAATTTCTATACTTGATAATAATGAAAAAAAAGTGTGTATGAGTCAATCTTTTTTTCAATTTATGTTCTAAAGTATATAAAAAAAGAATAGTTTTTTATATACTTTAGAACAAAATAACTCCCAGAACAGATTAACACCCCCGAGCAACTCCCCAGAGTAAATCCTCCGAGTAACTCTTCCCCCGAGCAACTCCCCAGAGTAACTCCCCAGAGCAATTTCCACTCTCCCGAGCAACTCCCCAGAGCAACTCCTCCCCAGAGTAACTTCGTCCAGAGCAACTCCCCAGAGCAAGTTCGCTTTCTTCCCCAGAGCAACTTCCCTACCCCAGAGCAACTTTCTCACCCCAGAGTAACTTCGCCCTAAAGCAACGTATTTCAAAATAAGACAATGTATTTTCACTCGTTTATGCATTTTATCATAATCTAACGCATTTCTACGTATTTCTACATATTCTAACGCATTTCTACGTAGTCTATCGAATTTTATTTCGTGTTTCTTTCTAACGCGTTTCTCCCCAGAGCAACATTTACTTCCCCAGAGCAACTTTCCCTCCCCAGAGCAACATTTGCTTCCCCAGAGCAACTTTCCCTCCCCAGAGCAACATTTGCTTCCCCAGAGCAAGTTCGCTTTCCTCCCCAGAGTAACTCCCCAGAGTAATTCCTCGGAGCAGATTCCCCAGAGTAAAGTTGATCAGAGAAAAAAAATACTCTGGGGTGGGAAATCCAGAGTAGAGTAGCAATATTGATAATAACATTTTTTATATTAATTTTTCTAATATCCAAAATAAGGCACCGACAACGATGCCTAAAATTCCACCCCAAACTTCAAGCCAACCTAGATTATCTGCTGTGATTCTCTGAATGAGTTTACTCATTTCTCCTGGTTGAAATTGTTGAATTTCATGAGTGATAACTTGTTGTAAGTCTAAATTAATAATGATTTGTTGTAAAAACTCTTCTGTATATATGTGAAATACATTGTTTTTATGAGGCAGTGTTATTTGAATAGGGATTGTTTGAATCATGTTATGAACATGTTTTGTAAATTGATGATCCGTACACATATTTTCTAAAATATTTTTTATTTCATTTTGTAAATAAGGAGTTATAGTTTCTTTATTTCTAAATGTTCTAGAAGCTGTTAATAAGGAACCTACATTCCCTAGGTGCTGATAGATGCTTTGTTGCAGATGATCATGGAAAAATGAACTTTCTATGAATATTTGGAATGTATGATGAAGTTTATGTATAACATTTTGTATTACTTTAGGATCTTGTGACATAACTTCCAGCTTATTTTCTAAAATGCTATGGATCGTCATTTTAAAATCTGTTGTTTTCATCATTTTTAAAAGTATTTCTGGCGAAATCAGACGCTGAACTATAACTTTTCCAATCACAAGTGCAAGCTTTTCTTTTTGTAATTCTAGAATTCCGGAATAAGGAAGCGGAAATTTTTTTTTGTGTGGAATAAGATATACTCGTTCAAATAGCATGCGTATTGCGAGCATGTTGGTACTACAACCCACAAAACCAGTAACTCCTACAGAAAATAAAAAAGAGCGGTATTCACCCTCGAAAAATAGACCAATAAATGTAATGACAGTTGTTCCTAATAAGGTAATTTTTCCTTTGGTCATGTTGTCACCATGTTATTTTTAATTTTATTATGAATGTTAAAAAATAAGACTAGCCGTAAATTTGACTAGTCTTATTTTTATTTTATTCGTTTACAAGTTTTAGAACATTTTCATCAATTTTTTTTGCAGCATCTAGCAATGCTTGTTGAACTCCTTTTTCATTTTTTAATGCAAGTTCCATTTCTGGATTCATAACGTCAGATTCAATATAATCATATCTTGGTAAAGGAGGAGGAAAAACTGCATATTGTACTTGTTCCATAAAAACTCGCAATATAGGGTCAATAGTAATATTTTCATAGCCAGCTTCTTGAATATTTCCTAATAAGATGTCGGCTGCTTTTTTATGGACTGGAATTTGTTTTAGTTCTTTAGCTAATTCTAGCTGAACTTTCCATGAAGACATATAATTGATGAAATCATAGGCAATTTCTGGATATTTGCATGTTTTAAAAACAACCATACTATTGCCGCCTACATTTGTAGCAGATTTGGGTGGATTTTTGATGTTGAGACGTTTTGCCTCAGCCTCAGAAATGCTTGGAATTAAAGCAACTCCATAATCAAGTCCTTTTTCTGAAAATTTTTCTACATTCCATGGTCCCATAAAGATCATCGCGTATTTTTCATTTATGAATCCAATATCTGGTCCAATAGCACCTGACTTCCAAGCACCAGCTTCGATTTTATGTTTTTGATAAAGATCTACTTTGAGTTGAAAAGCAGCTGTTGTTAATGAATCGCCTAGATTGCATACTTTATAACCATCTTCATTTATAGAAACAAATTTTGCATTGTACAAATAAAACATTGGTAGTGTCCACCATAGGCTATTTTGCATAGCATAACCATAATATTGTTCACCATCTTGTTTTCTTGTAATGATTTTAGAATATGCAATGAGTTCATCCCATGTTCGTGGAGCTCGATTAGGATCTAGATTAGCAGCTTGAAGTTTATCAGCCACAGCTCGAAACATTTTTTTATTCCAAAATAAAGCAAGGCAAGATGCTTGTTCTGGTAATCCATATAGATGGCGTTCAAATTTATTTGTATCTGTATTTTTTGTTTCCACTACATTTACTTGAAAAGGACCTGTCATGTAATCTTTTGCTTTTTCATCAATATTTTTTGCATCAAAATTAGGAAGTTGGTCTAAAGCAACTAATGCTTGATGATACGCCATTTCTAAGATTTTTTGTACATCAACTCGTCCAATATCTGGCGTTTTTTTGCTTAGACATGCCATTTTAATTTGTTTGTCTAAATCATCAAAAGGAACTTGCTTAGGAATAATTTTGACCTTTTTTTGATGTGTAAGTAAATAGTCTTTTTCAAATTGTTCAACAAATTTGTTAAATTGATTTAATTCTATTTCTTTATAAGTAACCCATACAACAATGGGGATTTCATCTGTTACTTCTTGTTGTTTTTGACATCCTGTGATTAAAACGCTGAATGTAAGGATGCATAGTAAAAATTTATACATAAATTTCCCTTTATTGAGGATAAATAATTATTCATATTTTAGTTAATAATGGTGGTAAAGTGCAATTGAGGATAAATAATTATTCATATTTTGGTTGATGATGGTGGCAAAGTGCAATGGCAAGGGCATCAGAAGCATCTAGTGGTGTAGGAAGTTTTTCTAAATTTAAAATTGTTTTTACCATATATTGAACTTGTTTTTTATCAGCTTGCCCAGATCCAACAATAGATTTTTTTACAGTGGTTGCATCGTATTCATAGATTGGAATTTGTGCACTAGCAGCTGCCAATAATGCAACACCTCGCCCTTCACCTGTACGTATAGCAGTTTGCATATTTTTACCACAAAATATTTTTTCAATAGCTACAACATCTGGTTTGTATATTTGTAAAATTTCTATAAGTTTTTGATATATATACAGTAAACGTTGTGACAATTCCTGTTGGGCAGGTGGTTTTATAGCACCATAAGTTTCTATGGAAGCTTTTCCATTTTTTTCTATAATTACACCATATCCTACAACAAGGGTGCCTGGATCAATGCCCATTATTTTTATCATTTAACTATTGTGTCCTTTGATAAACAATGGAAAAATATTTTGGAGAACATATTCTATGCAACGAAACTACATATGTTTCTGCTTTTGTTTTTGTAGTAACTTTACCAAAAATAAATTTTGGTTTTCTGTGGTACTCTCCTACTATAAGACCTTGTGCATCATATAAATATAACATAAAATCAGGTTTAATCTTACCTTTATCTGCTTTTAATTCAACAGTTGCTTGGTACTGCATGTCTCCACGTTTTTTCCATAGAATAGAGTCAATATAAGAACCTTGTATAAGGATCAATTTATTTGTTTGAAGTGACTGTAATTTTTCGATTCTTTCTTTAGAAGTGCATTGATAGAGGGCAGCTAACTTTTGTTCTTCTTTTTCGATAAATTTTTGTATGTTTATGATTTCCTGATCTAAATTTTCATTTTTCTTTTCTAGTTTATTGTATTTAGAAATTTGATTTTCACAAGAAATATTCCAAAAAGAAATCAAAAAAAAGAGAATCCATATAATATATCTCATTATTCTATCCTTACAATAAAACTCCAAGGAATCACATTACCAAAAATTTTGACTGTATATATTTCTTGGATTTCGCGATTAGGCTTTAATGATTTAGCAAAAAGTTTACCTTTAAATTGAATAGTTTCTCTATGAATATTAGTGCCTGGTTGTGAAAATAGATAAAGATTAAATTTAGGTTTTATATTTTTTTTTGTAGTAAAATACGTAACAAAAACTTTTAAACCCTGATCAATTCGTTGAAATTGCATATGTTTTATATAAGGAGTATCTTTATTTTGTATGGGAAAAATTTTAGGAGTAATTACTTGTATATCTGGAAATCTACCTTTGAAACTTGCAAAGCATATATGGGCAATTTCTTGTTTTATTGTATTATAATTTTCCATATAAACGTTATATTGTTCTAATTTACCGTCAATGATTTTTTGTAATTTTTGATTTTCCTCGTTCATCTGTCCGCAACCAAACAAACAAAGAAAATAGCAGAATATGATTAACCATTGGAGTATTTTCATATAATCATCCCCTTTTATTTTGCAAAACGAACTCCGACCCAAGGGAAACGTTCATTTTGCATCATTGCTCTGCGTGAAGTTCTGCATCCTTCTGCATGATTATACCAACTTCCGCCTCGTACCACAAAGTTTTCTTCGTTGGACAAACAAACAGGATTACTATCTGAGCGTGTTTGATAAAAAATTTTATCATAATTATCTATACACCATTCCCAAACATTTCCTGCCATATCATGAATTTTATAGGGAGAAGTACCCTGTGGAAAAGAACCTATAGGAGCAGTGTTTTCATATCCATCTTCACTTCTTTTTTCCCATTGATCATATGCTACATAATTGCAAGAAAAACCATTAGAATGAGGCAATAAATTTCCCCAAGGATACGTTCTTCTGGGATACGGATTAATAGTCGTACGAATAGGGATTTGTTCTTCCATCCAATTGGGAATATATATGCCACCTCGTGCTGCTTTTTCCCATTCTGCTTCTGTAGGAAGTCGCTTTCCTGCCCATTCTGCATATTTTTTTGCTTCGCTCCAACTAATATTGACAACTGGATGATTCAATTGTATTTTCCAATTAGGTTCTGGGGGTAATTCTTGCGAGGTTATTTTGCAATATTCTTTATATTTTGCCCAAGTAAGTTCATATTTATCTATATAATATCCATCCAAAGTAATTAATTTAGCAGGCTGTTCATCTTCATTGCCTGAATTATCGCCAGACCAAAAATCACCGGCAGGAACATACATCATAATACTATCATCTTTTATGTAGAAATATTCCCCTCGTATAGAACTTTTACGCATACCTTTGGGAATCAATTCTCCAAACCAACCTGTTTCTTGTTCAAGGTTTGTGATTTCTACAGTAGCTTGCGTTTGAATCCATGTATTTTGGTCTCGAACATTTATAATAAAACGTCCCTCAAGTTTTCCTGCTGTAAATGTTGCTGTCTTTTTATTTTCCACTAAATTTCCACCAGAAGAAATCCAAAATGGATCGCATTCTACTAATTCATTCCATTCATTATATGCTTTGATCGTAAACTGTATGGATTGATGGACTTGTAATCGTATATTATTGGGAATAATTTCCAAACGAACTACTTTGTTTTTAGGTGTTTCTGGAAATTGTGTTTCTATCTGTGTAGTAATAAGACCTGGATTTTCTTTTTGTTGTTTATGTATTTGTTGTATAGCAGGAATATTCTGGCCCAATGGTTTTGAATTTTTTACAGGTTTAAATAAATATGTAAAAAACACAAGAAGTAACAAGGAAAAAATAAGTCCTACATATTTATAAGACTTAGAAAATCTTCTTTGTTTTGTTTTAACAGGTAAATAACATAAACTTATTTGTTCTAAAATTTGATTTGCAGAAGCATATCGTTGAGATGGTTTTTTTGCCATCATTTTTTTGATAATTTGGTCTAATATTTCTGGAATTTCTGGATTAAAATCTCGCACACTAGGTATCGGTGCTTCTAAATGTTGTTGAATCACTTGAATCGGCGTTCGACCTGGATAAGGTAATTTTCCTGTCAACATTTGAAATAACGTCACGCCTAATGAGTAAAAATCTGTTCGACAATCTACTTGTTTACTTCCAATGGCTTGTTCAGGCGAAATATAAAAAATAGTGCCAACAATTTGACCTTCATGAGAAATAGACGCATCTATGTTTGTTCCTTTTGCTAGACCAAAATCAACTAGTTTACAATGTCCAGTAGGTGTAATTAAAATATTTCCTGGTTTTATATCTCGATGAATAATGCCTTTTTCATGAGAAACTTTCAACGCAGAAACGATTTCATGCATAAAAAATAATGTTTCTTTTACACTGAGATGCCCTTTACTTTCAATCATTTTTAAAAGATTTATGCCAGCAACATATTCCATAATCATATACCAATATCCATCTTCTTCGCCGGCATTATATACTTTGACAATATTGGGATGTTCTAACTTAGAAATAAATTGCACTTCTTGTAAAAAACGTTTTTGAAATCGTTTAGCACGTTGTTCTGATTCATTTATAAAACTGACGATTTTAATAGCAACAGGAATGCCTAACTTTAAATAATGTGCAAGATAGACATCACTCATTGCTCCTTTTCCAATCAACTTTTCAATACGACAATTTCCTAAGGTTTTTCCAATCCAAGGATCTTGTTGAATCATGAACTGTTGCTCCTAAAAAACGAATTAAAATCTCAATTCATTGCTATTTTCTCTTACGAAAGCAACTTAATTCCAATCCAAGGATCTTGTTGAATCATGAACTGTTGCTCCTAAAAAACGAATTAAAATCTCAATTCATTGCTATTTTCTCTTATGAAAGCACCTTAATTCCAAGAAGAGTGAGATCATCTTGTTGTTCTTCAGCACCACGAAATTGTTTGGCAGCATCGACTAAAGAATGAAGAATATATTGTAAATCACCAGAATCACCCACTGATTTTACGACTTCATACAAACGCTCCAAACCAAATTCTTCTCTCTCACTGTTCATTACTTCAGAAATTCCATCTGTATATTGGATTAAAATATCTCCTTTTATAAGTTGTATTTCTTGTTCATCACATATACATTCCTTAAACATTCCTAATACACTGCCTTTAGGATTAAAAACTTGAAATGATGGCTTTCGATTTTGATTATAAAGAATCAATGGATTATGACCAGCACGAGAAAATCGCATTTTTTTTGTTTTTCGATTAATAATAGAATGAAACACTGTAGCAAACGTTGTTCTATCTAAACAAGGTAAGAGTTCTCGATTGACCTCTTTTAAAATTTCTGCTGTGGAAGACTTTTGTTTACTAATAATTTGGATCGCTGCTTTTACCATTCCCACAACAACAGCAGCCTCCACACCATGCCCTGTAATATCTGCCATAACAACTGCAAATTCATCATGATTTAAAGGAATATAATCATAAAAATCGCCACCCAATCCTTCCAATAATTGCATATCAATTTTTTCAAATTGAAAATCTTTTGTATTTTTTAAGACTGGCAACATAGCCCGCCTTTGTTGACGAGCACGTTCAATTCCTTCTTCATGAACATCATTCAATGCTTGGTACGTACGAAGGTCAGATACAAATTCATCTGCTGTTTGATAACGTTTATCTGGATTAAAATCTAATGTTTTTAGAATCATATCACTAATAAAGCGTGGCACTTCATTATTTACTTCATGGGGAGGAGGTGGTGCAATTTTTTTCTGAATGCATTCAAAATAATCTCGCATATTTTTAGTATCATAAGGAGTTTGTCCACAAAGTAAATGATAAAACGTTGCTCCCATAGAATAAATATCAGAACGATAATCTGCTTTTGTAGCATCTGATAATTGTTCTGGTGAAATATATCCTACCATTCCCATGCCTTTTCCAGGTTGTGTTAAAGAAATTAACTCATTATCTAGACTCTTGGATAATCCTAGACCGATTAATTTAGGAATATTATCTTTTCCAATTAAAATATTAGAAGGATTTATGTCGCGATGGATGATCTTTTTTTTATTAGCATATGTCAAAGCACCTGCAAGATATTCCATAATAGTGCATGCCACATCTATGGGGAATCGTTTTTTTTCTTGCAAAAGAGAACTTAAACTCTGTCCTTCTACATATTCCATAACAATATAATAAATGCCATATTCTTCTAAAAGACCGCTATCGTAAATTTGAACAATATTCGGATGAGTCAATTGGCTAGAAACTTTAGCAACATTTAAAAAACGCTGAATGGCAGTAGGGCTCTGCAACATTCTTTGAGAAAGCGTTTTTACTGCAACAGGACGATTTAAAGCTAGATGCGTACCACGATATACAACAGCTACATTTCCACTTCCAATGCGTTCTTCAATTTGATATCCCTTAAATTCTACACCTACAAGCGATAAACCCCGTTTAGCTTGCAAAGGAAATTGCAAAGGTGATGCTGGGAGGTCTTGAAATGTAATCCCACCTTTGTCTACTACTGACCTTCGTGGCAAAGACGCTGTTTGTTCTAAGACATTTCTTGATGTAATTTCACCATAATCAAAATATATATTCATATAGCTTGTACTAGCTAAACGAATTTCATCTCCCTCGTTCAGTTTCCTTTTCTCTTCAATACGTTCATCATTGACATAGGTACCATTACGACTGCCCAAATCTGTAATGTATATACCATTATTTTCATATAATAAAGCAGAGTGTTCTCGAGAAATATTTTTATCATTAACCCATAACTGAACATTTTGTCCTCGTCCGACCAAAAGTTTATCCCCTAGAGTCAAATCACTCAAAACAGTGCGAGGACCTTTTCCATTTTCATAAAGAATAAGCTTAATTTTGATCATAGACCCCTCAATTTTTTTAAAATATATAAAATCTTTCATATATTTTAATATATTATGGTTTTATAAAATAAAATTAATATTCTGCCAATTTGATTTTATCATATTTATATAAAATGTCAAATTGTATAACAAAATTCATTTGAAAACAAATGAACTTAGAATATAATAAAAAAACAAAAAATACACTCAAAAAGGGGAAAAACAACATGCAATTATTTTATAAAAATATACTTTTATGGGTAATATTTGCAACACTTTTCTGCACTCTTTTTATCCCATTCTTTCTTTCAAAAGAAATAGACATAAATAGTATAGAACAACCAAAAAAATATTGGATACACCCTCCTACTGTGCAACATATCTTATTATGTGGTACGTATCAAAACTATAATATGCTATACGTAATTTTAACAGCAACAAAAACAACTTTAAAAATCAGCATTTTAAGCCTTATTCTGTCTATCTTGGGTGGACTTACGCTTATTTTTTGCAATTTTCATAAAAATATCGGATCATACTTTAATCCCATAGCTAAAATCATGACCTACTTTCCACGTTTATTTTTTTTAATCATACTTACCTATATTTTCAAATTACAAGAAACATCACAACTTCTATTTTCCACTTCATATTATTTAATACTCATGTTCGGAATTATAGGAAGTTTCTTTATTTTTAGCCAAACATCTCCAGAAATAAATATCTTACAGAGCAAAATATATATACAGTTTTCTCGCTCTTTAGGATGGAACGAATTTTGGATTTTTCTAAAACACATCCTTCCTAACTGTCCCTTATTACCTATTAGTATAGTAAAACAAATGAGAGACAATATATTATTTTTATCCATACTCACCTTTATAGGATGTGTCCATTTACAACCAGAAGATTTAGGAAGCTTAATTTGTAGATTAGTGAATGACCCAAGTGTGCATCAAGAAGGCTGGTGGATTTTATTTTTTCCTTGCTTTTTTCTAACATGGTTAATTTTATTATTAGATCTTATGGGACAAAAAATAGCTAAACAAAAAAAAATTATCAATCCCTAAATAAAAAAAAATTATATAATTAAAAGCAATTTGCAATAAACATAAAAAAAACATGTAAACATGCGATTCTTAGATTATGTATCGAAAAAAATTCGCAATAAACATAAAAAAAAACATGTAAACATGCGATTTTTAGATTATGTATCGAAAAAAATTCGCAATAAACATAAAAAAAAACATGTAAACATGCATTTTTAGATTATATAATCAAATTTTCAATAAACATAAAAAGCAAGACTGATGGATTTGTATATGCAAAACTCAGATTAGAAGTCTGATTCTCTATCCAACTGAGCTATGACACGTTATTTGTAACTTGAATTATATTAGCAATTCGCAATAGACATAAAAAAAGCATGCCCGGCAGGATTCGAACCTGCGACCCTCAGATTAGAAGTCTGATGCTCTATCCAACTGAGCTACGGGCACGTTCTCTGTAACTTGAACTACATTAGATTCAATGTAACATAAAATTATAAAAATTGCAAGAAAAAAATTTACATTATTTTACAAAAAAATAAACAATGACGTTACCGCCATTGTTTGTAATCCTAAAAAACAACAGTCCAACCTGGATGCTGTGCTTGTAGTTTTGTGTAACTCACACCATGAATTTTTATACCTTCACTATTCAGAAGCGTAATAAGACCACCACGATTAGAAAGTTCTAATGTAGGACGAACTAAAATCTTTTTACATTCACCTGCTGAAAGAACGCCCTCTAAATTAAGCTTGTTTTCTTTTGAGTCTAGTAATTGCCATCCTTGCAAATCAATATCTTGACTGCTTGTATTGAGCAATGTTACACTTTCTCGTTCTGCTTTCGCAGTATCATTGACTAATGCAGCAATGATACGAACTAATCCATCAGGAATATCTGTTGTTGGTAAACTATATTTTGGTAAACGAGTATACGTTGCTATTGTATCTGATGGTGGTCCACTTGTTTCTATGGTTAAAGGATGTCCTGTTTCTTCGCACGTATGCCATCTTTGAGATTGAAATTTTAAAAAAATACCTACCCAAGGACAATTATCATTCGGAAAATGGAACAACAATCCGCCATCTTGCCATATTCCATTATCTTTCTTAAAGTAGCCAGGGCTTCCTTGGTTCATATGAACATCATGCATGCCTCGACCAGGTTTAAATCCAAAAATTTTATCTCTTTGTCTTTCTGGTCCCCAAGGTTCACCAAATACATAAATTTGAGCATCTTCATCTGCCATGGCTTGTTGAACATATCGATCAAGTTTGTCATTTAAATCATTATCTGGTCCAGGAAGATGCATAGGTAGAGGAATAAATAAATTTGGTTCTGCAAAATTTCCACGAATATAATCTAAACCATGATAATTACCTAATTCTGTAAAACCTAAAGGTAAATCAATAATCCTAGAAATAATGGGATGTTCAAAATCTGGAATAATTAAATATTCTACTTCAGATTTATCTACAGATTGCACATTGACTGCAACTCGCCATTGCTCGTCTTCATCAACAAGTAAAATTTGATAATGATTATTGGCTTTCGATGCAAAACGCTTGTCAACGGCAATCCCTTTTAAAACACCATATCTTTCTAAAGGCATAAAAACCTCCTTCATAAAATCGTAAAATTGCTACCTGTTCTACGTAACAAAGGAACGAAAATATAGCCTACTATACAATTAAATACATTGTATACAATATATAACAATATATCAATCTAAATTTAATCTGCTATTTTTCTAAAGAAAAATGAAATATTTTTTCATATATCAATCTAAATTTAATCTGCTATTTTTCTAAAGAAAAATGAAATATTTTTTCATAATTCCCACGTATAGCAACAGAAAGAGATTTTGCAGTTAAATCATACACTGCAGACCATTGTGTTTTACTTTTTACTTCCTTTGTAGTATCTTGACTAACAAAATCTAATAAATTCATCGCTTGTTGATGGTTCAATCGATTCTTATTAAAATTAAGAATCGATTGCAAGATCTCATATCGTTGATATCCACCACCAATTTTATTCATAGAAGGATGAAGATAAAAATTCGTTACAAATGTATTATCTAAGACAAACATTTCATTATTGCAGTACTCTATTACCACAGTTTTTCCACTAGCATCTGATAATAAATAATGAAAATCTGAGTCAGGCATGGCAGAATACATATCATAATTTTTCAATAAAGCAATGGCTTCATCTACAGTAGCAGCCCTGTCTATTAATAAACGCAACATGGTAGAAGTCATAATTGCTTTTTTACCAGTCTTTTGCTGTGTGGGTGTATGATTGAGTTGCAAAACACTAATGGCAAAACCTTTTTCATTCATTCCATCCATAATCATATAAGGAGTGCCTACTAACATAGATAAATCTGTTTTTCCATCATCTAAATTACCAATATCATATCCAATCCAACCAACATCTGCCAGACCAATAGATTTATATCCATTTTTAGGGGTAATCCGTATCAATATAGCAGTCATCTTCATATTATAATCAAAATTTCTTCCATATAACACATGATTGTCTTTTGTTTTAACAGAAAATGAACTACATCCAAAAGAATCATGAAATTTTATGGGTTGATTCTCTGTAAGCAACTCTTTTTGAAGAAATTGAGCTAATTGAAAAACATTTTGAATATTAGAATCTAAAACTAAATCTAACTTATAATCAGCAATATAATCCATTTCATAGAAAAGACCATTGTCTAAATTTTTAATAGAGTCTAAAGATATTTGTTGTTCTTCTGTTTTTAAAAATATAGCTGGATTTTTCTTTGTTTGTGCATATACAAATACACAACTTGATATCAACCATAATATTATAAAATAATTAATTTTTTTCATAATTCACTCCCTAAAAATTTTTGTGGATCTATATTATCAACAAAAATTTTCATTACAGAATAGGATGATTCTTAAAAACTACTATTTTTCACTTCCTTCATAAAGCTCAAATTTTGCCAATCGTCCATCAAGCCCAGCATTTGCCAGAGTTTTTTTCCAAGTACTTCGTAAATGAATTTCTTTTAAAAATTCTCGTTCACCAAAATAAATAAACGCATTTGAATCCGTGCATTTTTGTTTGAGAAAATCTCCAAATTGTTTAAAAAGTATTTTTACTTCTTCTGTCTCTCCTAATCGAATACCATACGGAGGATTTGTAATGATCGTAGTATTTTTTAAAGAATGGATTTGATTAAAATCCTTTACCTCTAAACGAATCGATTGACTATAAGGCAAATTTTTTGCATTGTCCCTTGCTACTTGAATTGCTTTAGGTGAAATATCACTCCCAGAAATAAGACCATAAGGTAACTTTTTCATATGGTTATTTGCATCTTTTCGAACTTTATCCCAAACAGAACGATTAAAATCTGGCAATTGATAAAAACCAAAATGTTCTCGTAAATACGCTGAAGGAATATTACAATACTTCATCATGGCTTCAAAAAGGAGCGTGCCAGAACCACACATTGGATCATACAAAGGCGTACTTCCATCCCAACCCGACATTTTTACAATAGCAGCAGCCAAGGTTTCTTGCATAGGTGCATATCCTTGTTGTTTTCGATATCCTCGTCGATGCAATGACCCGCCAGATGTGTCTACACTAAGCAATGCTTTATTATTTTCAATATGTACATTCAACCATAAGTCAGGATTTTTTGGATCTACATTGGGACGTCGCCCAAATTTTTCTCTAAACCAATCTACTACAGCATCCTTCACACGACGAGATGCATATTGTGTATGCTTCATATCACTATTTGCCAATGTTGCAAACACTGCAAGAGTATTATCTAAAGAAAGAAAATCTTTCCATTCAATTTTTTTTACTTGTTCATATAATTCATCTGGATCTTTACAAGGAAATTCTATTAAAGGTGCTAAAATGCGAATAATCATTCTAGAAGTATAATTTAAAATATACAACTGTTTTTGTGTGGCTTTAAAATACACTCCTAAATATACTGGTTTAATATCTTCTACCCCAGCTTCTTGCAATTCATCCACTACAAATGTTTGCATATCTGGTGCTACTTGTGCAAAATAACGTTCTGTTTCTTGGTACTGATACATCATGTTCCATCTTTCTATTTTTGATTTTTATATATAATTAACAATATTTATAAAATAGATAATAATTAATAATAATTTAATTGAAATTTTATATATATATTTTATAAATAATTTAATCTTTCTATATTAATTTAAATTTTTACCTTATGTTGCAAAGCAGGCAAACTTTGACGCACTTTCTGTAAATATTCTAAATCAACTTCAGCTGAAATAATGCCTGTTTTATTTGCTGCACAAGCAAGAACTTTTCCCCAAGGATCTATGATCGACGAATCACCATATGATTCCCATGATGATGATGGTTTACCCCATTGTGCTGCAGCCAACACATAACATTGATTCTCAATTGCACGAGCACGCAAAAGCGTATTCCAATGTTCTCGACCAGAAACCATACTAAATGCTGCACCAATTGTTAAAATTTCTGCCTTGAGTTCACTCATCTTTCGATACAATTCTGGGAAACGAATATCATAACAAATACTAAAACCAATATTGCCTAACTCTGTTTTTTGAACAACAGCTTTTTCCCCTGGCATAGTATATTGAGACTCTTGCCATTGCACACGACCTGGAATATCAATATCATACAAATGAATTTTATGATATTGAGCTAATATATTTCCAGATGGATCAATCAAAGAAGAAGTATTATAAAACTTTGATGCACTTGCCTTAGTAGGATGTCCTCCAGCTACAATATACACACCATATTCTTTAGCTAAAGGTATGATTTTCTCTGACCACGCTTGATGAATATCTTCTATCAATTCAATCTTATACTTATCTGCTCCCCAATATGCAAAATTTTCTGGTAAACAAATCAACTTCGAATTTCTAGAAATAGCAAGATGAATCAAATCTACAGCAACTTCTATATTTTTTTCAATATTTGAAGTAGAACACATTTGGATACAGGAAACTAAATATTTCATAACAACTCCATTTCATTATATTCATTAGATATTTATTCTCTATTATATATAAAAGTTTTGATAAAAATACATATTTTTCCTTCTGATATAAAATATTTTTCCTTACTTCTGCATCAAGTAGCTTATTGCTTCAAATTTGCTCTGGGGATGGAAATTTGCTCTGGGGAGTAAGTTACTCTGAGGGAAACAAAAATTACTCTGGAGAGTAAAAATTACTCTGGGGAAGCAAATTTACTCTGGGGAGTAAAATTTGCTCTAGGGAAACAAAATTTACTCTGAGGGAAACAAAAATTACTCTGGGGAGTAAAAATTACTCTGGGGAGTAAAAATTACTCTGGGGAGTAAAAATTATTCTGGGAAACAAAAATTACTCTGGGGAGTAAAAATTACTCTGGGGAGTAAAAATTACTCTGGGGAGTAAAAATTATTCTGGGAAACAAAAATTACTCTGGGGAGTAAAAATTACTCTGGGGAAGCAAATTTACTCTGGGGAGTAAAATTTGCTCTAGGGAAACAAAATTTACTCTGAGGGAAACAAAAATTACTCTGGGGAGTAAAAATTACTCTGGGGAAGCAAATTTACTCTGGGGAGTAAAAATTATTCTGGGAAATAAAAATTACTCTGGGGAGTAAAATTTGCTCTAGGGAAACAAAAATTACTCTGGGGAGTAAAATTTGCTCTAGGGAAACAAAAATTGCTCTGGGGAGTAAAAATTGCTCTGGGGAGTAAAAATTATTCTGGGAAACAAAAATTACTCTGGGGAGTAAAAATTGCTCTGGGGAGTAAAAATTGCTCTGGGGAGTAAAAATTATTCTGGGAAACAAAAATTACTCTGGCGAGAATTTATTATCTAAGCACTATATTGATGGTCGCTTTTTATTGTGTTATTCATCATAAGATATAGCACAATAGCTATGATTTCCGTAATAAAAGTAAATGCAATAATCAATTTTATTAATTGCATGTCGTAAAGTAATCCCATCAATGCTGATCCAGCAAGAAATGCCAAGCCGTAAGCTGAATTAAATATGCCATAACCTGTTCCACGCTTGCGATAGGGAGTTATGTCTGCTATAGCAGAACGCATGATTGTTTCGTGCATTCCCATTATGATACCAAAGAACAGCATTCCCATGATTATGAATGTCGTTGAATTGCTCAATGTAAGTAAAGGTAGCAACATTGTCATCAATGGAATGACAGCCAACACAAGAATGCCACCTGTTTTCTTTTTTGTCTTTTCTTTTAATCGATCATACGCCTTTCCAACTATAATCGCTGCTACAGCATCTATAAGCATTGCAAATGAATACAGCAAAGTAATATTTCCGTCGGACATAAGTTGATTTGCCTTCAAGTGGTAACCGATTATACTGAAATTTACAAAACCCATTGTGCAAAAAAAAGCAAATACAGTGTAGTACCAAAAAACTGGCTCTAATTTTTCATGTTCATAATTTTTATTTTTATCCTTAGACAATAATTTTGAACTTGTAATTTTTTTAAATGCAAAATATAAAAATATCATTAAAATTACAAATGGTACAATCAACAATTTATATCCCAATTGATATTCACTAATTCTGCTATTACCTGCAAAATAAAATACTGCGGTAAAGACTAGCGGGCCTAAAAATGCACCTAGCTGATCCAAAGCCTCCTGCAATCCAAAAGCAAATCCAATACCTACTTGATCCTCCGCAACACCTGATAAAACTGTATCCTTAGCAGGGTTGCGTAATGCCTTTCCAATGCGTTCCATTAGTATAAAAATTACAAGAAGATTCCATTCCATTGTAAAGCCCATCAATGGAACGCTTAAGAGCATGCCATAGCCTATAAACATAAAAAACCAAGGCTTGCCACTCTTATCAGACATAATACCAGCTAGCAATCTTAGTGCATATCCTAAGAATTCACCTATTCCAAAGACCAATCCAACTTTAGCTGCACTGATGCCCAACCAATTTAGATACTGGCTGTTTGCACTTCTCGCTGATTCATAAACAATATCACCAAGCATACTAATGATGCCAAAAATAATAATCACAACAATCGCTGGAGAAATTCTATTCTTTGAATTCATACTTTTCCCCTGACATACTATAATTATCTTATAATAATGAATGTTTATTACCTTAAACAGTGTTGTAAATAAAAATAATCTCGTTGACATAACTAACGAAATTATAGGAATTTGAACTGAATTTAGAGATTATTTTATCACTAAATTCACATTTTCTCAATATTATATTGTTAAATTATTATATAAGATATAATAATTTAATAATTGTTATTTAATTTGCTCTGGGGAGAAAAATTACTCTGGGGGGAAAGTTGCCAGGAGAGGGAAAACTATGAACAATAAATATATATTTTAAAAAGATATGGTGTTGCTACCTTTTTTTATGGTTCGTTTTGATGTAATGTTATTTAATTTGCTCTGGGGAGGAAAATTACTCTGAGGGAAAAGTTGCTAGGAGAGGGAAAACTATGAACAATAAATATATATTTTAAAAAGATATGGTGTTGCTACCTTTTTTTATGGTTCGTTTTGATGTAATAGGAATAGATGCGTAGATTTCTGTTTCGTTATTGTCTGTTTTTTTTGTTTGTTTTCTAGTTTTTGCTTTTGTTTGTTTCTTTTCTTTCTTGTCCGTGTTTTTGTTTTCTATATATTCTGTTTCTGTGTGTTCCGTGTTTTCCGTGTATTCTTTGGTTTGTTTTTTTATTTTTCTGGTCTTTGTACTTTGTTTTTTGTCTATGTTTTCCGTATTGTCTGTATATTCTGTTTCTGTGTGTTCTGTGGTTTCTATATTATTATTGTCCGTGTGTTCCGTGGTCTCATCATCTTCTGTTTCTATGTTCCGTGGTCTCATCATCTTCTGTTTCTATGGTTTGTTTATCCTTATTGTCTGTGGCTCTGTGGTTAGGAGTTATTGGTACATTTGCATGAGGTCAGAAACAATTTCTGCTTCGTTGTTTAAATCTCAGTTTTTATTATAGATTTTTGCAACTTCTTTGTCTAATTTTTGATGAGCTTTGAGTAAAGCAGGCGGCATGGCAATTGGATCGTATAGTGTAGCTAAGTTAGAATCAGGATATTTTGCTCTGGGGAGGGAATTTGCTCTGGGGAGGGAATTTGCTCTGGGGGAATTGCTCTGGGGAGGCAAATGTTGCTCTGGGGAAAGTGCTTTGGGGAAAGCAATGTTGCTTTGGAGAAAGCAAACTTGCTCTGGGGAAGTAAATATGCTCTGTGGGGGAATTGCTCTGGGGAGGCAAATGTTGCTCTGTGGGGGAATTGCTCTGGAGAGGCAAATGTTGCTCTGTGGGGGAATTGCTCTGGGGAGGCAAATGTTGCTCTGGGGAGGCAAATGTTGCTCTGGGGAGGCAAATGTTGCTCTGGGGGAATTGCTCTGGGAAAGTAAATATGCTCTGGGGAGGCAAATGTTGCTCTGGGGAAGTAAATATGCTCTGGGGAGGCAAATGTTGCTCTGGGGAGGCAAATGTTGCTCTGGGGAAGTAAATATGCTCTGGGGAGGCAAATGTTGCACGGGTAGGGAAAGTTTAAAAGTTTAAGTTTTATATTATTATTTTAGAATAATTTTAGAAACGTCAACAATCAATAAAAAATAATGTTTCATTATATCAACCAGAAATATTTTTTTTGCAAATTTTCTCTAAGGGACAATTGGTACAGTTTGGTTTCTTTTTGCAGTGTTCTTTGCTGTTATGTACAATCAAAGCGTGAAAATGACCATAAGTTTCAACATTATGAGGAAGCACCGCTTCACAAGAGTTCTTAACTTCCATATAAGTCTTGCCAGCATTAATTGGAAAACGATTAAAGAACCTCATAGTATATGTATCTACAACAAAACTTGGCAAATTAAAAGCATAGAGAAGAATGGAATCTGCTGTTTCATTACCTACACCTCGAACCTGCAAAAGTTCAGAGCGGATATCTAATATAGGACGATTTTTTATTAAATCAATGTTGCATTCATAGCTTATAAACCATTCAGTGACGGCTTTTAGATACTGCGACTTTTGTTTGTAAAAACCAGCTGGACGAATAATATTCTGAAGCACCTCTATGGGCAATTTCAAAATTCGCTCAGGTGATAAATTCTTTTCAAATCGCTTCAAGGCTTTTTCCACATTGATCCAAGCCGTATTCTGTGTAAGGATCGCACCCACTATCACCTCAAAAGGCGTGTCAGCAGGCCACCAACGGAGATCGCCGTAATGAGAATATAGAATTTGATAGATTTTTTCTAACTCTTGCATCGATTCACTTTATCCAATAAAATTTAAAATATATTTTTTTCACTACAATTAAATTCAATTGTACTCGCTTGCATTATTGTACCTTCTTCTTGGTATGCAAGCCAAATTTCTATATCATTATATAAAAATAGTAGATTTTTTCAACGAATGTTGACAGTAGAATAGGAATAAATTGAAATTTATCTATTTTGTTTCCAGTACATTGTATTATCTCTAAATTCGAAACACACCTTTCTGTTATCATATAGATATGATAAATAGGAACGAATAGTACTGCCAATTAAAACATATTGATTTAAGTTCATCGTCAAGCAATAATCATTAAAAACAGCTTGTAAGATACTTTCAAACGTTAATTCATTATTGCATAGAGAATAAATTTTATTAGATATTTCTTGTATTTTATTTCTGTTTAATTCTATTAAGCTTGAAATGCTTATAGTTGCTTCACAATGAGACGGAATAAATAATTTACCGTCCAATTTAGAAAGATAGTCTAATGTGTTTAGATATTCTTGAACATCATAAATAAAAAATACATAGTATTTAGTTATTATTTCTTCACTAAATAATGAATCTGCAAGAAAATAGACTTCATCATCTGTTTTGATTCCAATCATATCAAAACAATGTCCTTTTAATGAAAAATATTCAAGTTCTTTAGGTATATTATTATATATTGTAGTAACTACCGATTCTTTTGCTAATAAAAATTTATTTCTTAAATCTTGGAACGGATATCCACTAAAAAGAAAGGAGGACTCTAGTATTGGAAATTCGATAAAACTTTTTTCCATACCAAAAGCATAAACAGGACAGTTTGTTCTGTCTTGTATCACCTTATTTCCACCGATATGATCTGCATGAGAATGCGTTGTTATAATTCCCTTAACATTCCATCCCTGTGCATCTGTTATTTTTAATATTTTCTTCCCTGCCTCTTTATCATTCCCTGTATCTATAAGGTAAATGTTATTATCGCTGATTTTATATATGCCTATATTAGTAGGATTTTTTATATAATAAGTTTTCTCACCCACTTTGACTAATTCCATAAATACTTTCCTCAATAAATTTTAATTTATCGATGAGACGCATAACAATGTATAACTTTCTCAATTTGTATTTTTTATTCTTACTTGATGTATTGTGGCATCTCTAACAGAGATTATTTTATCATTAAAGTCATCTTCTCTCAATATAATATTATTGTTATATTATTTACTCTGGGGAGGCAATGTTGCTCCGAGGAGGGAATATTGCTCAGGGGTGGAAATTTGCTCTGGGGACAGAAGTTGCTCTGGGACGGAAGTTGCTCTGGGAAACGAAATGCGAAATGAAATGCGTTAAATTACGTCGAAATGCATGGGCTTCCTTTGCTCTGCACGTGCGAAGTTGCTCTGGGGAAAATATGCTCTGGGAAGAAGAAGAAAATTGGCAAAAAAGGAGAGAATTTTACCAATTTTTGGAAAAATTGGAGAGATTTTGGAAAAATTAGAGGGAATTTCAGGAGATTTTGCAGTGAAAAAAAAATGATTTTAAAGGCAATAGGAATAATTTTTTGGTGCAAGAAAAAATTTATGATTTTTTGAAAAAATTTTGACAAAAAATGGATAGAAAATGATGTTAGTGATTTATGTAAATTATTGTAATTTAATAGGTTATAATAATTATTCTTAGTGTTTTCAAGTTTTTATGTATGGACATACCATCTCTGAGGTAAAATTTTTCTGCAAAATTTTACCTTGAAATTATATTAACTTTTTCAAATTTTTAAGTTTGATTTTGTCAATATAATTTATTTTTTTACGTAGACATGTTCGCGTTGGATCGTATGTTTACGATCTGCGACTATGGCACGGTACCATTCCTGCCTTTTGTCAGCAGGAATTTCCAGATAAAACGGAATTAAGTCGGTAACCGAATCTTTTTTGCCATAGGCGTACACATTATAACTGCCGTATTTCCAATCCTTAGGATCATCTACACCGCCTGCACGCCACATAT
>Ga0208694_1001152_pt1 | contig 34121 bp, 22 predicted proteins | sample AD_UKC078_MetaG_FD_184442 | JGI IMG/M metagenome (GOLD analysis project Ga0208694, IMG submission 184442) | Active sludge microbial communities of municipal wastewater-treating anaerobic digesters from USA - AD_UKC078_MetaG (SPAdes) (version 2) | ecosystem: Engineered > Bioreactor > Anaerobic >...
GGATTTGCAATAAGTGGTCCAAAATCAGTCATTGCACCAATACCGATAAAAATTAAACATGGATAAATTCCAAATTTTACACCGAGATATAAATAGTCAACCAAACCTGCCTTTGCAAAAAAATCAGCCCATTGAATTTCGCCTTCAGCAAATAATTCAGGAGTAAACATTCCACCACCTGGCATATTCGACAAAAGCATTCCAAAAGCAATAGGTAAGAGCAGAAGAGGTTCATATTGCTTCACAATTGCTAAATATAAAAGAAAACAGCTAACAACAATCATTATCAGAGCTTTCCAATTTGTTGTGAATAAAGAATAAATACCTGAATCTTTTGCAAACCTTATCATATTTTCTTTCACATCAAAACTTTCGTTTTGAACTGCATTTGCAGAAATCTCACTCGGCACTACTGTTTGCTCGGTTGTGGTTATTTGATTACTATCGGTAGAATTGACAGACTTTGCATTTATAAGCGGACTTAAAATTACTAAAAAAGCAAGTACAAATATTAAAAGTAAAACTTTTTTTATTGATTTCATAGCAACAACTAATTAACAATTTTTATTTTCCCAAACTTACGAGTTCATCACCTAACATAACAACATCACCAGCTTTAACAAATACTTTTTCTACAACTCCATCATAAGGTGCAAGTATATTGTTTTCCATTTTCATTGCTTCGATAATGATTAAAATATCGCCACGTTTAACTTGAGAATTTGACTCTACTTCTACTTTAAGAACATTACCTGGTAATGGTGAAGTGATTACCTCTTTTGCTCCAGAACTTTTAGCTTCAACTACAGGCTCGCTTTTTGGCTGTTCGGTAGTAGAAACTACTTTCTTTTTCACAACTGGTGTAGGATTATTGTCATCAACAACACTTTCAATCAACACATTATATTTATTACCATTGACTGACACATCAGCCACACCATCATTCACATCTACATCAACATTATAGACTTTGTCAGCAATTTTTAAAACATACTTTTTCATTGTAAATAGTAATTTAAGTTATTCCAATTTAAGTTTTTAGTATTTTTTATTGTTAGAATCAAAGATTCATTATCATGAACTTCGTTTAGATATAAACTTATTGCAAGGGCAACAGCTGCAATTTCTCCATCTTTATTGTCTTTATTAGACTTAATCTCTTGTTTTTCAATTAATTGACCATTATATCCTGTTGATTGTCCATCAGATTTCTTCCTGCTTACTTTTGCAAATAATTGCAAGATTAAAACAAAAAGTGCCATTATACACAACACTATTGAAAAACAAATACCAATTAAGGCAAAAACATCGCCCCATTGAACAGCTAAAAATAATTTAGTAGTAAACATATTTTAAAAAAAGCAGTTTTAATCTTTTGATTTTTTCCTCTTTTATTTTATAGAATTTTAAGCCTAAAATATCTCCATAACATTTTCTCACCTCTTGTAGTGGTTTTGTGGCAATTTCAACATGTCCGATATTTTTATGTACTAATTCTATAATAAATAATTTTAACTGACGCAAACATAGTAAAAAACATTTTATATACAAACTATTTTAAAACACATTTTAGTTTAATTTTTCAAAAAAATATAGTATTTTTATGCAAAAAAAATAATTAAGAAAAATTATTTAAAAAGACAACTAAATTAATATTATTACGTCATTTAATAGAAATCTTAAGATATGGATTTAAGTAATGCTGATGATGCAAAGAAAATAGTAGATGGATGTATTCGTGGTGATGTAAAGTATCAGCAAATACTTTATAAAGCCACTTATGGTAAAATGCTTGGACTGTGCTTAAGATATGCAGAAAATAAAGAAGAAGCAAAAGATTTTTTGCACGATGGCTTTATAAAGGTCTTTGAAAAAATTAAATATTTTAAATATTCAGGCTCTGTTGAGGGATGGATTAGAAAAATAATTGTTAATAACACTATTGACATTATTAGGAGAAAAAACAGAATGGCATTTGTAAGCGATGCGGAAAATGATTTAATGAAATTGACTGCCGAATCTGATGATAATCTTGAAAATATCAGCAACACACAAGCTAATGCAGAAATAATTATCGGATTGATTCAAGAACTATCGCCAGCATACAAAACTGTTTTTAACCTATATGTTGTAGAAGAATACACACACAAGGAAATTTCAGAAATGCTAAATATTAGCATAGGAACATCAAAATCCAACCTTGCCAAAGCAAAAGAAAAATTAAAAGATATGTTTATTGAAAAATATGGAGAATACAAAAAATAATATGAATAATATAAAGAAAATATTACAAGAATACGAAGCACCATACAATCACAAAGATTGGCTGAGATTAAAAAAAGATTTATCAGGTGCTTCAAAAACTAGTGGTGCTACTAAAACAATACTAATAAGTAGTGTCATTATTGTAACTATTGCTTCTATAATTTTGTTTATTAATACTTTTAATTCAGATAAAAAAGAAATAGTCAAACTTGAAACTCCTGTAGTTTTAAAAGAAACAGAAAATAATATAATAAATCAAAAAAATGATGAACCAATTATTGTTGAACAAACTATTTTAGAAAAGCCAACACTCCAAAAAAATAATAATTCTTATACTAATAATGAAAAAAATGTTAAGACAAAACTATCTGATTCAAAAAACCTAATTGTTGAAAACAAAAATACTAAATCACATAATACTTCAGAACAAACTCAAACTAAAGCTGAAAACACACAACCTAAAAATCAGCAATTAGCTCAAAATAAAAACATAAATAATGAGACTGAACCTACAGATAATAATTCAAATATAAATGAAATAGAATTTTCTGTTGAAGTAATTGAAAATTGTGTTCCTGCAAAAGTTAAATTTTATGCAACAAATTGCCCTAAAAATTACGATATTTTATGGAATACTGGAGAAAACACAAAAATTACTGGCAACAAAATAGAATATACTTATTTAAAAGAAGGTAAATATCAACCTGAAGTATTTGTAATTTTGGATAATTTTATAATGAAATCAGAGAAACTTAATGATATTGTAATAAATAAATCAACAAATATTGAAATTAATTTTGAAAATTCAGAAAATTCATATTACTTTACATGTGATAAAATAGATGATTTAGATTTAGTTTGGACTATTGAAAATCAACACTTTAACAGTAAAGAACTAAGTTATCGTTTTGATAAAGAAGGTGTTTATATGATAAATTTAACAGGAACTAATAAATTTGGTTGCAAATCTGAAGTTTCTAAAAACATCATAATTGCAAAAGAACAAGTATTTTTTGTTCCTAATGCTTTTACGCCAAATAGTAATGATATAAACTCACATTTTGGACCTATAGGCGAAAATTTAACATTTGCTTCGTACCTATTAATAATATTAGATTCAAATGGCACTAAAGTATTTGAATCCGATAAACCTGAACTTATGTGGAATGGAAAAATAAACAATATTGGTAACGATGCAAAATCAGGAGTTTATTTATGGGAAATAAGAACTTTAGATAATTATGGTAATTATCAAAACAAAAAAGGGAGAGTAAATTTGATTAGAAATTAAAAAATTGCATATTATGAAAAAAATGGTTTTAACAACTTGTTTTTCGCTATTAGTGGTATTTTCTTTAATTGGTCAAACTGATAATTATGAGTTTATTAGAATAAGACCAACTGCAGAAGGATACATAACACATTTTGATATTATTAATCTTAATGATGATTCTACTGCTGATCAAATAAAAACTTATTTGCAAGAAGATGAAAACATTTCAGATACAAAAATTGTCAAATTAAAAAATGGTAAAATAAGAGTTTTCATTTATTCACATGATTATGTTGATGCTAACTATGTCAGAGCAATTCTTCAATCAAGAAATGTTGATTATGACCTAAGTTCTGTCGCATTAAATGGTCAAGTTGTTAGAAATGACAAAGAATTTATTGATCCAAATAAATTTACTAGCACCCCTACTCCTGTTAAATTTTCTGATTTTCCAACTTATATCAACACTGGGGATAAAGAAATTGATAATATAAACTATGCTAATGCAAAAGAAAAATGGATTAATAATAATCCTGAAAAATATAATGAGTTATTAAAAGAAATGGAGAATAAATGATGTTGTATCATTCATATATATTATTAAAATTAATGTTGTATAAATTAAAATTCTAAATATATGCGAAAGATTTTGTTTTTTGCGATTTTATTGGCTTTATTGTTAAATATTAGCAATAAAGTTTTTGCCGTTTGTTCGGGAGCTACTAGTGGTGGGGCACTATCACCTGCGCCATCAACTTCATGGAATCATATGAATGTTAGCACTAATCGTTATTATACATTTTCGGCTACATATGCCGGCCAAACTTTTATATTTTCGTTTTGTTCACAAAACGGAGGCTCAACAACAATTGATACTCAAATTGAAATATATAATAATACTACAGGTGCCCCTATTGCTGGGTTTTATAATGATGACTATTGTGGTTTAGGTTCTGAACTTGCTTTTGTAGCCCCTAGTGTTGGCACATATAGAATAGGCATATACAGATACTATTGTAGTTCAACAAGTGTTCCTGCAGGTACTTTAGCTTATGTTACAATGCCTGTGCCAACAAATGGAGATTGTTTAGGAGCGTTGCCTTTATGTCAATCAGTAAACAACCATATTTATGCTCCAGTTGGTGAAGGAAATTACTACGATTTATATGATTTTCGTGATCAATGGGCAAGTGGATATTCTGACACTTGGAATAATTGTCCTAACTGTATGCTTGATGGTGAATTGAACAGCCAATGGTACCAGTTCTTTGTGCAATCCTCAGGATACCTTAGATTTACTATTACATTCCCTTCTAATGAAATTTATGATTTTTCTTTACACAGTCTTAACGGAGGCGTTGATTGTTATGATTTAGTAGATTATCATAATCATCCTCCTGTCGCTTGCAACTGGTATGGATGTCTTAATAATGGAACTCAAAAAGGTATGCAAAATAGTGGAACATCCACTTGCCAACGATTTGAGGGGCAATGTGTAGGAAATGAATTCGTTGAACCCGTTTGGGTTAATGCAGGAGAAACTTATGCACTACATATTTCTAGTTTTATAGGAGGTACTGGTGGCTATGTAATAGACTTTAGCAATTCTTCTGCTAGTATTGTTGACAATAGTCCTCCTGCTCTTTCAAGTATTGTATCAAACATCCATTGTGGAGCGCGTTCAATAACTCTACAATTTTCTGAAGGTATAGCTTGTACTAGTGTACAAGCCTCAGATTTTACTCTTACCGGACCTCAGGGCACATATAATATTATTGATGCATGGAGCGGAGTGTGTGAAGCAGCCACTGGAAGCACATACTCTTCAGGCACATTTCATGATGATATTTGGACAATTGAATTAGAAGATTATCTGTCTCATGATGGAAATTATACTATTTGCGTAAATAATAATAGTGTAAATGATATATGTGGCAACGTTATGCCTGGAGCTTGCTTACCATTTACAGTAGTTGGTATAACAGCTACAGCATCACCAACTAACATAGCCTGTCATGGAGAATCAACAGGACGAATCGATGTTACTTCACTTACAGGTGGCACACCACCATATACTTTAACTTGGTCTGGTCCAGTATCTATTGCCAATAACAATTATCACCCTACAGGTCTGCCGGCGGGAAATTATACTCTCACTATTACAGACTCTAATGGTATTTGTGAGTTTATAGAAACTGTAACTATACAACAAGCACCACTATTAGGGTATAATACAAACATAACCCATCCATCATGCGCAGGTGGTAGTAATAGTGGCTCTGTTTTAGTAACGGGTACAGGTGGAACATCGCCATATAATATTCAACTAGGCACATCTACTCAAAATGGAGTTACATCATATAACTTTACAGGCTTAGCAGGTGGAAATTACGATATAATCATTACCGACCAATATGGTTGTACGGCTAGTGGAAGTGTTTCACTAAATGTTGTAGAAGTTCCAGATCCAACATTCACCTATAATGGGAATCAATGTTTTGTTGGACATTCCTTTAATTTTACACATACAGGAACACCAATAGCTGGCGAACAGTATTTATGGACTTTTACTGGCGGTACTCCAGCTACATCAACAGTTGAAAATCCTACAGGCGTTACTTGGGCAAGTCCAGGAACATATTCTGTTAACTTAAGAATAACTGGCGGTGGTTGTGTTGAAAATTATTCTCAAAATATTACAATCTATCCAAGCCCCACCCCTACTCTTAATTCAACTCAACCAAGTTGTGGTTTATGCAATGGCTCAATAACAGTAAATCCTGCTTTTAATTCATATGCTTGGTCAAATAGTGCAAGTACTCAAACTATAAGTAATTTATGTCCAGGAGCATTTATCGTTACTGTAACAGATAATAACTCCTGTACAGCAACTGCTTCTACAACATTAACTAATTCTGGCAATAATCCTACTGCTAATGTTGTTGTAACTGATCCAACATGTAATGGACTCTGCAATGGAACTGCAACAGTAAATGCATCAGGAGCTAGCTCATTTACTTATCATTATTCTAGTGGTTCAACTCCAAATAATCAAACTACAGGAGGGTTATGCGATGGAACTTTTGATGTTACTGTAGCAGACGGTTCAAATCCTGCTTGTTATATAGTAGTACCTTTTACTGTAACTGAACCATTACCAATGACTTTAAACATGTCTTCAACTGACGCAACTTGTGGTTTAAACAATGGAACTGCAACTGTTACAGTAAGTGGACATACTCCTCCAGCCAATTACAATTGGGATACTGGCGATGTAACTGGCACAATTACTGCCGGAGCTGGCAATTATACAGTTACTGTTACAGACGCAAATAGTTGCACTGCAACAAATTCTATTACTATAAGTGATGGTGGCATTCCGTTTACAACATCAGCCCATGTAATTAACAATGTTTCTTGCTATGGGGTTTGCGATGGCTCTGCAACTGCAAATGCTTCTGGAGGAACAGGACCATTTACTTATGCTTGGGATAATAGTCAAACTTCTGCAACTGCAACAGGACTATGTGCAGGTCTCCATCACGTAACTATTACACAAGCAGGTTGTTCTGTTATTGAAAATGTAAATATCACTCAACCAACAACGGCATTAAGTGCTTCTATTAGCACAGTAGTTGATGCACATTGTGGATTGCCAGATGGTTCTATCACAGTAACTGCATCTGGTGGAACCACTGGATATACTTACACTTGGAATACATCACCAGCACAAAATACTGCAACAGCTTCAGGCCTAACAAGTGGCAACTATACAGTTACTGTGAAAGATGCCAATAATTGTACTACTACAGCAAGCGGTTCTATTGCTGACATAGGCAGTATTACTGTTACAGTAACAAAAAACGACATTACTTGTAATGGACTAACCGACGGTAGTGCAACAGCTACTGTAATTGGCGGAAGTCCTGATTACACATATTCTTGGTCAAATACAACTACAGCAACAATTCCAGGCACAACTCACAGCGTTTCAAATCTTGGAACTGGTAATATTAGTGTTACAGTTACAGATCATTTTGGTTGTACAGCTACACATGGTGTAACAATTGAGCAACCATTACCAATTACTATAAATTTAGTAAATTCAACTACACCAACTTGTAATGGAGATTGTGATGCTACAGCACAAATTAATGTGAGTGGTGGAACAAATCCTTATAATTATAATTGGGACGGCTCAGGTCCAAACTCTCCAATTAACAACAATTTATGTGCTGGTTCCCACAGTGTTCAAGTTACAGACTATAAAAATTGTACTGAAACTTTAAGTTTTAACATAAATGAAACAGAGGCTATTTTAATAAATATTACTCCTCATGACGCAACTTGTGGAATGGCAAATGGTTATGCAACTGCGACAGTTACAGGTGGTACTCCTTCCTATCAGTGGTTGTGGAGTGGTGGTAACAATCCAAACAGTCAAACAAATCATGGTTTAACAGCTGCCGGTAGTCCTTACGGAGTTACCATAACTGATGCTCATAATTGTACTGCTTCTCAAAGTGTTACTATCATCGACCAGGCAGGACCTACAGCAACTATATCTAATATCGTTCACCCTGCTTGTAATGGTCAAAACAATGGATCTGCAACAGTCTCAGGCTCTGGTGGAACTGGACCTTATACTTACGCATGGAATACTACTCCACAACAAACTTCTGCCACAGCAATTAATTTAACTGAAGGAACATATATTGTAACAGTAACTGATCAAAATTCATGCACAGCAACAGCTACAGCGATACTCAACAACCCTGCTAGCCTCAATGCATATATTGTTGCTCCACAAATTAAATGTTTTGGCGTTTGCGATGGAACTGCTTATGTAAACGTAACTGGTGGTACTATTCCTTATTCTTTTTTATGGAGCAATTTACAAGATACTCAAACAGCAACAGGGTTATGTGCAGAACAATATTCAGTAACAGTATCTGATGCTCACGGCTGTTCTGTTACTCTTTCAGAAACATTAACACAATCACCAGAACTTAACGTTAATGCAACTATAACTCCATCGAATTGCTCACAAAATGATGGTTCTATTGACCTTACTCTTAGTGGTGGAACTCCAACATTTACTTACGAATGGAGTAATTCAGTATATAGTGAAGACAATTGGAATATACCAGCTGGTCCTTACACAGTTACCATAACTGATGCCAAAAATTGCGAAACCATTATTTCATATTCAATTAGCGACCAAAACGCTCAAGTTGTAACTATTTCAGCAAGCACAGATGCTACTTGTTACGGAAATTGTAATGGAACTGCTACTGCAAATGTAGAAGGTGGCACAGGCTTTTTCCAATATTCTTGGAACACAACTCCACCTCAAACAAACCAAACTGCAACTAATTTATGTGCAGGAAATTACTCAATTGTTGTAACAGACTTAAATACTGGTTGTGTAGCAACAACTGGCGTTACAATTGACCATCCTGATCAATTAAACATAATATCTGCTAGTTCTGACGTAACTTGTTTTGGTTCTTGCAATGGACTTATTGACATTAGCGTTGTTGGCGGAACATCTCCATATACTTATTATTGGTCTGGTCCTGGAGTTACAACTAATGCTCAAGATCAATCTAACTTGTGTGCAGGAGACTATTCTGTTGCTATTTTAGATAACAACAATTGTTACACAACAGAAAGTTTTGTAATTGATGCTCCATCATTTATTACTATTGCTATGTCTGCATCACAAACAGGATGTCATGGAAATTGCACAGGTTCTGCAACTGCATCACCTTCGGGTGGTACGCCTCCATATACATATGAATGGAGTAATGGACAATCAACAGCAACGGCTTTAAATCTATGTTCAGAACTACAGACTGTTACTGTTACCGATTACTATGGCTGTACTGCACAAAACTCTATAATGGTAAACCAACCAACTGCAATGCAATTCACAAATATAACAATAAATGATGCAGAATGTAATGGTTCTTCAAATGGAGATGTTAGTGTATCAGTTATTGGTGGAACATCACCTTATACTTATGTTTGGGACAATGGAGGTAATACTTCTCATATTTTCGGATTACCAGCAGGTCCTCGTTGTGTTACAGTTTATGACAATCATAACTGTTCAATTGACACCTGTATTATGGTTGATCAACCACCTGTGTTAAATGTAACTCTTAGCGCCACAAATGAACTTTGCAACGGTGCTTGCGATGGTACAATAACTGCATATCCATCTGGAGGACAAGGTTCATATAGTTATCTATGGTCAAACGGAGAAGTTGTACAAACAATAAATAACTTATGCGCTGGTATTTATAATGTAACTGTCAAAGATAGTAACAACTGCCAAGCATATAGCTCTACAAGTATCAATAGTCCACAAGTTTTAGGTATTGCTGTTCAAGAGATTATTCAACCAACTTGCGGAAGTAATAATGGTTCAATCAGAGTTGGTGCAACTGGTGGTACCCCTTCATACACTTATGCTTGGTCTCCTGTATCTGGAAACTCTAGCACTTTGAGCAATATTGGCTCTGGAAATTATACTGTAACAATTACAGATAGTCATGGTTGTAGTATAAGCCAAACAATAGCACTAAGCGATATCAATGCACCAATAATTACAGATATTTTAATTACAAATGTTGATTGTTACGGAAATAGTACTGGAAGTGCAGAAGTTATTTACACTAGTACAACAACTGTTAATACTGTATTATGGAGCGATAATCAAAATTCAGCTCTTGCTATAAATCTATCAGAAGGACATTATTCAGTTACAGTTACTGATGATAATGGTTGTGCTGCGACAGAAAATATCGTAATAACACAACCACAACAACTTTCTGCAATAATTACTAGCCATAATGATATTACTTGTTACGGATTTACAAATGGAAGAGCAACAGCAATGGCTATTGGAGGTAGTACACCATATATCTACTCTTGGAGCGGTGGTGATAATACTGAAACTACACTCACATTACAAGCTGGCTTAGCTGTAGTAACAATCACTGATGCAAATGGTTGTCAGGCTACCGCAAGTGTTAATATAGAAGAACCAAGTCAATTAAGTATTACAGGTACTGCTACAAATACTTCTTGCTATGCAGGTAGCGATGGTGTAATTACTGTAAATGCTAGTGGAGGAACAGGAAATTATATTTATTCTTGGCCACAAATTCCAGCTAACACTAATACTATTACTGGATTAACAGCTACAACATATACTATTATTGTTTACGATCAAAGTGACGTTAACTGTTTTGTCTCTGAAAGTTTTGTCGTTGACGAACCTGACAGAATTAATGCATCAATAGGAACTGAAAACTCCTATTGCGGATTAGATAATGGTGCTGCTTATATAGATAATATTACTGGTGGAACAGGAAGTTATACATATACTTGGAATCCAGGAAATATGCATAGTGACCATGTAACTAACTTAGCTGCTGGACATTATACTCTTACAATAACTGATGCCAATGGCTGTACAAGAGAATATAACGTAAACGTAAATGCAACAGCCAATTTCCAACTAGATAATGTTTTATTTAATGGTGTTACTTGCTATGGATATAATGACGGTTTTGCACAAATATTTGTTTCAGGAGGTACTGAACCTTATGAGTACATTTGGACTCCAAATGTAACAGATCAACCTATCTCAAATGAATTATATGCAGGTATTTACAATGTACAAATTGTAGATAATGATGGATGCCAAGTTTATACTCAAATTCCAATCAGCACACCAGAAGAATTAATAGTTTTCCCAGACGAAGACAAAGAAATTTGTATTGGTCAATCTGTTATTATATCAGCATCTGCAAGTGGTGGAAACGGAAACTACACTTTCGTTTGGGACGGCTTAGGTACAGGTTCTGCATTTTATGTTGATCCTATAACTAGTACAAATTATACTGTAACTGCATTTGATTGGAAAGGCTGTCATTCTCAACCAGGAGTACAACAAGTAGAAGTTAAGCCACCTCTAGCGCTTAATGTAATTACACCTCCAGCAATTTGTGTTGGACAAGCTTCAATATTAATTGCAAATGCTACAGGTGGTGATGGCAATTATATTTACGACTGGGGCAATGGACAAGTTACCACATCTAATGAATTACCAATAAGTCCAGTTACAGACACTGAATTTACAGTAATTGTTAGAGACGGCTGTACAACGCCACCAGATACAGCCAGAGTTACAGCTGCAGTTTCTGATATGCCAGAAGTTCACTTAACTAGAGTTCCTTACATAGGCTGCAAACCATTACTTGTTTCTTTCGATAATAACACAGACAACATGACTTACAGTTATTATTGGGAATTTAATGATGAAGAATCAGGCGTAAACAACTATTCTAACTTAAAAAATCCAATTCATATTTTTGAAGAAAATGGATTATATAAAGTAATGGCTGTGATTACCACATCTATGGGTTGTAAAGACACCTCTTATATTAATGTAAATGTTCATGAAGGACCAATTGCTGATTTTAATGCTTTCCCATGGTCAACAGGATTTTTTGAACCAGAAATTGATTTTGCTGACGCATCGGTTGGTGCAGTTGCTTGGGAATGGAATTTTGGTGATGGAAGTATTTCAGCAGCACAAAATCCAACACACACTTACATGGAACAAGGAGAGTTCCCAGTTAGCTTAACTGTATCAAGCATTCATGGTTGTATAGATTCTATTACGAAAAAAATTGTAATAAACGAAGACCATAGAATTTATTTCCCAACTGCAATTAATTTAAGAAGTCCAGGAAATGACGAATTCTATCCTATTGGAGTTGGTATTGATGAAGAAAACTACCAAATGACAATCTACAACCGATGGGGAGAACCTATTTTTACAACTAAAGATTGGTACACCCATTGGAAAGGACGCTATAATATGAACAAAGGTGATTATGTGCCACAAGGCGTATATAGCTATGTTGTAAAACTAAGAGATAAATACGGTAAAGACAGAGTTTATTCTGGTACATTTATGGTTTTTAAATAATTACTAATGTTAAATAACAAGTAAAATTTAAAAACTCTTAACAAAGACTGTTGATTAAAAAGATATAAATTCTTAGAATAAGATATTTATTTTGATTATAATTGTACTCAATAAAATCAAAATAAAATGATGAAGCACCGTTGGCTATTAAAACCTTTAGGAGACACCGAAACAGTAGAAAAATTATCACAAGATCTCAACGTTGAAACAGAAATAGCTCAACTCCTTGTTCAAAGAGGAATTAATACTTACGAAGAAGCAAGAGTCTTTTTTAGACCAAAACTAAGCGACCTCCACGACCCTTTTTTAATGAAAGACATGGATAAAGCTGTAGATAGACTATTATATGCTATTAAGAACTCTGAAAAAATACTTATCTACGGAGATTACGATGTTGACGGAACTACTGCAGTAGCAACAATTTACAACTATCTTACTAGAAATTATCAAAATATTGAATATTATATCCCTGACCGCTATCAAGAAGGCTATGGACTTTCGTTTAAAGGAATTGATTATGCCGAAGAGATAAATTGCAAATTAATAATTACTGTTGATTGTGGAATAAAAGCAATTGAAAAGACAAATTATGCAAACAAAAAAAATATAGATTTAATAATTTGTGACCATCATACACCTGGATCAGAACTGCCGAATGCCTGTGCTATTTTAGACCCAAAACGAGAAGATTGTAATTATCCATACAAAGAACTATCTGGTTGCGGTGTAGCTTTTAAATTATTGCAAGCATATTGCCAAAAAACAAATGATAGTTTCGAAAAGCTTGTTAGGCTACTCGACCTTGTTGTAGTTAGCATAGGATCTGACATTGTTCCAATTACAGGTGAAAACAGAACTCTCGCATATTTTGGTCTTTTACAACTAAACACTAACCCACAACCAGGACTAAAAAGCATCATTAATATTGCAGGATTAGAAAATAAAGAAATCCAAATTAATGATATAGTCTTTAAAATAGGTCCTAGAATAAATGCAGCAGGTAGATTAGAAACTGGAAAAACAGCAGTAGAACTATTAACATCAACTAATGTTGAATATGTAAACAAAATTGCACTTGAAATTGATTGTATAAACACCAATAGAAAAGAATTAGATGCTGAAATTACAGAACATGCATTAAGCATGATTAACGAATCTGAAATATCTAAAAATGCTTTTTCAACCATAGTTTACCATGAAGAATGGCATAAAGGTGTTATAGGAATTGTAGCTTCACGTTTAACAGAAACTTATTACCGCCCAACAGTAGTATTTACAAAATCTAATGATATAATTACAGGCTCGGCTCGCTCAGTACCAGGATACAACCTATACGATGCTATAGAGGCATGTGGCGATTTATTAGAAAACTTTGGAGGACATAGATATGCTGCCGGATTAAGTCTTAAACCAGAAAATCTAAACGCCTTTAAAGAAAGATTTGAAAAATATGTAATGGAAACTATAACACCCGAACAAAGAACGCCTGTTATTAATGCTGATTTAGAAATAAAAATTAAAGACATTACTCCAAAGTTTTTTAGAATATTAAAACAATTTGCACCGTTTGGTCCAGAAAATATGACACCAACATTTATCACAAGAAAAATATTCGATAATGGTAGTGTAAAAATAGTAGGTAAAGATGAAGAACATTTAAAACTAAAAATAGTACAAAGACTTGGAGACAACAGATGTATAGATGCCATAGGTTTTAATTTCGCTCATTATTACGAACATATAAAAGATTTTAACGAATTTGATATTTGTTATCAAATTTTTGAAAATAACTTTATGAATCAAAAATTTATCCAAATTTTAATCAAAGATATTTTAACAGATTAAAGTTTTGCGACATATTATATATGACGTATTTTAATCAATACATAAATAAGATATTAACAATATCATCTTAATATTTATTCAAAAAAATAGTGTTTATTAGCTATAATTTTATTTAATTTGAAATATATTTAAAAATATCGTGAATTTAAGCAACCAATTTGCATAAAATTACGTATTATATAAATATAAAGAGATAGTTTAATTATTATAAAATTAAAACACTATAATATGAAAAAAAGTATTCTTGTTCCTTATGACTTCACAGTAGTTGGCAATTATGCCTTAGAGCATGCATATATGGTGGGGAAAGCGTCTAGAACTCCCATTAGTATTATTCACATCGTAAAGAAAACTTCAGAAATTGAAGAAGCGAAGGCTAAACTTGAAAAAATAGCTAAAGACTTTGCAAGCCAGAAAGATATAGAAGTTGTAGCGGAAGTTAGAAAAGGTAATTTATTTAAAGAAATATACAAGTACGGTTTAGAAATTGACGCTTACATTGCTGTCATGGGAACTCATGGTGTAAAAAGCATAAAAAAAGCACTTAAAGTAGTGAAAAAATTCCTTAAAATTCCTTTCATTTTAGTACAAAGCCCTGTTATTTTTGGTGAATACGACAGAATCCTTATTCCAATTGACCAAGATAATACTGCCAGAATTAAAATACAATGGGTAAGATATATCAATACTTTGTTTAAATCAAAAGTATATATGATTGCTTACAATGTTAGCGATTCTTATGGTCAAAAAAATATATCAAGCAATATTAGATTTGCTGAAAACCTATTTGAAAAAGAACTTATTGATTACGAAATTGAAATTTTAGAAAGCTCTAGAAATTTTGCCGATAATATTTTCACTTACGCAAATGAAGTTGAAAGCGACTTAATAATGTTAATGTCAGACAAGTATCGTTCATATGTTAAACAAATTAAAAAAGCTGAAAACTTAGAACTTTACAAAAAAATACCTATTATGTGCGTAAATAAACGCTTGGATATTTTCAAAATGGGTGGTTTCAACTAATCATTCACTTTTCCAAGAGAAATAGGTTTTAGTTTAAGTTTTCCATCAAGAATACGTTTTTCAAGAATTAAAACTGCTTGCCTAAAATCTGCAAACAAATTTTTGTAATATAAATACATAACCCCGTCTATTACTGCGAGATGGGGTTTTTCTTTTGTACCAGCTCCAAAATTTAAAGATAAACGTGAAGTAGGAATAAAAAAATGTGTCATGTAAGCTCTTAACTGATAATAAAGAAAATTTTTATCGTTAGCTTTAGAATATTCTTTCGGGAATAAACGATTTATAGCTAAAGAAAAACGTTTTAAAGATTGCCTCTTTGCTCGTAAAGGTTTGTCATCTAAATAAGCACCAAGAATTTCTATCGCTTGTGCTAAAGACATAAAACCAAATATAAGCTGATTATTTTCAAAAGCATTTTCAACGCCCTTTAAAACAGTATTTTTAAGAAATTCAATATGTTGCTCAGAAGTTGAAATATACATCAAAACTTGTATCTTAATTGTAATTTTACATCTGTTCTATTATTACCATCAATAGCATCTAAACCTGTTCCAAGACTTTGTTTATCAGCATAATAAGTATTAGTTATCCTAAACCAAAAATCAAAATGTCGATTTAATGTATATTTCACAACAAATACTAACCTACTTCCTCTACCATAATACGCTGGTACGGAAAATCCATAAAGCACATCAGGTTCATAAGCATAAAGTCGCGCATTATAAGTTTCTGTTTCAAATACTGCTATGCGGAAATTAAATTTTAAAGCAATATTTTTAGGTTTATAATCAATATCTTGATAAACTAAATATCCCCATTCTGGCGAACTCATATAATATCTCGAAACTTCAATTCTGGATTTGAATTTCCATTCTGGATTTGGAGTATAATTAAGTTGTAATCTTGTTCTAAGAGTTGAATAATCAACTATTGGTCTAACTCCAGTAGCAATTTCAGGATCATTTTTTTGCTTAGTTTTATATTTTGCTCTTAAATATATTTCTAAATTTCTTTGAGGAAAATGAGTAACTTGTACCAAATATTCATTTCCCGAAGAAGGTGCTCCAATTCCATATTTCAACCAAGGATGCTTCCAAGAATCAAAATAAGCATCTATTTTCCACTTTTTTACAGGAAACAATTCTGCACCAACAAACAATCCGTTTTCATTATTTGGTTTACTAGATTCCGCAAATGGTTGAGCATACAAAGCTTGATAATCGGCTCGTAAATATCTATGAATTACTGACATATTAAACTCTGGAACAAAATTTATAACAGCTCCATTCACACTTGCATATCCTAAATTAGAACTCATAGATGTTTCGCCAAAAATATTAACTTTAGGAATAGTTACCAAATAATCTATACCAAAATTTGCGTTTTTTGTTCCCGCAAAATCAAAATATCTATAAGGCTCGTTTCGTTCTCCAAGAGGACTTGAAAAAGTATAATACACTCCTGTTGCTCCAATTTTAAAATTCTTTTCTTTCCAATTCATATTTGCACCAGCAATAAACTCTTTAATAGTCTTACGCTTAGCAACTTCGCTTGGTGTACGATGATAACCAGTTTCTAAAAAAGAAGAAATAACATGCTCTTCACTTTCAAACTCTATGTCGGCAATAGTATCAACTCCTGCATCTAAACTTTTATATGAAACAAATTCTGTAAAATTAAATTTTCCAAACTGCACTGTTGCTGCTTGTCCACGTAAAAATGCGGACTCATTAACAGAACTATATTTATGCACACCTCTCGAATTTTTAATAACATTTGTTGAAGAAGAAGTTTTTCCAAAACTCATTCCCGACCACATTGTTAAACCTTGACCAAACTGAGCAATATAATCTCCAACAATTATTTTTTGAAAAGCCCCTACTCTATTCAGCTGAAAATGAGCAGAATAAAAATCAAATCCATATTTTTGAGCTCCTTTAAAAAATTGTTCTCCGTCATCTTTCTCGGCAGTAATTCCATAAAATATTTTATCTTTATAATGGTAATTATGCCTGTAATAAAGTTTATCTGGACTTCCTAAATAGCGAGACTTATTTGGATTTAGTGCCAAAATGCTATCTGGAATTTCTTTATATCCAGCCTTTTCTTGCAAAAGTCTTTGATAACGAACTATACCAACATGTTTTCCATAAGTAAAAATTCGTTTAAAATCTTTTATTTCAGAAGGTTTAGCTTCTCGAATGCAAACAAAAGGCAAAAGTCGTTTTAATGTTAAATCATCAATTCCATCTACAAATTGTAATTCATACAAACTTACATACATGCCGAATTTTTGACGATATTTTATTAAAGAAAAAATTTGAAATTCAGTTAAAAACATTAAATCTTTCAAGTCGCTTTCGTTGGCAGAGTTCAAATCTATTGGGTTATAATAATATTCTTCTAAAGCTTGAAACAATGTAGTATAATCGAGTTCATAGTCGGTATTAGACGCAATTTCTTCAATTATTTCATCTAGAGTTTCTATCGTTTCTTCTTGGGCATGTGCAAAAAAAGACGACAAAATAAAAACAATTAGAAAAAATACTTTAAAACGCATAACTAATAGATATTTTTGGGCTTGAACCAAGAACTTGATGATAAGCAAATGCTAAGTCAAAGCCAATTTTACTACTACTTCCTAAATTTGTATTATATCCCATTCCGAAAGAATATTCTATTGGTTTTAAAGCTAAACCTGCACGCATTGCAAATTGCTCATTTATCAAATATTCTAAACCTGTTTTAAACACTGGAGTATATCCATTTATTGACTTTCCAGTTTCCAAAGAAAGTAACAAAGATTTACTAAATAAATATGAAATTCCTAATCTTAAAGTAATGGGCATTTTTAAGTCTGAATCTTCAAAATATCCCAAATTTACAGGATTAAACGCATAAGCACCTATTGAAAGTTTATCGTTAGGTTTTGATAAAATTCCAATTTCAAAGCTCATAGCATTCAAATTTCCATAATCTTCGGTTTGTCGCACAGAAAAATAATTTAACTGAACGCCTAAAGAAAAAGATTTGAACAATTTTTGAGAATATCCTAAAGTAAATTTATCGTTTTGAAAAAGAGAATACCCAAAATGAGAAAAGCCCACACCTAAACTACCTCCAAATAGTGGTGTAGTAAAAGCCATAGCTCCATAGCCTGTTTGTTTTAAAAGAAATTTATTCTCGTAATAAAGCCCTACTTCTCTTTGTTTTAGAAAGCTATGAGCAGCAGGATTGTTAAAAATTGACCAAGCATCTATATTTGTTAATCCAGAATTAGCCATTCCAGCCGCTCTTGCACCAGCCGAATAAGAATTTGACTGAGAAAAAGCATATGCCGAAATAACTATTAATAATATGAGAAAAAATATTTTTTTCATTTTAAAAATTAATTTACTCTATATTCAAATTTTAGTTCTTGCAAGTCTTTATTTGCTTGAACAATTTTAGTTTTCAAATTTCCTTTAAATTCAAACACTCTTTTTGCAAGTTCTTCATCACTAAGAGCAAGTATTTGTGCTGCCAAAATAGCTGCGTTTTGCGCTCCATTAATAGCAACTGTAGCAACAGGAATACCTGGAGGCATTTGTACAATTGCCAATAAAGCATCTAATCCATCTAAAGTTGCATTTATTGGGACACCGATCACAGGTAACTTAGTCATAGAAGCAATTACGCCACACAAATGAGCTGCCATTCCAGCTCCTGCAATTATAACTTTTATTCCACGAGATTCAGCATTTTTTGCAAACTCTTCAACCTCTGCAGGTGTTCTATGAGCCGATAAAGCATTTATTTCAAAAGGAATTTTAAAATCATTTAATTGCTGAGCAGCTTTTTCCATTATTTTCCAGTCGGAAGTAGAACCCATAATTATACTCACAATAGCTTTCATATCTTTAATTTTTTTATTTTAAAAATAACATGGTAAAAATACAAAGTATTTATTATTTTTGCCATATATTTTAAACTTTTCTTAAAATAAAATGCAATTTGCTAATTAAATGTAAGTTATGAACAAAGTTAAAGTTTTTGATAAAGAATTCGAAATTTTTATTTCTCAAACAGAAATAGAAAGTAAAATTGTAGAAATCGCAAATCAAATGAATAAAGATTTAAAAGGTGAAAAACCAATTTTCTTAGGAATTTTAAATGGTTCGTTTATGTTTGCTTCTGAACTTTTTAAATCTTTAGATATTGAATGCAGTATATCGTTTTTAAAACTAACATCTTACCAAGGGACGTCATCTACAGGCAAAATCAAGCAGTTGATAGGTTTAAGCGAAAATTTAACTGGACAAACTGTTGTTATTTTAGAAGATATAATTGATACTGGCATCACTATAGAAAATATTATGAAGCAAATTACAGGATTTGAACCTAAAAAAATTCTAATAGCCAGTTTATTATATAAATCTGAAGCATATAAGAAAACATATCCTATTGATTACTACTGCTTTGACATTCCAAATGACTTTATTGTTGGCTATGGACTTGATTATAATGGACATGGCAGAAATCTAAGACATATTTATAAAATTGTAGAATAAATTTAAGAATCATGTTAAATATTGCTTTATTTGGTCCTCCTGGTGCGGGAAAAGGCACACAAGCCAAGATGTTGGCAAAAAAATACAACTTAACTTACATTTCAACAGGTGATATTCTAAGAAATGAAATTGCAAACGGAACAGAATTAGGTTTAAGTGCTAAATCTACTATTGAACAAGGTGGATTGGTTTGCGACGAAACTATTGTTCAAATTATTGAAAATAGCATAAAAATGCAACCCGATTCTAATGGGATTTTGTTCGACGGTTTTCCACGTACCTATACTCAAGCATATATTTTAGATGGTTTATTAACAAAAATGAACTTCAAATTATCTTGTTTAATTAGCCTCGAAGTGCCTAGAGATGAACTAATTAACAGAATGATGCTTAGGGCAAAACAAGAAAATAGACCTGACGACAAGAAAGAAATTATCGAAAATCGCTTGAGAGAATATGATGTTAAAACCATTCCTGTTATTGATTTTTACAAACAACAAAATAAATTCCATGCGATTAACGGTATTGGCAATATTGACGAAGTTTTTGAAAGACTTACCAATAAAATCGAAGAAATTTTATCTCAAACTTTACTTAATGTCATATTTTTAGGAAAACCAGGTGCAGGAAAAGGTACACAAGCAAGAAGAATTGCCAAAAGATTTAATATGAAATATGTTTCTACAGGCGAAATGATTCGTAGAGAAATCGAAAATCAAACCGAACTTGGCAAAATTGCACAACCATATTTAGTAACTGGAGATTTTGTTCCAGACGACATTGCTATTAGATTGTTAGAAAGAGAAATTCAAAATCCTTTCAAAGGAACAGGTTATTTGTTTAAAGGTTTTCCGTCAACTTTAGTGCAAGCATATATTTTAGGTGGATTGTTGCAAAAACAAGAAACTTCTGTATCTCTTGTTGTTGAAATTCAAACATCTACCCTACAAGCAATCAAACGTCTTAGAAGAAGAGCAAATACTGATATGGCAAGAATTTATGATATGGACCACGACACTATACTTTATAGATTGGAAAATCACGAAGAAAAAGGTCATAAAGTTGTAGATTTTTACAAACAACAAAATAAAATCGTAAGTTTTGACGGAAATCAAGATGAAGATGACTTATTTGAAGAAATTTCTGAAACTATAGAAAAAGCATTTAAAGAAATTAGAAAATAAGGCTTACAAAAACATACTAACTTCTGCCAAAATAAGGCGAGTACTGTACTAAAACTCTAACTAACAATAATTTATGAAAATAAATTCAGATAACATGAAATCTTATATTCACGTATATACTGGAAATGGCAAAGGAAAAACCACTGCCGCTCTAGGCTTAGCACTAAGAGCTGTAGGTGCAGGCAAAAAAGTGTTTTTTGCACAATTTGTTAAAGGAAAAATTTATTCAGAAGTCGAAGCTATAAAAAAATTTCTACCTGCCATAACTATAAAACAATATGGACTAAGTTGCTTCATTTACAACCAACCTAGCGAAGAAGACATCAAAGCCGCACAAAACGGACTTTTAGAAATTCAAAAAATAATAAATTCGGCAGAATACGATATGCTAATTTTAGATGAAGCAAATATTGCCTTGCATTACAATTTGTTTTCTGTTAAGGAATTTATCGAAATAATTCAATCTCGTCCAAATAACCTTGAAGTCATTATTACAGGACGTTATGCACACGAAGAAATAATAAAAATTGCCGATTTAGTAAGCGAAATTAAAGAAATAAAACATTACTACACAAAAGGCGTTGAAGCAAGAAAAGGAATAGAATATTAAAAAAGCCACCACGCTCGCTCTGATATTAGTTGTCTTAAGGACAACATAAGCCTCTCAAAGGTTTGTCCGTTAGGACAACATGTGATTAACCGTAGGTGCAGCCTACGGCAGAAGACACTCCCCAGTCCCCTCGCCCGCAAGGGCGACACAATTGTCCCGCTCGCTTGGACTTGCAATTCGAGTGTAACATAACCAATACTCGGATTACAACCGAAGTCCGCAGGACGAACTCAACGAAGTTAAATCCAAACGAGCAAAGTTAGTTCAAAAAAACAGAAAAATTATTCATTTTGCGGAGAAAAAACTCCGTATTCACCGCATTTTTGCGGAGAATATTTTGTATATTTGTCGCATAATTATTTTGAAATGGCTAAATACATTTATCAATACGAAAATTGGACTGATTTTACATGGGAAAATTCTGCTGTAAGTGCAGCTTTGGGCGAAGTTCGTCTTTTGCAAGGTAAAATTTTAGGACAAATTCATTCTCTTGGCTTTTCGATGAAAGAAGAAAAAAACCTTGAAATGCTTACGCTTGATGTGCTTAAATCGTCTGAAATTGAGGGCGAAAAATTGAATTATGAGCAAGTTCGTTCCTCAATTGCTCGGCGTTTAGGAATAAATACTGCAGGACTTGTTACTTCTTCCCGAAATGTGGAGGGAGTTGTAGAAATGATGCTTGATGCTACTCAAAATTTTAAAAATCCGCTTACAGAAGAACGCTTATTCGGTTGGCACGCTGCACTTTTCCCAACAGGTTACAGTGGAATGTATAAAATCGAAGTTGCACAATATAGAACAGAGGAAATGCAAGTTGTCTCTGGAGCAATGGGAAAAGAACGTGTGCATTACAAAGCTGTTCCTGCAAAAAATGTAAAAGCAGAAATGGACAAGTTTCTTTCATGGTTAAATGACGACAATATTGTTATAGACAGCATTTTAAAAGCTGCGATTGCACACTTTTGGCTTATCATTATCCACCCTTTTGATGATGGTAACGGAAGAATTGCAAGAGCAATTTCAGACATGTTACTTGCTAGAAGTGAGAATAGTTCAGAAAGATTTTATAGTTTATCTAATCAAATTCAACAAGAGAAAAATCTTTATTACGAAACTCTAAAAACTGAGCAACATAGCAATGGTGACATTACAAAATGGTTGGTCTGGTTCTTAACTTGTTTGAAACACGCATTGCTTGAAACCGAAGAAAGTATGCAAAATATTTTGCAAAAAGCAGAATTTTGGGAAAAACACAAAGCAACGCCAATTAATGAGCGACAACGTTTAATGATAAACAAGTTGTTTGACAATTTCTATGGAAAACTAACTTCGTCAAAATGGGCAAAAATCACAAAAACATCTTCAGACACTGCTTTGCGAGACATTAAAGACCTGATAGAAAAAGGCATTTTACAACAAGAAAAACAAGGCGGAAGAAGTACAAATTATACTTTAGTTATAAAATAATCGAAAGTCCTACTCACTCGCTCGCTCTGATATTAGTTGTCTTAAGGACAACATAAGCCTCTCAAAGGTTTGTCCGTTAGGACAACATGTGATTAACCGTAGGTGCAACCTACGGTAGAAGATACTCTCCAGTCCCCTCGCCCGCAAGGGCGACACAATTATTCCACTCGCTCGGATTTGCAAAAAGATTTTTATTTTTTCAAAATTTCAATTTGTTCTTTTAAAATAGAAATTTTAGCTTCTGCATCAGATAGTTTTTTGCGTTCCATTGCAATTACTTTTTCTGGTGCATTGGCTACAAATTTTTCGTTAGATAATTTCTTGTTTACAGAAATTAAAAAACCTTCAGCATATTTTAATTCTTTTTCTAACTTTTCAATTTCTGCTTCCTTGTCAATCATATCATCTAAAAGAATAAAATATTCTTGAGTTCTAACAATAAAGCCCACAGCCATTTCAGGTTTTTCGTCAACAAAAGAAATAGACTCAAGATTTGCCAATTTTTGAATTACAGAATCAAAATTCTTAGAGTAATTATCATGGCTAATTATTTGTAATTTAAGCTGTTCTTTTTGTGGAATATTTCTTTCTTGACGAATAGTTCTAATATTTGCAACAACTTCAGCACAAACATTAAATTCATCAATTAGTTTGTGGTTGCTTTTCTTTTCAGGGAGCCATTTTGCTATAACTATTGATTCTACATCATCTTCGTTTTTCAAAAATTGCCATAATTCTTCGGTTATAAATGGCATAAAAGGCGAAATCAATAAAACTAAGCTTTTAAAATATTCTAAAGTTTGATTATAAGTTTTTATATCAATTGGTTTTCCATATTCAGGTTTAATAATTTCGAGATACCAAGCCGAAAAATCATCCCAGAATAATTTATAAACAGTCATCAATGCTTCAGACAGACGAAAATCATCAAATTGCTTGTTTAGAACAGTTGTAGCTTCACTAATTTTTGCATCTAACCATTCTACAGCTATTTTAGAATGTTCGGGTTGTGGAATATTTGCGTCTGTTTTCCAATTTTTCAATAATCTAAAAGCATTCCATATTTTATTTGCAAAATTTCGTCCTTGTTCTGGAAGAGAATCATCATAAAGCAAATCACCACCAGCAGGAGCACAAAGCAACATACCAACTCTCACTCCGTCAGCACCATATTTATCAATTAATTCAATTGGGTCGGGAGAATTTCCCAAAGATTTCGACATTTTTCTGCGAAGACTATCCCTAACAATTCCATGAAGATAAACATTAGTAAATGGTTTTTGTCCAGCGTATTCATATCCTGCAATTATCATTCGAGCAACCCAGAAAAACAAAATTTCAGGTGCTGTAACAAGGTCATTGGTTGGGTAATAATATTTGAACTCTAGATTTTCAGGATTTAAAATTCCATCAAAAACTGAAATGGGCCACAACCAAGAAGAAAACCAAGTATCAAGCACATCGTCATCTTGACGTAAATCTGAAATTTTTAAATTTGGATTACCTGTTTTTTCAATAGCCTTTTTCAAAGCTTCTGAATCGCTTTCAGCAACAACAAACTCATTGGAATTTGGCAAATAATAAGCAGGAATTCTATGTCCCCACCACAATTGACGACTAATACACCAATCTCTTACATTATCCATCCAATGGCGATAAACATTTTTAAATTTTGCAGGAATAATATTTATTTCGCCATCTTCAACAGCTTTAATTGCAGGCTTTACCAAATCTTCCATTTTCAAAAACCATTGCATAGAAAGTTTTGGTTCAATTACTGAATTTGTACGCTCAGAACGTCCTACTTTATTAGTATAATCTTCTATTTTTTCTAATAAACCAAGTTCTTTTAATTTTTTAACAGAAAGTTCACGAGCAACAAATCTATCTTCTCCCACAAACAATTCAGCAGCTTGATTTAAAGTTCCATCATCATTAAAAATGTCGATAAAATCTAAATTATGGTCAATTCCAATTTGATAGTCATTAATATCGTGAGCAGGTGTAATTTTTAGGCAACCAGTACCAAATTCCATATCAACATAAGAATCAAAAATTACTGGCACTACCCTATCCAACATTGGAACAATTACCTTTTTGCCTTTTAAATGTGTAAAACGAGGGTCATCAGGATTTACGCAAACGGCAGTATCTCCTAAAATAGTTTCAGGACGAGTAGTTGCAACAACTAAATAATTATCTTCGCCTTGAATTTTATATTTTACATAATAAAGTTTTGAATTTTCTTCTGTATAGATAACTTCTTCGTCAGAAACTGCGGTTTTTGCTTCTGTATCCCAGTTTACCATTCTAACTCCACGGTAAATCAAGCCTTTTTCGTACAAATCCACAAAAACTCTAATTACAGATTTTGAACGAGTTTCGTCCATAGTGAAACAAGTTCTATCCCAATCGCAAGAAGCACCAAGTTTTTTTAATTGTTCAAGAATTATACCTCCGTGTTTTTCAGTCCAATCCCAAGCATGTTCTAAAAACTCTTCACGAGATAGAGTGTTTTTATCTATACCTTCTGACTTTAGTTTTGCCACCACTTTTGCTTCTGTAGCAATAGATGCATGGTCAGTTCCAGGAACCCAAACAGCATTTTTCCCTAACATTCTAGCTCTACGCACCAAAACATCTTGAATAGTATTATTCAACATATGTCCCATATGCAAAACTCCTGTTACATTTGGTGGTGGAATAACATTTACATAAGGCTCTCTATCATCGGGTTCGGAATGAAAATAATTATTATCTATCCAGTATTGATACCATTTTTTCTCTATATCCCTAGCTTCGTATTTCGCAGGTATTTCTTTCATAAACTAAAATTTTCAAATTGTGCAAAAATAAGCAATTTCAATTGAATGTTAAAAAAAATCTGTTAAAAAAGGCTGACGCGTCTGTCGCTTGCTTTCAACAGCCTTGTTGCTCGCTCCAACACCCATGATGCTCGCTCGGATTTAACTTCGTTGAGCTCGCATGGCTCGGTTGTAATCCGAGTGCTTAGTCTATAGATTTTATTTAATTATCCATTGCCATGCAGGAATGGCTTTTATGGTTAAATTGTCTTTTTTAAAAATGTCAGTTTGATTTTGTGTAATGATATATGCTTCAGTTTTATTGAAATATATCATAGCTTCAAACAATCCATTAACTTCTCGGTCAATATTTAAACTGTTAATTTCTGCACATACTTGATATAGCTCATTGGGCATTCCTCTGTCGGTGGCAATAAAATCGCACTCACCATTGCCTTGAAAATAAAAAACTTCTTTTCCAAGTCTTCTTAATTGCAGATAAACTATATTTTCTAAAATATGTCCCTCGTTAGGCGAAAAAGCAATTTTATTTTGATGATAAATTCCTAAATCTAACACATAGATTTTTTGTGGATTTCGTAACTGTTTTTTTAACGAATAATCATATAAAGGCACAAACTCAATTAAATACGCATCTTTAAGATAGGAAAAATAATCTAAAATAGTGGTACTTGATTTTATGCCAAACATACCTTTCAAACTATTTGCAGAGGCTAAATTACCAATATTCGACAATAAATAAACCGCTAATTGTCGCAATGAATTTACATCGCGGATATTATATCTTATTGCAATATCTCTTATTAAAATATCGTCAAACAAATCATTCAAGTATTTATTGTAATTGGTACGCAAATAATCAGGCATACCACCTTTTTGTGCATATTCTTTAAATGAATCTTCGTTTGGATTTAATTTTTTAAATTTTAAAAACTCCAAATAAGAAAACGGAAATAGTTCTGTCGAAAAATGTCTTCCAGTTAGGTGAGTGCCGAGTTCTTTACTAAGCAAAGACGCATTTGAACCCGTAATATAAACCAAAAACTCTTCTCTAAGCAATTGATTTACAAAAATCTCCCAGCCTTTAACAATTTGTATTTCATCAAAAAATAAAACTTTAGTCTTACGAGCAATTATTTCGGTATATAAACGCTCCAAATCACTGCTTTCTATACCAGCCAAACGTGGGTCTTCAAAATTTAGGAACAAGCCTTCGGTTGGGAAAAATTGCTTTTTAATTTGCAATTGAAGAGTGCTTTTACCACATCTTCGTATGCCAGAAATAATACTTGCAAATCCACTTGCTTGCGGTACCTGATGCAATAATTCTCGCTCAATTCCTGTGCTTTTTAATTTAAAACTCAGTTGCTGACTGTCAATTACTGATGAAAATATTTTTTGTGTTATCATAACTAATCTTTTACCATTGCAAATGTAAGATATTTTTCATTACAAATGAAAGAAATTTAAAGTTTTTTTTAAAAATTAATTATTTTTCGATATAAATAATCTTATGACTGCTCACGTTTGCTCCTAACACCCATTACGCTCGCTCGGATTTAACTTCGTTGAGCTCGTCCTGCGGACTTCGGTTGCAATCCGAGTGCTTGGTAATGTTACACCCGGATTACAAGTCCGAACGAGCGTGGTTGTATTCTTAAGAATACAATTTCAACAACAAATTGTATTTTTTAAAATACAATACCAATTTTTCTGATTTGATGTGCAATAAATTAAAATTTGTATAGATAAGATACTGCGCATGCGCAGTATCTACCATACTGCTAATTTATTGAATTACAAACGTTTAACTGAATTTTAATAAAAAATTGCGTCTTTATGAACTTTACGAACTTTAAAAACTTTTTAACTGAACTATTGTGTTGCCCTTGCGGGCAAGGCTTTTGATGGGACAACTACCGTAGGCTGCGCCTACGGTTAATCACATGTTGTCCTACGGACAAGCCTTTGATGGTCTTGTGCTGTTCTTCGGACAACTAACATCAAAGCGAGCAGAGTGAGCTTGCGAACTCTGCGAAGCAACCCCAAGCGAGCAAAGCGAGCCATAATTATCAATTTTCTAAGGAACGAGTGCAGAACCAAACTTGTTTGAACTCTGCCGAGAGACGACAGAAAATGTAGCGAAGCTAAATTATCAATTATCAATTATCAATTCCTCCCAGTAGTTTGCCCACGATTTCTCAACAACATCAGCATTTGTAATTTTAATGCCATTTTCGGAATTTAAACCTAAAATACTAAAAGCCATAGCCATTCTGTGGTCGCCGTTTGAGTCTAGGACTGCAAAATTTGCTTGCTGCTCTCCCTGAATTATCATTGTATCGCCATCAATTTGTAAAGTTATGCCTGCTTTAGCCAATTCTTTCTGTAAAACCTCGGCACGAGAGCTTTCTTTATTTTTTAGTCGAGATATTCCATGAATTATTGACTTTCCCTTTGCAAAAACAGCTAAAATCACAATGGCAGGAATTAAATCTGGACAATTTGTTGCATCAAACTCAAAAGAATTTACACGCGACTTAAATATTTTTAATACGGAATTTTTCCATTTATACATCACTCCTGCTAAATCGAAAACTTCTAAAATTGCTTTATCAGCCTGCAAAGAATATTGATTTAAACCTTTTACTTTAATATCTTGTATTAAAGTTCCTGCAACCAAAACATTTGAAATTCCCGACCAATCGCCTTCAATTTCAAATTTATAGTCGTCTAAAGCTAATCGTTTTGGATAAATTTTAAAATTACAAGTCTCGCCATATTCGTCAATAAGCTGAAAACCAAACCTTTGCAGAGTATCAACTGTCATTTGCATATATTTTATACTAACAGCATTTTCAACTTTCAAAACCGAAGGCTCAGGCAAACAACTCAAAGCCATTAGCAAACCCGAAACTAATTGAGAGGAATTTTTTCCATCAATTTTATAATCCCCAGCTTTTAGCTCACAATCATAAAAATTAAATGGAAAATTATTGTTATCTGAACTAAAATTAAAGCCAAAATCGCTTAAACTTTTGTAATCTTCATAAATATTTCTATTTAGCAAACTTCCCGATGCTTTTACAATAAAATTTTTGTACAAAACCGCTGCAACAGGCACAAACAACCTTGCACACAAACCTGATTCACCACAATCTAAAGTTGGGATATAGTCATCTGAAAACTGTTTTCTTTTTTTAATAATTAATTTATTATTTTTTATAATAAAATCACAGCCCAAAGTTTTTATAATATTTCTTGCAGCAACTACATCAGCACTATTTCCGAAGTTTTTTAAAACAGTTTTTTCGCCTGTAAGCAAGGATAATGCTAAAAATCTTTGCTCGTAAGATTTTGATGCCGAAGCGGTGATTTCTCTATTAAAAGATTTAGGCTTTATAAAAATTTCCATACACAAAATTAAGATTTTAAGGCTTTAATAATATCCTTAAATTCAGTTTTTACAATCAAAGGCTCACCAATATTTGTTAAAAACACAAAATTTATCATATCTCCCGTTTTTTTCTTGTCTTTCACAAGCAAATCAATATGTTCTTGCCTAATTTCACATTTATAGTCTGAAATAAATTTTGAAATTAAATTTTCTGCTATTTCAATTAAAGATTTGTCGGCATATTCAAGTTTTACTGAAATTTTTATTTCTTCAACAATTCCTTTTGCCACAGCAATTCCATGAGGAATATTTTCAATAATTTCTATGCTATGTCCTATTGTATGTCCGAAATTTAAAATATGCCTTAATCCAAAATCATTAGTATCTTCTTCAACAATTTTAGCTTTAATTCCTATACATTTTTTAATTATAGAACTCAGAACTTCAGGCACTTGATTAAAAATATTTTCAACATTTTCGTTTAAATATTCTACCAAATCCATGTCGCTTATCAAAGCATATTTTATCACTTCTCCCAAGCCACTTTTATAATCGTCTTCGGGCAAAGTTTTTAAAACTCTTGCATCGCAAATAACAAATTCTGGTTGAATAATGCTCCCAATATAATTTTTATAATTATTAAAATTCACTCCATTTTTTCCACCTATAGCTGCATCAACTTGAGCTAACAAAGTTGTTGCAACAAAGCCAAAACTTGCTCCTCGCATAAATATTCCTGCAACAAATCCAGTAATATCACAAACCATTCCACCACCAAAACCAATAATTAAAGTTCTCCTATCTGCCTCAAACTCAATAAGTTGCTCAATAATTTTTTCTACAGTTTTCAAAGTTTTATTTTCTTCTCCTGATTTTATCACAATACATTTTTGATTTTCAAATGCATCAGGATAAAGAGCATACAAAACATCGTCTGTAATTACGACCAATTCACGTTCTTGAGCTAATTCTTTGTAATAATTGTAATCAGCATTTACGTATATATTAGTGGAACTTGAAGTTTTAACTTTATAATTCTTTACAATCATTGGTATTTATATTTATTGGGTAAGAAAAAATTTCATATTTTGATTTTGCGTAATCTAAAGAAGAAGCGTTGTAATGCCACCACTCGGTTTTAGAAATATAAAAACCTGCTTCAGCCATTACAGACATTAACAAATTTCGATTTTTGTATTGTTCTTCGCTAAGCTCGCCATTTTGATAAAATTTTTCGGTATTGCTTGGATATGCTTTTTCGCCAAAATAATCGAAATCTGTTCCCATATCTAAAACTTCGCCAAACTCGTTTACAATGCTAATGTCTAAAGCCATTCCAAAATTATGAATTGAGCCTTTTTGTGGATTTGCAACATACCAATGCTTTTTTGCAGGTTCAACTTTCACAGAATCCCACATCAATTGCTGAGACTCAACACTACGCAAAGCATCATAAATTATAAATGTATAGCCCGGTTTTTGGTTTTGTAAAATTTTATAAGCTTTTTCAAGTTTTAAATAACATTCGTATCGAACAAAAGCATTCTGCAACTCGCCATAAAAATCAAAGCCAAGAAAATTATCATCGTTAGAATATTTTAAGTCAACAAGAATTTCGGGCAAAGAGTCTGTAATTTTAATATATCCAAGTTCTGAAATATAATTTTCGGCTTCATTTATAATTTCAACTTCTTCAACAACCAATTCTGTGGAATCAATTACTTCAATTTCGCTTTCTGAAACCTTGGCTTTGGTTTTTTGCTCATCGCCTCTGGGAGAACAATTATAGAAAATTGTTAAAAAGCCTAAAACAATCAGTAAAATATTATTTTTTGTAAACATCTAAAAATTATATCTTTGTAAATGTAAAATTAATAAAAAATTTAAAGAAATGAAAAAATCTATCATCTTTATTATTCTTGCAGTTTTTTTTGCGAGTGAATTTGCTTTTTCTCAAACAAAAAATTTAACTATAGACGAAGCAGTTGTTGGTGTTTATAGAGAATTATATCCCGAATATATTAGAGGTTTAAACATCAGACCTGCAAGTAAAGAATTTAGTAAAATCGTAGAAAAAGAACTTATTTTAACAAGTTTTGATTTAAAAAACGAAAGTGTTTTAATAAATTTAGATAACTTAAATAATGCTTTAAGCAAAATTGAAAAAGATAGTTTAAAATCACTCCCTCAATATAAGTGGTTGAGTAAAAATACTTTAAGATTTTTTGTAAGAAATAATATTTTTGATTATGATGTTTCTAAAAAGCAAATTACTTTTTATTTTGCTCTCAGCGATGATTTTGAAAACATAGATTTTTGTGAGGAAAATAAAAAAGCAGCTTTCACTCAAGATAACAATCTTTCGATAATTGATTCAGAAGGAAATATTCTTAAAGTTAGCAATGAGGAAAACAAAGATATAGTTTTTGGACAAACTGTTCATCGCAACGAATTTGGAATTGAAAAAGGAACTTTTTGGTCGCCAAAAGGAAATTTCTTAGCTTTTTATCGCAACGACCAAACTATGGTAACTGATTATCCACGTGTAAACACAAATGCGAGAATTGCCGAAGCCACTCCTTTTAAATATTGCATGGCTGGAATGAAAAGCGAAGAAGTTACACTTGGAATTTACAATGTGAAAACACAAAAAATAAATTATATAGAAACTGGCGAACCAAAAGAACAGTTTTTAACAAATATTGCTTGGAGTCCTGACGAAAAACATATTTACATTGCTGTTCTGAACAGAGGACAAAATCACATGAAACTCAACAAATACGATATTGAAACTGGGAAATTTGTAAAAACTCTTTTCGAAGAAAAACACGAAAAATATGTTGAGCCTTTGCACCCAATGGTTTTCTTACCTAATGACCCAAGCAAATTTATTTGGCAAACTCGTAAAGATGGATTTTCTCACCTATATTTATATAATGACAATGGACAAGAAATTTCGCAAATTACAAAAGGAAATTTTGAAGTTCAGCAAGTTTATGGTTTTACACCAAATGGAAAAGACATCTTAATAAATGCAAATAAAGAGACTCCTATAGATTTTGATATTTATAGAGTGAATATTGCCAGCGGTGCAATGATAAGAATTAGTCAAAATCCTGGTTCGCATAGAGCAATTATTGCTGAAGATTATTCCTATTTGATTGATAATTACTCAAGTACAACTGTTCCAAACGAGTATGTAATTTATGATTTAAAGGGCAAAAAAATAAATACAATATTAAGTTCCAAAAATCCATTAGAAGATTACAATCTTGGCGAAATGAAAATTTCTACACTTAAAGCAAATGATGGAAAAACTGATTTATATTACAGAATAATTCTACCACCTGACTTTGATGCAAGTAAAAAATATCCTGCAATAATTTATGTCTACGGCGGACCTCATGCTCAACTTGTTGAAAACAGATGGCTTGGCGGAGCTGCTGGCTGGGACTACTATATGGCTCAAGAAGGATATATAATGTTTACTCTCGACAATAGAGGCTCGGCAAATCGTGGTTTAGAGTTTGAAAATATTATTTTCCGCCAATTAGGAAGTGTAGAAACTCAAGACCAAATTACAGGATACGAATATTTAAAAAGTCTTGGCTACGTTGACACAGAAAGAATTGGAGTTCATGGCTGGAGTTACGGTGGTTTTATGACAACTACTTTAATGACTGAACATGCAGATATTTTTAAAGTTGGTGTTGCTGGCGGACCAGTAATTAATTGGGAATTATACGAAATTATGTATGGAGAAAGATATATGGACACTCCCGAAGAAAATCCTGAAGGCTATGCTCAATCAAATCTTTTAAACAAAGTTGATAAACTTACCGGCAGACTAATGCTAATTCATGGTGCCGTTGACCCAGTTGTTGTTTGGCAACATTCCTTAAACTTCCTTAATAAATGTATTGAGAAAAAAGTTTTAGTTGACTATTTTGTATATCCAAGCCACGAACACAATGTAAGAGGATATGATAGAATACATTTGATGAGAACTGTTACAAGATATTTTAAGGATAATTTATAAAAAATCAGTTAAAAGTTAAAAGGCGGTGTTTCATAAGTATCAAACTGCTTTGCTTCAACTTCGTTCAGCAACCACGTTGCTTTCGATATTCGGACTCAGTCACGTACACTTCGGCTTTGCTCAGTGCATCGCTTCTGGTACGCTCCTTTGTCCTCAATCTCAGATGCCTTGCATTTTAACACTTCTGAAACACCTTGAAAGTTTTTGTAACGTACTAAAAAAAGTTGACACATCTTGTTATAAATCTGACTTTACGAACTTTAGGAACTTTATAAACTTTTAACTGTCTTTATTGTGTTGCCCTTGCGGGCAAAGCAAATCAGTTAAAAGTTAAAAGAAGTTTTTTGTTTTGCTTTCTTTATAAACTTTTTACTTTATAAACTTTTAACTGAAGTAATTCTTAATTCTTCATTCTTAATTCTTAATTCATCTTCACGATAAAACTGAAAAAAAACTTGCCCAAGCCAAACTCAGACAAGTTTTTTTTATTATTCACTTAATAATTTCCGTCTTTACAAACTTTAAAAACTTTATGAACTTTAGAAACTTTAAAAACTTTTAACTGCTCGTTTTACGTTTATCTAATTCCTGCATTTCTGAGTGCTTTGTGATATTTTCGAGCATTGG
>Ga0208694_1001154_pt1 | contig 34043 bp, 24 predicted proteins | sample AD_UKC078_MetaG_FD_184442 | JGI IMG/M metagenome (GOLD analysis project Ga0208694, IMG submission 184442) | Active sludge microbial communities of municipal wastewater-treating anaerobic digesters from USA - AD_UKC078_MetaG (SPAdes) (version 2) | ecosystem: Engineered > Bioreactor > Anaerobic >...
CGGGGGGAGTTGCCTCCAACAGCATGATAAGGGAGATTATATCAAAAAAGCTGAAGTGCCGTGTTTTGACCCATAAGGACTCGCAGTATGCGGGGGCAATAGGCGCTGCAATAATTGGATATTACTGATGATTGGATATAGTTTTGAGAACGTGGAGTATTAAACGTTTCAGTTTGCAGACAAAGCTCATAATAGGAACAGCAAATGAGACACGGGGACGTTTCGCGTGTCTCACTTCAGTGAGACAGGAGAAACGTCCCCGTGTCTCATTTACTGTTCTTATATAGGAGGTTTTTCATCAGCCTCGAACGCGGAGTGGTCCGCGTTCTTTTTTATTGTATAGGAAAGCACACTTTCCTATACAATGGGGGGTGCCCTGTCTCCTATCATATCCGGAGTCTCGTATCTTAGGCCTATATGATGTATAATATATACATATTACCGGAAAAGTTACCAGAAAAGGCGGGGATTCCTAATGAGCCTGAGAATCATATACGGACGGGCAGGAAGCGGTAAAAGTACATATTGTCTCAACGAAATAAGAGAAAGCCTGAATCAGGGGAACAATACAAGGCATATCATAATTGTTCCCGAGCAGTTCTCCCTCCAGGCGGAGAAAAAGCTCATAAAGGCGGTGGGGGCAAGCGGAATCAACGGAGCGGAAGTGTTAAGCTTCAGGAGGCTTTCCCACAGGGTGCTGGGAGAAGTGGGGGGCTTGGTTAGGAAGCATATAAACCCCGCAGGGAAAAGCATACTGGTATATACGATCATGGAAAAATTGCGGGATGAATTGCGGGTTTTTGCCAAGGCTGCCGGGAAGCAGGGCTTTGTAAATACTTTGTGCGGTACAATAAGCGAATTAAAAAGATATAACATAGCGCCCCCAGCACTTGGCAGTATAGAAACAGCTTCCCTCAGCCCGCAGCTTGCGGATAAGCTTCACGATATAGGGCTTATATACGGGGAGTTTGAGAAAAGGCTTCATGATAAATACATCGATTCTGACGACGACCTTGATATATTGGCGGAAAAGCTTGAACTATACAAGGCTTTTGAGACTTCGGAAATATGGCTGGATGAGTTCTCCGGATTCACCCCTCAGGAATACGGAGTAATTGCAAAACTTATGTCAAAGGCTGTCAGGGTAAACGTCCTGCTGTGCACCGACTGCCTTTCGGAGGATTATGCACCGGAGGATACAGACCCCTTCCTTCCGGCAAGGGCTGCCGCAGCAAAGCTCATAAGGCTGGCGAAAGACTCCGGCATAAAGGTGGATGCCCCTGTATCCCTTAAAAATAATGGTTTTAAATTCAATAAGGAGCTGGCATTTCTTGAATCCAACTTTTATTCATACCTTCACGGAAAATACAAGGAAAGCACAGAGCACCTGAAACTGTATGAAGCTCCGGGAATATTTGCGGAAGCGGAGAGTGCGGCCAGGGACATTTTGAAAAAGTGCAGGGAAGAAGGGTTCCGGTACAGGGATATTGCAGTAATAACCGGAGACCTGCCCCAATATGAAAAAGTAATCAGAGTGGTATTCAGAGAGCATGGAATACCTTGCTTTATAGACAGGAAAAAGGATATTACGGGGCATCCATTGATACTTCTTGTACTTTCAGCCCTTGAAATATTTATAGGGAATTGGTCCTATGAAGCAGTTTTCCGATACCTGAAAACAGGCCTTACAGGTATTGACAGGAGAGAATCGGACATATTGGAGAACTACGTGCTGGCAAACTATGTCCCGGGGAGCAGTTGGATGAAGGATGAGGATTGGGAAGGCCTGAGTGTCAATGAAGCAAGAAGGCGGGCGGCAGCGCCCCTGTTAAGATTATACGGGAGAATTAAAGGCAAAAATACGGTTAAAGAAATATGTACGGCTCTTTTTGATTTCCTGTGTGAACTGGAAGTGCCTGAAAAACTTGAAATGCTGGTAGAGCATTTTACCCAAAGAGGAGAATTGGATCGGGCTGATGAGTACAGCCAGGTGTGGAACATTCTGTTGGAGCTTTTGGACCAGGTAGTCGAAGCAATAGGGGATGAAGCGGTGAAGGCGGATACCTTCCTTACGATTCTCTCTGTGGGCTTCGGAGAATACAATATCGGCTTGATACCTCCGGCCCTTGAACAGGTGCTTGTGGGAAGCCTTGAAAGATCCAAAAGCCATGATGTAAAAGCCATATATGTACTTGGCGCCAATGACGGAATATTTCCCGTCCCCTTTAAGCAGGAAGGGATTTTATCCGACAGGGACAGAGAGATATTGAGGAACATGGGAATGGAATTGGCCCCCGATACCCGGGGAAGGACTTTTGAGCAGCAGCACCTTATATATACCGCATTGACAGCCTCTTCGGATTATCTGAGACTGAGCTGGTGTGCGGCCGACAGGGAAGGCAGGGCGCAAAGGCCTTCTGTGATAATAAGCAGGCTTAGGAGGATGTTTCCGGAAATCAGCTTCGAAAGCGGAATCCTAAGGGGTATTTCGGGGTATGATGCTGATACTAATGTGTCCGCACCGGTGCCCACCTTCAATGAGCTGGTGTCCGCAATGAGACAGGGATTTGAAGGCAGGTATGCGGATCCACTGTGGAAGAGCGTAGCTGACTGGTATAAGAAGGAGGAACAATGGAAGGAAAAATATTTCCGGATTGCGGAAGGCCTGAGCTATACCAATCAAGCCGGATTTATCAGGCAGGAGCGTATCAGGAAGATATACGGCAAAACTATACATACAAGCGTATCAAGGCTTGAAAGATATTTTTCCTGCCCCTTTTCATATTATGTGGAATACGGGCTAAAGGCAAAGGAAAGGCCTGTAATGAAAATGAATGCTCCGGATATGGGCTCTTTTATGCACAGGGTTATTGATATGTTCTCACGGAAGGTAAGTGAAAGCGATCTGGGCTGGCGTCATCTTGAAAGGGAATGGTGTGCCGGGGAGGTTTCGCTTATTGTGGATGAGCTTGTACAGGATGCAGCCGGAAAAGTTTTTTTAAGCACCAACAGGTATAAATACTTGGCAGCCAGGCTGAAAAGAGTGCTGACAAGGGCGGTTTGGCTGATAGCGGAGCATATAAAGAGAAGTGCTTTTGAACCTGTGGGTTATGAAATCGGTTTTGGAGAAGGAGAGGAATTTCCGGCCATAGAATTGGAACTGCCCTCCGGTGAAAAAATGAGCCTGTCGGGCAGGATTGACAGGTTAGACTGCATGGAAACAGAAGAAGGAAAGTATTTCAGGATAGTGGACTATAAGTCGGGAAGCAGGCATTTCAAGCTGGAAGATGTATATTACGGACTTCAGCTTCAGTTGATAACCTACCTGGATGCAGTGGGGGGAAGCCTTGAGGAAGAACCGGACAAACCCGTGCTTCCGGCAGGGGTACTATATTTCAGGCTGGATGACCCTATTATTCAGGGCAGCAGGGAGGCATCGGAAGAGGAAATAGAGAAGGCGATAATGAAGGAGCTTAGAATGAAGGGACTGCTTCTTGCGGATGTAAAAGTAATAAAAGAAATGGACACGGGTATAGACGGAGATTCATTGATAATACCTGCAAGGATTAACAAGGGGGATGTTTTGGGAAGATCTTCCGCAGCTACGGCGGAGCAGTTTGAGATAATAAAGAGGCATGTAAGGAAGCTGCTTTTAAGCCTTGGAGAGGAAATACTCAAAGGGAATATTTCCATAAGCCCCTATAGAAGAAAGAAAATGACTGCCTGCGCGTACTGCAGTTATATGCCCGTATGCCAGTTTGATATGAGTATTTCCGGGAACAACTACAGGAACCTTTGGGAAAAGAAGGACGAAGAGATTTGGGAGCTAATGGCAGGCAAGACTGTGGAAGGCGGTGAGGCAAATGGGCTGGACTGAAGAACAGGCAAGGGCGATTTCGGAGGGCCGCTGCAATTTGCTGGTGTCTGCAGCAGCCGGAGCCGGAAAGACAGCTGTGCTGGTTGAAAGAATAATCAGGAAGATTACTCAAGCGGAAAATCCTGTGGACATTGACAGATTGCTGGTTGTCACTTTTACCAATGCCGCCGCCGCTGAAATGAGAGAGAGGATCGGAGCCGCTTTGAGCAGGGTGTTGGAGGAAGCGGAGGGGGACGGAAACCCGAAGGTTAAGAAGAATCTTCAAAGGCAGCTGACTCTTTTGGGGAAATCCAACATTACCACTATTCATTCCTTCTGTCTTGATGTAATTAGAAATAATTTTCATACAATAGACTTGGACCCGGCCTTCAGGATAGCGGATGATACCGAAGCATTGCTGCTCCAACTGGAAGCTTTGGAGGAGCTTATTGAATCAAAATATGAGCCTGAAAACTGCACCGAGGATTTTTTGAGCCTGGTGGAATGCTACGGAGGAAGTAAAGACGACAACAAACTGATGGATCTTGTACTGACCATATATGATTTTGTGCAGAGCCATCCGTGGCCTGATATATGGCTGAGGGATGCGATAGAAGCTTTTAATGCGGCTGAGGATACGGACTTCGGGGATACCAAATGGGCGGAAGTCCTGATGAAAAGTATCTCGATGGAGCTGGCCGGCCTTCAATGCCTGTTGGAGGATACAATAAAGGCAGCCGAGAGGGAGGAGGGGCTGTCTCCATATATAAATACCCTTCAGGAGGACATTTTGCGGATAAAAGCAATGCAGTCGGCTTGTAAGGGAAAAGGGGGCTGGGATGCTCTTTACAGGGAGTTTGATAACCTCGGGTTTTCGCGCTTGCCGAAATGCGGCAAAGAAGCAGACCCTATTATCAAAGAGCAGGCCAAAGGTGCCAGGGATGATGTCAAGGACCGGCTTAACAGGATAAAAAAAGACCTTATATGCGGCTCGGGAGAACTAACCTCTGATTTGAGGCAGCTTTATCCCATTATGAACAGCCTTGGAAGCCTTGTGTCAGAGTTTGCCGACAAGTATCAGGATAAGAAAAAGCAAAAGAATGTGATAGATTTTAATGACCTGGAGCATTACTGCCTTAAGGTGCTGACAAACCGTACCGAAGGCAAGGTTGTGCCGACTCAGGCAGCCCTTGGGCTGAGGGAACTCTTTGAAGAAATATATGTTGACGAATATCAGGACAGCAATCTGACTCAGGAGGTAATACTGGGCATGGTTTCCCGGGAGGAGGCGGGAGAACCAAATATATTCATGGTAGGTGACGTAAAACAGAGCATTTATAGATTCAGACAGGCAAAACCGGAGTTATTTATCAAAAAACTCAGAACTTATTCCGGGGATTCGCAGTCTAAGTATAGGAAGATACTGTTGAATAAAAACTTCAGAAGCAGAGAGGACATTATTAAGGCAGTAAATTTGGTATTCAGCCGGATAATGTCCGAAAGCCTTGGAGAAATTGAATACACCGAGGAAGAAAAGCTTAATGCGGGAGCGGTGTATGAGTTGCCGGAATCTCCCGGGGGCAGTGCCGGAGGCCCCGTGGAGCTTCATATTATAGACAGCAGCGAAATCGGTGCTGAAGAAACAGATACAACGGAAGAAGATTTTGAGGACTATGAAGAATCGGCTTTGATGTTAAATTCCATACAGTGCGAAGCAAGAGTAGCGGCTAACAGGATTAAGGAGCTGACAGCAGACGGAGGCTTCATGGTAATGGATAAAAACACGGGAGAATACAGGCCGGCACAGTTTAAAGACATTGTAATACTAATGCGGGCAACAAAGAATTGGGCCGTCGTCTTTGCAGAAGAATTAAGCCTTCAGGGGATACCCGTATTCACAGATGCGGGTACGGGATATTTCAGGACTGTCGAAATATCAACCGTACTGTCTCTGCTGCAAATAATTGATAACCCACTTCAGGATATTCCTCTGCTGGCAGTTTTAAGGTCGCCAATCTGCGGGTTCAATCCTGAGGAGCTTATTGATATTCGGCTCTTTGAACGGGAGGCGGACTTTTTTGAGGCCATGGTAAAAGCTGCCGCATCGGAAGGAGAGCTTGGGCGTAAAGCAGCGGGATTTTTAGAAAAACTGGAGGATTGGAGGGAAAAATCCCTTTATCTCTCCACCGATGAATTGATATGGTATTTATACAATGATACGGGATATTACAGCTTTGTCGGAGCGATGCCGGGAGGGGCCGCCCGACAGGCCAACCTCAGGATGCTTTTTGAAAAGGCAAGGCAGTATGAGGAGTCAAGCTTTAAGGGTCTTTTCAATTTTATCAACTTTATAAACAAGCTGAAGGGGAACCAGGGGGATATGGGAAGTGCAAAGGTTCTTGGAGAAAAGGACGACGTGGTAAGAATTATGAGCATACATAAAAGCAAGGGCCTGGAGTTTCCCGTTGTATTTTTGTGCGGCGCGGGGAAGGGCTTCAACCTTACGGACACCGCAAAGAACATACTGCTCCATCACGAACTTGGTATAGGCCCTGATTTTATTGACCACAAAAGGAGGATATGGTATCCTTCAATATTTAAGCAGGCTTTGAAATATAAGATAAAGTTGGAGAACCTCTCGGAGGAAATGAGGATATTGTATGTAGCCTTTACCAGGGCGAAGGAAAAGCTTATAATAACCGGAGCCGTGAAAGATATCGCCAGGAGTACTGACCGCTGGAAAAGCAGCAGCGGTGCAAATACACAAAAAGTACCTGAGTTTGATGTATTAAGGGGCAGAAGCTTTTTAGACTGGATATGTACGGCTCTTATGAGGGATAACGAAGGAAAACCAGCCGAAAGGCTTGAAAGTGTTGAGGGATGGGATATCAGATTTTGGAACAGGGAAGAGGTCTTAAGGGGAGCAGTTGTTGAAGAGCATGGCAAGGAAGAGCTTATAGATGAAGCGGCTCTTTCCTCCGCCGAAGCCAATATGAAGGATGAAATAATTAAAAGGCTGGAGTGGAAATATCCTTATTCTGCTTATGAGAAACTGCCGGTGAAGGTCACCGTTACAGAGCTAAAGAGATACTTTGATACTGAGGCGGCTGACGAGTTTCGTATGCAGGCTGCCCCGGGAATCAGAAAGAGGCCCCGGTTCCTGGAGGAAACATCAGGAATGACTGCTGCGGAGAGAGGTTCTTTAATGCATTTTGTTCTGCAGCATATGGATTTTGGCGGAGTAGTATCGGAGGCCGGCATAAAAAGGCAGCTTGAAGACATGATCAGGATGGAGCTTCTGACGGAGGTTCAGGCCCGGAATGTGAACATTAACGGGATAATAGGATTTTTAAATTCAAGCCTGGGCAAAAGGATGATTAAGGCTGACCGGCTCTTCAGGGAAATGCCCTTTACAATGGAAGTGGAATGCAGTGAGGTGTTCGGAAGTTTGGCAGGCTGCGGCCATGAAGGTGAGACTGTTGTACTCCAGGGAATAATTGACTGCTGGTTTGAAGAAGAGGGAAAGCTGGTGCTGGTTGATTACAAGACTGATTACGTGCCTGAAGGAGAAGTAAGCAGGATAAAAGAAAAATACAGGACACAGATCGAATACTATGCGCGGGCTCTGAGTCAAATAACCGGCAAAGAGGTATCGGGGAAATACATATACCTTTTTTGGAATGGAAAAATATTGGAATATTAGTCTTTTACCAATATATGTTACGTGAAGGGCTTGTCCGGATAATGTATAATTGTACAGAGACACTTTTGGGGCGTATGCATGCGTTCTTCTGTTGAGGTGTGCCATGTTTTATAAATCCATAAATGAAAGAGTAATGGGCATAAAACTTAATAGAGATGAAAGGGATGCTTTCATAGAGGAATACAAGCCCTTTATAGCTGCCGCTGTCGAAAAGACTACGGGCAGGTATGTCTCTTACGGATATGATGAGGAACTCAGTATAGGGCTCATGGCTTTTGACGAAGCCATAATTCATTATGACCAGGAGAAAGGGCACTTTTTAAGCTTTGCCCAGGGCATAATTCGAAAAAGACTGATTGATTACTACAGGAAAGAAAAGAAGCATCAGGCAGTTACATATGTCAGTGAATACTCCACCGATGAAGCTGACGGAGAAGAAGTTTTCGAGTATGTTATTGCGGCTCCCGAAGCTCAGAATAAATACTATCTGGAGGAGATAAACCAGCTCAGAAGACAGGAAATTGTACAGCTGAAGGAAGAGCTTAATAATTGGGGGCTTGAATTTTCAGATGTGGCAAAAAGCTCTCCCAAGCATACGAATACAAAGAGTTCATACCTGGATATAGTGAAGTACATAATCGACAGGCCGGAGCTTGTGTCAAAAATAAAAGAAAAAAAATATCTTCCCATAGCAGATATTGAAGAAGGACTAAAATTACCCCGGAAAACCATAGAACGCTCACGAAATTATGTAATAGCAGCAATGATAATTTTGACGGGAGATTATTATTGTATAAGGGAGTTCATAGACTGGGGGTGGAAAAAGTGAAGGCTATAATAGCAGAAATAGATAAGAAACATATGATAGTGATAACCGACAAGGGAGACTTCGTTAAAGTTAAGAGACAGATGTCGGCTGCAATAGGAGATGAAATAGAGCTCAAGCAGCGCAGGATATATCCCATAAGCAAACACCTGGCCGGATTGGCTGCCTGCTTCATGGCATGCATATTCCTGTCAACGGGAGTATATGCATATTGCACCCCATACAGCTATGTAAGCGTAGATATTAATCCCAGTTTGTCCTTGGCCCTGAACAGGTTTGAAAGGGTAATATCAGTGAATCCTCTGACGGAAGATGCGGTTGATTTAATTAAGGATGCAAAAAGCCTGAAGAACCGGAATATTGATGCTGCGCTGTCCGAGATTATAAAAACTGCTTCTGACAAGGGCTATATAAACGAAGAGGCAGAAGATGAAATCGTTGTCATTGTTTCCGCGAAGAATCCAAAGCAGGAGAAGAAGCTTGAGGAAACGGTCGCAAAGACTGCGGAAAAGGAATTGTCCAAGGTTAATAATGCCGGCGGAGTAACGGTTGAAAAGACTAATGTGGAGAATCATAAGACTGCAATATCCCAGAAGGTTTCACCGGGGAGAACGGTGCTGGAAGAAAGCCTGAAAAAGGTAATGCCGGAAATCAAGGATGAAGTAGTAAAGGACATGTCGGTAAAAGAGGTTGCAAATCTTATAAGAGAAAAAAGAAAAGAAGCGGAGAAAGCCGAAAAGGCTGCAAAAGAAGCAGAAAAGGCAGCAGAGAAAGCCGCGAAGGAAGCTGAAAAAGAAGCTGAAAAAGCAGCCAGGGAAGCTGAAAAAGAGAACAGGAAAAGGGACGAAAGCTTCGATAACCGTGAAGACAGGGAAGAAGGCGACAAGTGGGACAATAGAAATCGGGAAGAAGATAACAGGGAAAACCGGGACGATGACAAGGATCGGAACAACGATAAGAACCGGGACAAAGATAAAGACAAAGATGATAACAAGGAAAAAGACGATAAAAAGAAAGATGATAAGATAACCGTACCTTCAAATTCATCAGATAAAAGCAATAATGACAATAACAAGGAACCGAATAAAGACAAGAAAAGAAGCAATGATACGGGAAATGATGATAGGGATGGCAGCGAAGACGAAAGAGAAGGCGGAAAAAAGAATAAGGATGATAGTAACGGAGATAAGAAGAATAATAGCCAGGTGAGAGACAAAGATAAAGATAACAGCAGCAGTAACAATGATTCTCAAAAGAAAACGAATAACAGCAGCAGTAGCAATGATTCTCAAGAGAAGGTAAATAACAGCAAGAACAGTAAAAGCAAGATTGACAACAACGGTAAGATTAATTGGAATAACTGGATTTACAATTTCGATTGGTTAAATAAAAACAACGACAGCGATAAAAATTCAAGAAGCAGAGAAAGATAAAAAGCAACGAGGACACGGGAAGGACACGGGGACGTTTCTCCTGTCTCCCTTTCAGGGAGACAGGAGAAACGTCCCCGTGTCCTTCCCGTGTCCTATTGTTATGTTAACCACATATTAAATTGTATTTTGGCAAATAATTCGATAGAATAAAGATAATGGAATAAGTCAAGCACAAGGAGGGGAATGGCCGTGCGCATACTTCATACTTCAGACTGGCACTTAGGCAAGACTCTCGACAATATTAACAGATTAGACGAGCAAAGGCAGTTCATAGACGAGCTTTGCGGAATAGCAGAAAGTGAATCGGCAGACCTGGTGCTTATAGCCGGGGATATTTTTGATGCATATAATCCGTCTTCCGCCGCTGAGGAATTGTTTTACGATGCGGTTGACAGGCTGAACAATAAGGGCAGGCGGGCTGTTGTCGTAATTGCGGGAAACCATGACAGCCCTGACCGGCTGTGCGCCGCCAGCCCTTTGGCATATAAGAACGGTATTGTACTGCTTGGATATCCTGGAAGCGATGCAGGGGTGTTTGGAAGTAGTTCCATACTGCAGTCAGGCCCCGGATGGCTTGAGATAATGCCCGGTGCTTCCGAGCACAGCGCTGTGATAATCACCCTGCCCTATCCTTCGGAATCCAGGCTTGAGCAGCTCATATCGGTTGATTCCAGTGAAGAAAAGCTTCAGGAGGCTTATTCCGACAAGATATCAGAGCTTTTGCATAATTTGAGCGGCAACTTCAGGAATGATACAGTGAACATCATAGTAAGTCATTTGTATCTTAGGGACGGAAGGACTTCAGACTCCGAAAGGCAGCTTGGAGGCGCTTTGGTTGTAGATCCTTGCCGGCTTCCTGATAATGCTCATTTTATTGCTTTGGGGCACCTTCACAGGCCTCAGCGGATAAAAAGCGCCCCTTCACCGACATATTACTCCGGTTCACCTCTTGCATACAGTTTTTCGGAGACGGACTACAGCAAATTGGTATATATAGTGGATGCAGTACCCGGAAGAGAGTCTGAGGTAAAGGAGGTTTACCTGAATTCCGGAAAGCCGTTGAAGCAGTGGAAGGCTAAGAACGGAATAATGGAAGCGCTGAGATGGTGCGAGGAAGGAAGGGATATGAACGCGTGGATAGACTTGGAGGTATATACCGACAGGGCTCTGACCTTGGAGGAACAAAAGCTTCTTAGGGAGCTTAACCCCGGGATTATAAACATAAGGCCGGTGGTAATCGATGAGAAGGAAAGCATAATAGATTTTGAAAGCAGGGAAGGGAAAAAGATAGAGGAGCTGTTCAGGGATTATTACAGATACAAGACAGGAATGGAAGCCGCCGAAGAAATGATGGAATCCTTCCTTGAAGTTATAAATGATAATCAGGAAGATGACTTGGAAGAAATACAGCCGGGGGGTGAGGAAAGTGAGGCCCAGGTATCTTGAATTAGAGGGGCTGCAGAGCTTTAAGGAGCTTCAGTCAATAGATTTTGACAGGCTTGGGGAGACAGGCCTTTTTGGGATATTCGGCCCTACAGGCAGCGGAAAGTCAACCATACTGGATGCTATAACCTTGGCTTTGTACGGAAATGTCCAGAGAGCAAACAGAGGCACCCAGGGTATATTAAACTTGTCTTCAGCCAATGTGCGGGTTTCATTTACCTTTGATCTGGTGAAAGACAAGAAGAGAAAGTCATACAAGGTGGAAAGGGAGTACAGGCGGAAGAAGGACTCTGAGAACTCCATAGAATCAAGAACAGCCAGGCTGATAGAGCTGAATCCCTCGGGGGATGCGGTTATTGCCGACAAGCCGGGAGAAGTGAATGAGGCTGTAATAGAACTCATAGGGCTGCAGTTTGACGATTTTACACGTTCGGTAGTGCTTCCCCAGAATAAATTTCAGGAATTCCTTTTATCTGCCAAGGGTGACAAGACAAAAATGCTGGAACGCATATTCTACCTTGAAGAGTACGGACGGGAACTTACGGAAAAGCTCAACAGAAGGCTGGGAAGAATCCGTAACAGGCTTTCGGGAGTTGAGAGGGCACTATCCGTATTGGGGGATATTTCAGATGCTTCATTAAAGGATTCGGAAGCCGGTTTAATTGCGGCGGAAAAGCATAGGAAGAGCGTGGCTGAAGCCTTGAGGGCGGCGGAAGATGAATATTACGGTGCGAAAGAGGTCTGGGAGCTTTCTGCGGAATATCGTGAGACAGAGGAAAAATATCAGGAACTGCTTGCAGGCAGGGCTGAAATAGACTTAATGAGGATCAGCTGCAAGGGAGCAGAAGCAGCACGGAGCCTTATGGATAGGATCAATGATATTAAGAAAACCGGCGGGGAATTGGAGAATGTGACAAAAGAGCTGGAGAGGCTAAATACAAGCCTTTGCGAATTGGAAGGACAGCTTGAGCAAGGACAGGCAGAGCTTGAATCTGCAACTAAGGCAAGACAGGAGAAGATACCCCTTCTCATAGGGCATAGGACTAAGCTTGAAAAGGTCCTTAAGACAAAAAGTGAACTGGAAAAAATAGAGGAAGTTCTTAGAAAGCTTAGGAATGAACATGTAATTCTGAAGAAAAAAGTTGATGATTGGAACGAAACCATAGCAAAACAGAAGTCCGGGCTTGAAGGGCTCCTGAAGGAAGCAGCCGGAAAGAAAGCCCGCACTGAAGCCATTAAGGTTGAAGCGGGCTGCAGGGATAAAATCCGGTATGGGGCAAGCCTCGAAGAAGATTTGGAGCGGCTGCAGAAGGAAAAGGAGAAACAGAAAGCCAAATATGAAGAGATGGCAGACATTATAATCCTGCAGGAGCAGGAGATTGAATCCTTTAAAGAAACAGGATTGAAGCTTCTCAAAGAGAAAGAAGCAATTCAAAGCTCCTATGAACAGCACAAGAAAAGCAAAAAGTGGGACAGGAATGACATACATAAAGAAGAGACAAAATACTATAGTATCAGGTCTATTGTTGATGCACTTAAGCTTAAGTACAAGGATATGGAACAATTGAGGCAGAAAGAGCTTGAGAACGGCAAACAATTTGAAGCCCTGGATGCTCAGCTTGAGGAGCTTTCAGAGATTGAAAGTCTTAGGCTGCTCCTTGGGGAAAGGAAAAAGGAGCAGGAAGGCCACGCAGCATTCCTGCTGGCTCAGAATCTTAAGGAAAATGAACCCTGTCCAGTATGCGGAGCTGTAACCCATCCCAATCCTGCTGCCCATCGAAAAAACGGCCATGGAACAGAAGCTGAAGCGGTAAAGGAGCTTCAGGACGTAATCCGCAAGCTTGAGACGCAATTAAGGGCCATGGAAAACAAGGGCATTAAGCTTGGGGAGCAGCGTAATAACTTGAAGAAGCAGCAGGAAGAGTTATTGTCGGATATCATGAAAAAGCAGGAAGAGCAGGCTGAGCTTATAGAAAGGCTGCCTGAGGATTATAAAGGATTAACCGTCCCGGAAATAGAGAGGGCCTTGGGTAAAAACGGTGAAGAGAAACAGGAAAAGCTGAAAGACATTGAATTATGGGAGAAAAAGCTGGCAGAGCTTGAAGAAAGCCATAAGAAGATAGCGGAAGAATATAACCGGTACCAGGTGGAAAACAGCAGCATGGCATCCCGCCTTGAAGCAGACAGTAAGCACCTTAAGGATCTGGAGAAGGCCTATACTGAGGCAAAAGAAGCATGGGCCGAAAAAGAAAGGACCTATACTGCCGCAGTGAAAGATACGGGGATTGGAAGCATGAGGGATGAGCTTCGGAGGATACAGGAGAAGGACAAAGAAGCAGAAAATACATATGAGGAGCTGCAAATAATTGAACAAAATATTTCAGAGCTGAGAAAAGAGATTGATAAGGCGGAAGAAGCAAGGAAGCTTGATATGGAAAAGCTTTCCGAAAACACGGCTGAAGGAAGGGGCTTCAAATATCAGAAGGAAGAGAAGGAAAAAGAGATTCATGACTTTATAGGGGATAAGGATATTGAGAATGAGATATTAAAGACGGAGGATGAGATTTCTTTTTTAACAAAAGGGGAACAAAAAGCCCAGCAAAACGTCAATACATTGAGAGAAAGGTACGAAAAGGAAGTCAAGGATAAGAAGGTTCTTGAGAAGCAAAGTGAGATATACCGGAATAAACTGTCAGATGACAGAAAGAAACTGGATAAGGAGCTTGCCGATAAAGGTTTTTCTTCTTTGGAGGAAGTGGAGGAAGCCTTTATGACAAAGGAAGAGCTGGAGGAAAGGGTAAAAATAATTAAAGAGTATGAAAAGGCCGAAAGCAGTATAACAGCACATAAGGCACTGATAGAAAAGAAGCTGTCCGGGCGAAGCATAACAGAAGAGCTGTGGCAGGAAATAAACCGCAGGTATGAGGAGCTAAAGCTTGAAAAAGAGAATAGCATTGCAAGGTACGAGAGTGAAAAAAACAGGCTTGAAACTATAAAATCCAACTATGAGAACTGGCTTTTGCTGAAAAAGGAGCTGAAGGAGTACTCAAAGAAAAAGGAGCATCTTGAACTTATAAAGAGCCTGCTTAAAGGGAACAGTTTCATAGAATACATATCGGAAGAACGGCTCAGATACATTGCCAGGGAAGCCTCTGAAACCCTGGGTATTTTGACCAGGCACAAATACGGGCTGGAGCTGGATACCGAAAACGGTTTTGTCATCCGGGACGATGCCAACGGAGGTATTCGAAGGCCGGTTACAACCCTGTCGGGAGGAGAGACATTTCTGACGTCTTTAGCCCTTGCCCTTGCATTATCCTCTCAAATACAGCTTAAAGGGCAGAGCCCCCTTGAGTTCTTTTTCCTTGACGAGGGCTTCGGCACCCTGGACAGCAGCCTTCTGGATACAGTCATAGATGCTCTGGAAAGGTTAAGCACCAGGGAAAGGGTCATAGGGCTGATAAGCCATGTACCTGAATTGAAAAGCAGGATAACAAGGCGCCTTGTAGTGGAGGCTCCGATGGTCAACGGCTCGGGAAGCAGGGTTATTATGGAAAAGGCATAAGAAAATTGCGTGGCAATTTTCTTCAGACACGAGACACGAGATTAGAGCAGGGATTTGAAGGTTTATAAGGAAGTCAGTGTTCTATAGGGTGCATAACCAAGCAAGAGCTTGTATAGTATAGCAGGGCACACTTTTATGCATTTTGGCAACAGGCCTCTGATATGGCTTTGGTAAAAAGCTCGTGAAGCCGGCATGGACGCCGGCTTAGGTGTCTCAGGCCATGGAGGGCCTTTTGACACCGATAGAACTTTTCCAAAGGCTAAGCAAAACGGATTCGTATTAATTTGTTTTGCTTCACAGTAGGCCTGTCAAAATCATAATCCGTGTGCGTCGATATACTATACAGTCTCTTGCGGAGGATTATGCAAACTTCAGATATATAGCATTCTTCTGCTTTTGTGTATAGTACCTAAAATATATTAAAGGGGGTTAAATAATGAATCAGGAAAACAGGAAAAGCATTGCCCTTATTTTGATGGCCCTTATCTTATCAGCAGGCTTGATAATATCAACCTATATAGTTACCGATGGTATAGTGGAGATAAAGGGCAACAGAACCATAACGGTTACCGGCTCGGCGAAGCAGCAGATAAAATCAGATGTTATAGAATGGACAGGGAGCTTTTCCTGCCAGTCGAAACTTATGCCTGAAGCGTATGCAAAGCTCAAGTCGGATTCGGAGCTGGTAAAGAAATACTTGAAGGAAAAGGGTATAAACGAAGAGGATATGGTTTTATCCTCCATAGATACAAATCCTATTTATGAAGTAAATTACAACGGACAGTATACCAATAACATTATTGCCTACCGATTGTATCAGCGGGTGTCGATCAGCTCTGCGGATGTTGATAAGCTGAGCCGCATAGCAAGGGAGGCAACGGAGCTTATTAACGAAGGCATAGAATTTCAGTCCTTTTCTCCTCAGTACTACTACAGCAAAATTGCAGACCTGAAGGTCAGCATGCTTGGAGAGGCAACAAAGGATGCAAAGAACAGGGCCGAGCAGATATCCCAGAATACGGGCAGCAGCATCGGAGCCTTAAAATCTGCAAAGATGGGGGTGTTCCAGATCACACCGTTATACTCCACAGAAGTATCGGATTATGGAATAAACGATACATCTTCACTGGAAAAGGAGATTACGGCAGTAGTAACCTGTACCTTTGAAATAAAATAGGGGTTATTTATATGAGAGGGGTAGATTAATATTAAAGAGTTTAACGATGCGAAAAATGGTTTTTTTGAACTGGTAAAAAGGATAAAATACTATAATGATGCCATTGGTGTGCTTTTTTGGGACCTCAAAACAGGAGCCCCAAAAAAAGGCGTGCCCTACAGAGCGGAAGCAATAGGCATGCTTTCTGAGGAAGCCTTCAGGCTGTCTACCTCTGATGCGATGGGGGAATACCTGGCGTACTTTGATGAGCCGGATAGAAGCAGCAGCCTGGATTCAATCATGAAGGCACTGGTGAGGGAGTGCAGGAAGGAATACGACAAATACAAAAAGATACCGGAAGTAAAATATAAGGAATATGTGATATTGACCTCTGAAGCGGAATGCGTATGGGAGGATGCAAAAAAGAATAATGACTTTGAGCTGTTCAAGCCCTACCTGGAAAAGATAGTCGGCTATAACCTGGAGTTCATTGAGCTGTGGGGGTATAAGGAGAATAAATACGATACATTGCTGGATTTGTATGAGCCCGGAATGACGGTTGAAAAACTGGATGCAATATTCAGCGAATTGAGAAGCAGAATAGTTCCCCTGGTTGCAAAGATAAAGGAATCGGCTTATCAGCCGGAAGATCAGTTTTTGAAGCAGTATTTCGATATAGGAAAGCAAGAAGAATTCGGACTGTATATCTTAGGAAGGATGGGTTATGACTTTGATGCAGGCAGGCTGGATGAGAGTGAGCACCCTTTTACAACCGGAATTAATCCCGGAGATGTGAGAATAACTACCCATTACTATCCCAATGACTTCATAAGCGCTGTCATGAGTTCAATGCATGAAGGAGGGCATGCCTTATATGAGCAGAATATTTCCGCAGACTTGTACGGTACTCTCCTTTGCGACGGAGCCTCCATGGGACTTCATGAATCACAATCAAGATTTTGGGAAAACACCATAGGAAGGAGCCGCAGCTTCTGGCAAAAATACTACAGCCGGCTGCAGGATTTTTTCCCGGAGCAGTTGAAGGATGTAACCGCCGATGATTTTTACAGGGCCATAAACAAGGTAGAGCCGTCACTTATCAGAATAGAGGCCGATGAAGTCACATATAACCTTCATATCATGATAAGGTATGAAATAGAGAAAGCCCTTATTAACGAAGAGATTAAGGTGGCTGACCTTCCTGGGGTATGGAAGGAGAAGATGAAGGAATACCTCGGTATAATACCCCCCGACGATACAAAGGGAGTGCTGCAGGATGTCCACTGGGCCGGCGGAAGCTTCGGCTATTTTCCCTCCTATACTCTGGGGAATATATACTCCGCGCAGATTTACAATGCGGCAAAAAAAGAAATCAAGAATTTTGAAGAATTGGTTGAGAAGGGTGAACTGATTAAGATAAAAGACTGGCTGGCAGAAAAGATACATAAGCACGGCAAGCTGCTGAAGCCTGAAGAAATCCTTCTGCAGGTTGCCGGCGAGGGAATAAACCCCAAGTATTTGATTGATTACCTTGAAAATAAATACAAGGAAATTTATAAACTTGAATTTTAGTATTGACAACAGGGCTTGTTTTATATTATAGTATATGAAAACCAATTTACATAATAATTGCGGAGCTGATTTTATGAATTCCTTAAATTATTTGATTAACAGAATGCATCATCATAGGCGGAGCACTTAAGCCTTTCAGGAAATTTCCCGTAGGCATAAGTGCTATTTGTGCTTGTGCCTATGGGATGTAATAATAAAACCCCGTAGGTAATAAAAATAATACCTGCGGGGTTTTGTTATTTTCATGAACAATACATTAGGCAAGGAGAGATATTATCTATGCAAAGCTTTGAGGTTCCACAAGGCATGAGGGATATTCTTACTGAAGAAAGCAGCAGGAGAACCATACTTCAGGAAAGGCTGCAGCATTACATGCATTCCTGCGGCTTCGGCCGTGTAGAAACACCTCTTTTTGAGTATTATGAGCTGTTTTCCGGGGGCATTTCCCCGGTGGATGATGAAAGCATTGTAAAAACAATAGACAGGAATGGGAGAGTTGTGGTTCTTAGGCCGGATATGACAATTCCCACAGCCAGAGTAGCATCCACCAACCTGAAGGGACAGCGGAAGCCCTTGAAGCTGTTTTATGCGGGAAGTGTATACAGGGCGGACAAGAAGAACCGGGGAGCAGGAAGAGAATTTTGCCAGGTAGGGGCGGAGATATACGGATGCTCAAGCAAGTGGCTGGACATAGAGACCTTGACAATGGCAAAGGAAAGCTTCAGAGTTGCGGGAATTGAGGATTACAAGATAGATATAGGGCATGTAGGCATAATCAAAGGTATTTTTGAAGAAATGAGCTTGACGGAAGAAAAGAAATCACAGATTATCTCACTGATAAGTGAAAAGAATCTGGTAGAGCTTGAAAACGAGGTATCCGCACTGCCCCTTGACAGCAGCAGCAAGGAAATAATCTGCAGGCTGCCGTGCCTGTTCGGAAAACCTGAGGATGTGTTCAAGGGTATGGATGAAATTATAGTCAATGAGACGGTAAAGGAATCCGTTGAGTATCTGCTGCAGATATACGGGAAATGCAAGGACCTTGGCCTTGGCTCCAATATAATAATAGATGCGGGAATGACGGGGAATATGAAGTATTATACCGGATTGATCTTCAAGGCATATGCCCGGGGAGCCGGTGATGTGGTTATTTCGGGAGGAAGATATGACGGTTTGCTGAAGGAAATGGGTTCGGATGCGGCTGCATCAGGGTTTGCCATATATATTGACAACATGCTGGAAGCTGTCACGGAAAAGTTTGAGGAACAGAAGGGGAGCAAAATACTGGTAATATTCAGCGAAAGCAGGTTTGTTGAGGCTTTGAAGTATTCCGAAGGCCGCAGAAACAACGATGCCGCAGTAAATATGGTAAACAGAGGAGACATATCGGATCCGGAGCAATACTGCAGACAGTATGGCTGCAACGAAGTGGTAATATTTGAGTGAGGAGTGTCGAAAATGTTGAAAATAGCCGTTGCAAAAGGCAGGATCGCCGAAAAGGTAAGCGAACTGCTGCTTTATACAAGTGATTACAGGGATATAATCGATCTGAATTCCAGAAAGCTTGTTTTTGTTGATAAAAACAAAGAAATAGTATTTTTCCTGGCAAAGCCCTCCGATGTTCCCGTGTATGTGGGAAGCGGAGCGGCAGATATAGGAATAGTAGGCAAGGATGTACTTATGGAAGCCAAAGATTCAGCCTATGAAATAATGGACTTGAAGACCTGCAGATGCAGAATAGTGCTGGCAGGCCCTTCCGGGAAAAGCGGCGTGAGGCCTATAGTAAGAAAAGTCGCTACCAAATATCCGAGAATAGCATCGGAATATTTCAACAGAAAGTCGGAATCCGTAGAGATAATCAAGCTGGACGGTTCAATAGAGCTCGCTCCCATTGTAGGATTGTCCGATGCAATAGTTGACATAGTCGAAACCGGAAATACCCTGAGGGAAAACGGACTTGTCGTATATGAGAATATTTGTGATATAACTGCAAGGATGATAGTGAACAGGGTCAGCTACAAGATGAAAAACAAGAGCATAAATATATTTGCATCGGCTGTCAGTGAAGCTATCGAAGGGGGTGGGGCCAATGCTCAGAGTGCTGTCATGGGATGACAAAAGCAGCATTGAGGGTTTTTTGGGGCAGAAGAACAATGGTTTCATTCCGGAGGAAGTAACGGAGACAGTAAAAAAAATAGTCCGGGATGTCAGGGATCGTGGAGACAGTGCAGTTCTTGAATACAGCAGAAGATTCGATAACGTTAACGATATAAAAGACTTCAGAATAAGCAGCCGGGCTCTGGAAAAACTGGCCGGGGAAGCGGAGGCCGGCTTCATTGAGGCTATAGGCAAGAGTGTAGACAATATAAAAAGGTTTCATATTAATATGGCCGACAGGGACTTCAGCATATTTACCGATAACGGCAGTGTGCTGGGCAGCAGGGTTACTCCCATAGACAAGGCTGCAATATATGTTCCCGGAGGCAAAGCCTCCTATCCCTCCACTGTTGTAATGTGTGCAGTCCCCGCAATGATAGCCGGAGTGCGGGAAATAATCATATTGACTCCTCCGTCGGACAATGGAAGCATCAATCCTTATGTAGCGGCAACGGCAAAGCTTCTGGGAATCGACAAGGTGTTCAGAATAGGCGGGGCCCAGGGAATCGCCGCAGCTGCTTTTGGAACCGCAGCCATTCCTAAGGTGGACAAGATAGTAGGGCCGGGGAACACATATGTGGCGGCTGCAAAAAGAGAAGTATACGGATTCGTGGATATTGATATGATAGCAGGGCCCAGCGAAATTGCGGTAGTCGCAGACAGCAGCGCAAATCCGGGCTGGGTTGCCGCCGATCTGCTGTCCCAGGCAGAGCATGACGAAATGGCAAGGTGCTTTCTGATTACCGATTCCGGGAGCTTTGCAGCCCGGGTAAATACCGAAATAGAAAGGCAGCTTGGACAAATGAAAAGAAAAGGAATTATAAGCAGGGCCTTGGAAAATAACTCGGCGGTTATTGTGACAGACGCCATAGAACAGGCGGCGGATATAATAAACAGAATTGCTCCGGAACACCTGGAGATTATAACGGAAAATCCCTTTGGCGTGCTGAAGGATATAAGAAATGCAGGGGCAATTTTTTTGGGAGCCTATTCCACAGAGCCCATAGGAGATTACATTGCAGGCCCCAGTCATGTACTGCCCACTTATGGCACGGCTGCTTTCTTCTCCCCCCTTTCAACAAGGGATTTTCAGAAAAGGTCAAGCCTGATATATTACAGCAAAGAAGATTTGGCGGCATATGGCCCTGCCGCAATAAAAATCGCTGAAGCGGAAGGCCTGGAGGCCCATGCCAACGCACTGAAAGTGAGGCTTCAAAATGATAGATAATTTGGTTTCGAAAAGAGTTCAGGAGCTTAAAAGCTATAAAGCGGAATCCAGGATACAGGGTATAGCCCTGGATAAAAACGAATTGCCCTGGGGCTTGGATGACAAGGTTGAAGAGGCGCTGATAAAAAGCATTAAAGCCATGAAATTCAACCGCTACCCCGATAGTGACTATACAGAGCTTAAAGCTGCAATTTCAAGGTATGCAGGCATTGAAAAGCAGTCAATATGCGTAGGCAACGGCTCCGACGAGCTTATAAGCCTGGTGCTCCAGGCCTTTATTAACCCCGGCGACACTATAGCAATCTATAATCCGACCTTTGCAATGTATAGAATATACGGAAGCATCTGCGGCGCCAGGATATGGAAATATGACCTGGACGGTAATTTTGAACTGAAGCCGGATGAATTCATTGCTTCACTTCAGGAACAAAAGCCCAAGCTTGTATTTTTGTGCAACCCCAACAATCCTACCGGCAAAGAGCTTGCACTGTCAGAGATGGAAGAAATATTAAAAAATACTGCAGGTATCGTAGTTGTGGATGAAGCATACTTTGAATTTTCAGGAGTTACGGTTTTAGGGTTTTTATCCGGATATGACAACCTTATAATACTCAGGACCTTTTCAAAGGCTTTCGGGCTGGCAGGGTTAAGAATAGGATATATGCTGGCAAACCCCTTAATTATCAGCTATATCGACAGAGTCCGGTCTCCTTTCAATGTGAACGCATTTGCGCAGGCTGCGGCGGTGGAGGTTCTGAAAAACCTTGATAAAGTGATGGAAAGAGTTGAACTGATAAAAAGCGAGAGGGAAAGGCTTATAGTATTGCTTAAGCAGCTTAAAGGCATCCAATGCTTTGAATCAAAGAGTAATTTCATACTGATGCGCTCCCCCTATTCCGATGAAATAGCCGAGAGGCTTCAAAAGGCAGGGATTTTTATTAGGAAATACTCAAGCACGAAGCTTAAGGATTGCCTGAGAGTTACAGTCGGCAGCCGGGGCGAAAATGACAAATTCTATGAGACAGTAAAGGAGGTGCTGTATGAAAGAGCTTGAAGGCGCAAGGACAGCCGAAATATCCAGAAAGACTGATGAAACGGATGTATATGTAAGCTTGAATCTTGAAGGAAACGGGACATATGAAATAAATACCGGAATACCTTTCTTTGATCACATGCTGGAACAGCTGGGAAAGCACAGCGGCTTCGACCTTGTTGTGAAAGCACAGGGAGATATACAGGTGGATTCACACCATACCGTTGAGGATGTGGGGATAGTACTGGGGCAGGCGCTGTACCAATGCACCCGGAATAAAAGGGGCATTGCAAGATACGGCAGTATAATGCTTCCTATGGATGACTCCCTTTGTACTGCGGCAGTGGATTTTTGCGGAAGGGCGAACCTTGTATACAACTGCATCCTGCTGCAAGGCTCTGTAGGAGGATTTGACACTGAGAACATAAAGGAATTTTTTAAGGCTTTTGTCGGCAATTCCGCAATCACCCTGCATATAAACCTGATGTACGGTGAAAACGCCCACCATAATGCGGAATGCATATTCAAGGCTGCTGCCAGGGTATTAAAGGAAGCTCTGCGCCTGGACAGCAGGCAGGGCATGCCTTCCACAAAGGGGTGTTTGTAAGATATGAAATTGGGTATTGTGGATTACGGAACCGGCAACATTTACAGTCTTCAAAAGGCCTTGAAGCATATCGGAATTGACACTGTTGTCTCAAAGGATGCCATAGTCCTTGACTGCTGTTCCGGGATCGTCCTTCCGGGGGTAGGAGCCTTTTGTGATGCTGCTGCCAATATGTCAGCCTATGGGCTGGAGCAGGTAATATTGAATCAGACGGCCAAAGGCAAGCTGGTTCTGGGAATATGCCTGGGTATGCAGCTTATGTATGATTACAGCATGGAAGGCGGGATGCACAAAGGGTTAGGGCTGATATCCGGCCGGGTTGAAAGGATACCGGACACAGCAAAGGTTCCTCATATGGGGTGGAACACCTTGAGCATTCAGAAAAAAAGCAATGTCCTTGAAGGAATAGGAGACGGTGATTATGTATATTACGTCCACTCCTATTATGTAAAACCCGAAGACAGCACCTATGTGTGCGCTTGCAGCAGCTACGGGGTTGACATACCGGCAGTTGTCGTGAAAGAAAATATTGTCGGGATGCAGTTTCATCCCGAAAAAAGCGGAGAGACGGGCTTGAAGATATTGAATAATTTGAAGGAGCTGATAATATGAGAATTTATCCGGCAGTTGATATTTATGACGGAAAGTGCGTAAGGCTGAAAGAGGGAAAACTTGCAAAAATGGAAATGTTTTATGAAAATCCTTTGGATGCGGCAAAGATGTGGGAGCAGAAGGGTGCAAAAGCTTTGCATATCATAGACCTGAACGGTGCCTTTGACGGTAAAACGGGGAACAGCAAGGTAATTGAGAAAATCATAAGGTCGTTGAGCATACCGGTGCAGGTTGGAGGCGGACTTAGGAATGTAAGCGGCATAAAAGAGGCTTTCAATACGGGAGCGGCAAGAGTGATTATAGGGACTGCCGCGGTGCTGGATGAAGAACTTCTGGAAACAGGACTGAAGAAGTACATTGACAAAATGATAGTGAGCATTGATGCCAAGGATGGAAACGTAGCAATAAAGGGATGGGTAAATGTAAGCGAATTCTCCGCTTACAACTTTGCAAGCAAAATTGTAGGGAAAGGTTTTAGAAATATTATCTATACCGACATTTCCAGGGATGGCCTGTTAAAGGGCCCCAATATCGACGGAATAGAAAAAATGTGCAATGTTGAGGGTGCAAAGATAACTGCATCAGGGGGCATCACAAGCATTGATGATATTCTGGCTATTAAGGAAGCAGGAGCAGAGGGAGCTATTATTGGTAAAGCTTTATATGCGGGAGTTCTTAAGCTGGAAGATGCCATTAAGGCTGCGGAGGATTAATATGCTTGCAAAAAGGATAATACCGTGTCTGGATGTAAAGGACGGAAGAGTTGTCAAAGGAGTGAGTTTCGTCAACCTGAGGGATGCGGGGGACCCTGTGGAGGCGGCAAGGATGTATAACGCCGCAGGGGCGGACGAGCTGGTCTTTCTTGATATTACCGCTTCCGCAGAAAGCAGGGGCACTATGGTTGACGCAGTCAGGGAGACTGCCAGGGATGTGTTCATACCCCTTACGGTAGGAGGGGGAATAGACAGCCTGGAGGATATTGACAGGCTTCTTCATGCCGGTGCGGATAAGGTGTCTCTTAACACTGCGGCAGTTAACAATCCCAAGCTTGTTTATGAAGGAGCAAAAAGGTACGGCAGCCAGTGCATTGTGGTGGCAGTGGATGCAAAGTTCAAGCCGGGTACAGCCGGATGGGAAGTCTATATCCGAGGCGGAAGGACGGCCACAGGAATCGACGTTTTGGAGTGGTGCAAGACCGTTAATGAATTGGGCGCAGGGGAAATACTCCTAACCAGCATAGATGCAGACGGCTCTAAGAAAGGCTATGATATAGCATTGACATCAAAAGTGGCTGAAACAGTAAATATACCTGTTATAGCTTCGGGGGGTGCGGGCAGCAGGGAGGATTTCCTGGAGGTGCTTACAAAAGGTAAGGCTGACGCGGCACTGGCGGCGTCGCTGTTTCACTTTGGAGAACTGCGCATTGGGGATTTGAAGTTGTATCTTGCTTCCAAGGGGGTAGACGTAAAATAAGAAGAGTGCGATGTAGGTAACGGGTAACACTAAACACACGATATTTCACGGAATCGCTACGCGATTACACGGTAACTATTATCTATTATATAGATACATAAGAAGATTTTGATACTTGCATCATTACCGATAATTATTTATGTATCGGAATATTTATCCCGCCGTGCGTTTAGCGGTTTTTCGTGTCTCCCGTGTTACCCGTTACCTATGGCGCATTATTCTTCAAATGCGAATTAAATTTGAAATATTAGATAGGAGAAATTCACATGTCAATTGATGATATAAAATTTAACGAGCAGGGCCTGATACCTGCCATAGTGCAGGATTATAAAACCGGAGAAGTGCTGATGCAGGCCTATATGAACAGGGAAAGCCTGGAGAAGACACTTACGACCGGCCGCTCATGGTTTTACAGCAGAAGCAGGAAGGAGTTGTGGGAGAAGGGGGCAACCTCAGGCTGCATACAGATGGTAAAGGAGATATTCTATGACTGTGACGGGGACAGCCTTCTGCTGAAGGCGGAACAGGCGGGAGCAGCCTGCCATACCGGAAACAGAAGCTGCTTCTACAGAAGCCTTTGGAAGGCGGAAGGCAGTGAAGAAGCAGTGAACATCGGGGATGTAGTTGAAAGATTGTATGGTAAAGTAGAGGACAGAAGGAAGAACCCTGTTGAAGGCTCTTATACCTGCTATCTTTTTAATAAAGGCATTGACAAAATATGCAAGAAGATAGGGGAAGAGAGCACGGAGGTAGTAATAGCCGCAAAAAATGAAAGCAAAGAGGAAGCTGTATATGAAATATCCGACCTGATATATCATCTGACAGTGCTGATGGATTATATGGATATAACCTATGAGAAAATAGGGGCGGAGCTTCTGAAGAGAGCCCGGTAGGGCCGCCATATATGGCGGCCATGAGACATGGGGGGACATGGGGACATGGGGACGTTTGGGGACACGGGGACGTTTCCCCTGTCCCACTTCCAGTGGGACACGCGAAACGTCCCCGTGTCCCCAAACGTCCCCATGTCCCCAAACGTCCCCATGTCCCCAAACGTCCCCATGTCCCCATGTCCCCCTGTCCTCTCCCCGTTACCTATGTCGCATTATTCGTCTGTAACGAATCGTTCCGTACCGCATATTATAATTATTACGGAGGTTTGTAATTATGAACTATGTAATAATTATGTGCGGCGGTTCAGGCAGCAGGTTCTGGCCCAAGAGCAGGAAAATGTACCCCAAGCAGTTTTTGAACACCGTAGGAGAAAGAACCATGATACAGCTTACAGTGGATAGGATCAGCAAATTTATCCCCCTAAAGAATATCTATATGGTAACTAACAAAAACTACGTCAACACCATAAGAGAGCAGGTACCGGAAATATTAGAAAAGAATCTTATATTAGAACCAATGATAAAGGAGACTGCCGCCTGCATTGGATATTCGGCGGTGAAGCTTCTCAAAAAGGATCCCGAAGCGGTTATGATAGTACTTCCTTCCGATCACTATATACAGGATGAAGATATCTTTATAGAGACCCTGAAACAGGGCCTGCGGATAGCTGATTCAGAAAATTGCCTGGTAACCATGGGTATAAAGCCGACAAGACCGGAAACGGCTTACGGTTATATTGAAACAGGAAGAAAAATAGAAGGCTCGTGGGAGATTCCAACCTACAAGATAAAAAGATTTACAGAAAAGCCAAACAGGGAAAAGGCTCAGGAGTTTATTGACAAGGGTACTTTTTTGTGGAACAGCGGAATGTTTATCTGGAAGGCATCGGTACTGCTTAAGCAGTATAAGAAATTTCTTCCCGATATGTATCAATGTTTGAAGAGAATCAGTGATTATATAGGAAGCCCATTGGAGGCTAAGATAGTTGAAGAAGAATATAATAAAATCGATGGTATTTCCATTGACTATGGAATACTGGAGAAGACATGGGATGTATATGTGATGGAGAGCAGCTTTTACTGGGATGACATAGGGAATTGGACTGCAATGGAAAGATATATGCCGAAAGACGAGTGCGGCAACACCCTTAAGGGGGAATGCAAGGTACTGGATTCGCACAACTGCATATTGTACGGGGACAAAAGGCTTATTGCAGTTCTGGGAGTTGACGACCTTGTGATAATAGAGACTGATGATGTAATATTAGTGTGCAGAAAAGACAGAGATCAGGATATAAAGCTTCTTATTAAGGAATTGCAAGAGGATAAGGAAAACATGAAATATATATAGGGGCACTTCATAGCGAAGTGTCCCTATTCAATTAGCAATCTTGATTTCTTAATGTATCTGTAATACATTATTCCATGATAAATTGGCAGACTTAACCAGCCTATTCCAACTGCCAGTGCAACACCGGCAAGACCGAACACCGGTGAAAGTGAATAAGACAAAATTATTCTTATAATAATCTGAAAAAATGTTGCGAAAAATGTGATACCGATTTTACCTATTCCACGGAAAAATCCTTGAAAAGCATAGCCAAATCCCGAAAGAATATAAAACAGAGACATTACTTGTAAGTATTGCGCTCCTAAAGATATAATGGATTGGCCTTCATTTTCTACAAATATGCCCATAAGAGGATACGCCCCAAAATATACTAAGAGTGAAATGCTGAAGCCGTAAACAGATAGTAATGAAAATCCGGTCTTTAGTCCGCTCTTGATTCTATCTTTTTTTCCGGCGCCTGTGTTTTGAGCGATAAAGGTTGTTAAAGCGCTTGCTACGCCGTCTCCGGGGGTCACAAAAAATGCGTCAATTCTGGATACTGCTGAAAATGCGGCAATGGCGCTTATACCAAGGGGATTGACAGCGCTTTGGACCAGCATTTTTCCGATATAAACGCAAGATTGCTGCAGAGCTGCTATCCAACCGAATTCTGCAGTTTTTTTCAACAGTTTGAGATCTATCATTATTTCTTCTTTTTTGAATCTCAAAATAGGATATGTATTTAGACCATATATTGCACACAATAATGCGCTTGCTGCCTGCGAAATTACTGTTGCCAATCCGACTCCAAAGACTCCCATATTCATTTTAATAATGAATACTAAGTCCAGTATTATATGTAGAATTGATGCTATTATCAGAAAAAAAAGAGCTATACGGGAGTTTCCCATTGAACGAAATATTGCATCAAACAGATTATACAACATCGTAAAAATAAGACCTGAAAAAATAGTTATAAGATAAACCCTTGCGTCATGCATCAGATTATCAGGGGTGTTTAACCATCTTAAAATTGAATTTGTTACAATTATAAATGTTATGCTGACAATAATTGAAAATATACTTCCGGCAATAAATGCAGTTGAAATCTCTTTTTTTAGTTTTTTTTGGTCATTTGCACCGAATAGCTGCGCCATTAAAACAGATGCTCCTATACACATTCCAACAATGATGAATAGTGCTGTGCCCATTATCGGAGAGGCAACGCCTATTGCGGCAAATGCATCCTCTCCTATGTACCTGCCGACCATAATCGCATCTACAATATTGTAAAGCTGTTGAAATATATTTCCGATTATAATAGGAATCGCAAAAACAATTATATGTCTGTAAACATTGCCTTCAGTCATGCTGTGCATAATAGTTCCTCCTCAGGTTTGTCAGTTGTGTCAATTATTTTAATTATACTATACATCTTCCAAAAATTCTTATAATAAGACGAAATTTACACTATAAACCCCGTACCTCCCGCCTCTCACCTCCTGCCTCTTCATATACCTTTATGGTTTCAATTGCGGTTTTCTTCCATGAAAAGTTGTAAGCCCTCCTCAAAGCCTTTTCTTTCAGCTGCTCCCTGAACTCTGCATCTGAAATGGCCTTGTAGATTTTTTCCGTAAGCTCATCAATATTGTAAGGGTCTGTTAGTATTGCTCCGTCTCCTACCACTTCGGGGATTGAAGTCACATTTGCGGTAATGGTGGGAGTACCGCAGGTCATTGCTTCAAGAGGCGGAAGGCCGAAGCCTTCATACAGTGAAGGATATACGAACAGAGAGGAGCAGTTGTAAAAGTACGGCAAGTGCTCATAAGGCACATAACCGGCAAATACCACCCTGTCCCTTATTCCCATTCCCTCAGTCTTTTTCTTCAATTCATAGTGACTATCCTTGGAGGCTCCCAGCAGCACCAGGTCGTAATATCCCGGCAGCTCCCGGCAGATTCTCCTGTAGGCCTCCAATAAGCCGTCCACATTCTTTCTCGGGCTGAAGCCCCCCAGGTATAATATGAAGTCGTTGGAATAGCTGTACTCCTTCTTTAAGAAATCCCATGCCTTTTCCTTGTCTATAAGCCTGAACCTGCTGTCTGCGGCCAGATATATGACCTTTATTTTTTCTTCAGGCAGATTGAAGTACTTTATTATATCCTGCTTTGAATAGTTGGATACTGTAATTACCCTGTCGCACTTTTCCAGTATGTAGGGCATTTCCTGCAGGAACTTATCCAAATAGCTCTTTCCGCAGGTATCGGGCATTACAAGGGGTATGAGGTCATGTACGGTAGCAACGTAAGAGCAGGTTTTTGGCCTGGGAAGCCCAAGGCCGTTCTGAGGCAGGTGGAATACATCGCAGCTGTTCATTTTTACCTGGGCGGGGAGGAATACCTCATCCCAGAACTTCTTATTCTTTTCGCCAAACAAAGTGAGGCTGATATTGCCCCTTCCCAATAAGAAATCATATCCGTCGTTAGGCCAGAAAAACCTGTAATTGTTCCGGGTGTCAACTTTTATTATATTCTCCAGCAATCTCGCTGTATATGTGCCTATTCCCGTTCCGGCATAGAGCTTGGCGCCTCTTGCATCCATGCATATATTCATATAATTCAGCTCCCTATATATCAGTATATTAGAACACCCTTGTACCTGTGAATAGTCAAAGCAGTAACACAATTTTTGCGGCGTCATATAATGGTATAAATGCTGTTGAGAGGAATCATTATGGATTTAAAAGCGGTAGAAGAGACCTACGGTATTAAAATCATAGACATCCAAAGCATCAGAAATATCCTGAGGGCGGAGACGGATTGCGGAGTAAAGTGCATTAAGAGGGCGCATATGAGCCCGGGCTTTTTCCTTTTCATATATTCGGCGGTGAATCACCTTAAGGAAAAGGGATATGAAGGGGTAATCCCGTATAACCGGGCCATTGACGGAAGCATATGCATACCTGACGGCAAGCATGTCTATTATGTGGTGGATTGGATTGAAGCCAGGGAGTGCAGGTTCAGGAAGGAAGAAGAGCTGAAGATGGCAATAAAGGCAGCGGCGGAACTCCACAGGGCATCAGTAGGTTATGTGCCCCCGGAGGGAGCAAAACCAAGGGTATTCTATAACAAATGGGTGGAAAAGTGTGAAAAGAAAAGCAAGGAACTGCTGGAATTCGGCAAGGCAATAGAAGATAAGGAGCATAGGGACGACTTTGACGAAATATTTGCCCTTCATCTCCCGTATTATTTGCAGCAATCCCTGGATACAGCAAATATGATAATGGAAAGCCCATATTGGGAAATATCGGAGAAAAGTGAGCAGTCAGGGGAATTCTGCCATCACGATATGGCAAACCATAACTTCCTGATAACTGAGGAGGGCAAGGTTTACCTTATTGACTTCGATTACTGCATAATGGATACCAGGCTGCATGACCTTACGAGCCTGGTAATAAGGAATATGAGATATGGAATCTGGGATATAGGCAAGGCATATTTCATACTGAATGAATATGACAGAATATATAGCATAAGCCGGAAGGAGCTTGAGGTAATAAAGGCATTAATAACCTTTCCGCAGGATTTTTGGCAGGTAGGGCTCCAGTATTATACCGAAAAGCAGCCCTGGACCATGGATTATTTTCTGATGAGGCTTAACAGGATCGCAGATGACAGGGAGATTAGGGATAAGTTTTTAAAGGAATTCTATGAGTTGTAAGGAGTTGATTTTGTGAGCGGCAGAAAGAATGAAATCAATGAAGCAATAGATATTGAAAGAGGCCTGAGGCCCGAAGAGCAGGTCAATAAGCTGGAAAGCTTCATAAAGGATATGAAGGAAGAAATAAAGCAGCTTAAAAAGATAGGCAAGCACAAGGAAAAAATAGAAAAGCTTGAAAGGGAAAAAAAGAAAATTATCAGCAAGAAGCTGAAAAAGCATCACAGGCATCATTAGAAGAATGCGATATATCTGAAGTTTGCATAACCCACCGCAAGAGACAGTATATGAGACACGGGGGACGTTTCGCGTGTCTCGCTTTCAGTGAGACAGGAGAAACGTCCCCATGTCTCGAAGTGTGCCCTGCTATACTATACATGCTCTTGCTTGGTTATGCAGACTTACAGGATATTGCCTTATATAAAGGATATGCAAATACCGACGTGGGGAAGCTATATTCGACGAAACCTTCCACCTGACCCCGGAACGAAAAAACTTCTGGCAAAATAACCAGACGGGCTTGCAGAGATGGGACCCTCGCCAGTGATTTTGCTGGCTTTGGAAGGTGAGGAGAACATACTTCCCCTACAGTCGGAGTACTTTACAAACCTGTATATATTGCGCAATATTCCTCAATTACGTCTTAGGAGGGGATAGTTAATGTCCGGCGGATATGAAAAGTTGAAAAGGCATGATCTCAAGCTTCTGATCGAAAACCTTTACGGCTTGGAAGTAAGAAATATGCAGGAAGGGGACAGAGGTATACTTGTCTATACCGACAGAGGAATAAAAAGGCTTAAGGGGACCGAAAGCGATGAGGCGAAGATATTATTCTCAGCATCAGCTTATGAGCATGTCTACAATAACGGTTTCAGACAGATCAGCTGCATCAACCGGACCCTGAACGGCAGCTGCCATATGAAATATGATAAGAACAACTATATACTCCAGGATTTTACCAAGGGAAGGGTATATGAAGCAAATACAGCCGAAGCTGCTGCAGTTGCCGGCAAAGCCCTGGCAGAGCTTCATAAGGCGGGAGAATACTTCATACCTGCGCCGGGAAGCCGTGCCCGTGTTGATTGGGGAAAGTGGATGGAGAAATTCAAGGCAAATTCCATCAGCTTGAAAAAGTATAAAGAGCTTATTTGTCTCAAGGAAAAGAAAAGTGAAATTGACAAGCTGTTTTTGGAAAATATAGATAAATTCCTGGAAAAAATGCAATATGCCCATGGGCTTCTGAAGGAAAGCGGATATCTTGACAAGGTGAGGCAGTCTATGTCATGCAATCAGATAACCCATGGAGAGTTCAAGAAGCATGCGATATTTGAAGGCGATCCGGAGGGGGTGTTCATAACCAACTTCGAGGAATGCAGCTATGATATCTGTGAATTTGACATAGCGACGCTTCTTGAAAGCTTCTCGGGGAAAAACAAAGATGAGCTTGCGGCAGCGGCAGCGGAAGCATATTCAGATGTAAAGCCCCTGGACGAAGGTTCCATGAAGATAATAAAAGCCTTTCTCATATATCCCAAAAGATTTTTCAAGGTTTCGGAGAGCATTTACGGAAGAAGGAAGAACTATAACGAAATCGAACTGGCACAAAAGCTTGCGAGAAGCATAAAAAGGGAAAAGAAAAAAGAGGAAGTTATCAGATTTCTGGATTTCGGACGGTGAATCATTTAATGAGGATGGAGCTTTTTATGGAGGAAAACAGGCAGTCGGACAGGGAATTTCTCGGAGGATACAATCTGGATGTAAAGCTTTTTGAGGCTATGGGCTTTAAGGTCAAGCAGATAATTCCCGTGAGAAGTGTGTACAGAATAGTAACCGACAAGGGGTTTTACTGTTTGAAAAGGCTAAGGTTTCCCATGGAGGATATGGATTTTATTTTTTCGGCCTTGGAGCACCTTAAGGGCAAGGGCTTCAACAATGCTTATGATATAGTCAAGCAGGAAAACGGTGATGACTTTATAAGCTTCAAAGGGGATAAGTATTTCCTTACCCAATGGATAGACGGAAGGGAATGCGACTTTATGAACCCTATGGACCTTGATGCTGCCATTGAAGTGCTTGCAAGGCTGCACAACGCTTCAGAGGGCTTTGCCCCTGTTGTATGCCCTCCTGACAGGTGCTGGTACGGGAAATGGCCGGAGTATTTCAACGATAGGATTGAAGAAATGAAGCAAATGAAGGAACAAGTGCTGGAAAAGCCCGAAAAGAGTGAAATAGACAGAATATATCTTGATTATGCGGATATGTGCATAAATGACGGAGAGGAAGCGCTGCAGATTCTGAGCAAAACCGATTACAGGAGCCTTTCCGAGGAAGCGGCAGTGAAGAAAAGCTTTATACACCACGATTTTGCCCATCATAATATAATACATACCTTTGATGGCCGAATATACGCAGTTGATTTTGATTACTGCATTATGGATATAAGAATGCATGATGTGGGAAGCCTTATTCTGAGAAATATGAAGAAGTCAAACTGGGATACCGACAAGGCCATGGATATACTGGAAAGCTATGACCGGAGAAATCCCGTAAGCAGCACGGAACTCAAGGTACTTGTTCCCTTCTTCCTTTTTCCTCAGGACTTCTGGATGATATCCAGGCAATACTATATCGAACGGAAGGACTGGGATGAAGAAGACTTTACGGATAAAATGAGCACAAAGTCAGAGTATACATTAGTGAGAAGGAAGTTTATAGAAGAGTTCGAGAAAAGAATATAGTATCAAAGAAACAACGGTATAAGTCTCCGCAGCCCCTCATATATTCTAATAGTATGTCAGCTAATTTGTATACTATGAGGTGCTGCCAATGAAAATAGATGCCATTGCCAGGGAGTTCGGCTGCAGGGTGATATACAGCACACCGTTGAGGGCGGTCAATCTGGCTCAAACCGACAGGGGATTGGTAATAATAAAGGAAACCTACAGGGATCCGGATAAGATATTGTATATACACGGCTTAAAGGAATACCTCCATAAGAATGGATTTACGCGTATTGACAGGTATCTGCTGTCCCGATACGAGCTGCCCTTTGCAATATACGAGAACAGGATATTCGTGATGGAGGACTATATAGCGGGAAGGGAATGCAGCTTCACCAACCCCTATGACAGGGAAGCGATAGTTAAGGCGCTGGCACAGCTGCATAATGCAGGCAGGGGATATTTGCCTTCTACCGGTGCTGCGGCGAGAAACAACATCGGAAAATGGGAAAAGTCCTATAGGGAGAAAATTGAGGATCTGACGGAATTCAAGGGGCTTGCGGCAAGGAAAAGGAAAAAGGGAAAGCTGGATAAAATGTTCCTGGAGGATGTGGACTTTTATATTGAAATGGGCTGGAGAGGCTTTGATACCCTGAAGAATTCAAACTATGCGGATATATGCAAGAAAGCAAAAAAAGACAATGTCATATGCCATCATG
>Ga0208694_1001157_pt1 | contig 33990 bp, 30 predicted proteins | sample AD_UKC078_MetaG_FD_184442 | JGI IMG/M metagenome (GOLD analysis project Ga0208694, IMG submission 184442) | Active sludge microbial communities of municipal wastewater-treating anaerobic digesters from USA - AD_UKC078_MetaG (SPAdes) (version 2) | ecosystem: Engineered > Bioreactor > Anaerobic >...
AGTAGCTAAAGCCTCAACATATTTCTCTACTCCACCGCTTTTAGCTGGTATGCCCTTTTGTCCTATAAAATAAATCTTCATAACTAAGCATTATTCTCATATAATTAATACTCTATTTGGAAATTAATACTATAAGTCTTCAGGCTAGTTTTACCAGTGACCCTAATGTCAGTTGGCCACGGATTAATAGAAGGATTAACCCCGCTGGCTATTTGGGGGACAGTCAGGGTTTTTTGAAAACGTCCTAAATTATTAGTAACTACTGTTGATGTTGCCTGAGGGTTACTTAAAAATTTAATCTCTAAGGATTCATTGGGTAAAAAACCGGTACCGCGCAGCGAAACTTCACTGCCTATGGGGGCCCGATTTTTATCTAAGCTAAGGCTAAGCGGCTCGCTATATACCGCTTGTTCAATGGGCCTTTCCTCTGTAGAATTATAACTAGCTACTTTCTTTAGTTGGTCATTAAGCACCGTAATAGCTCCATTATTAAAAACTACTAGATGGTCACGGCCCTGCCAATTAACTAGTTTAAGACCCATTGACCAGCCATCACTTACCCCCATATCTCTTACATAAGACCAAATTTCTGGTTGCAGATTGGCCTTATTTAGCCGCACCACCCCAATGCCATCGCTAAAATAAAGCTTTTGGCCATCAGTTGAGGGCACAATATCATAACCATTAGTACCGGTAAACTTAAAAGTATTAAGCAAATTACCATTAAAATCAAACTGTTTAACCGCCCAATCATCAACGACATAAATTGAACTGCTAAGCGAGTCATTATATATTTGACGATTACCATTCTCTTTAACTGTTAAACTAACACTATTAACCCACTCTCTTGATTGTAGGCTATACATTTTAAGCTCCGCCCCATCCACTGCCACTAAAAAATCGCGACTTAAGGTATAATTGAAAGGATTATCTAATTTAACCGCTAAATTATCTATAACTTGCAGATCATTATTCCAAATTTTTACCCCCTTAGTACCAGCAGTAGTAATTCGTCCATCAAAGACTGCTACTGATCTAAACCAATCCCAGGAATTATCCTTAACCCTACTAACCAGTTCTGGCTTTTGGGGATTATTAACATTATATTTATAAAGATAACGACCATTAACGGCATAAAGGAATAACTCGTTACCTTCTTCGTGAAAGACACAGTTATAAAAATCATCACCCGGCAGATGGCCAGATTTATCTGGGGTTAGCTCAGCCAGTAAAGTAATATGCCCATCGTTCGCTTCCAGTAACTGTAGACGGTTCATATTAGTCGAACATATAAATAAACGCCCGCGATAATTAATAGCATCGCCATCATAATATGGTTTAACCCGCCCATACGAAAGGGGCACAACTATAGTAGCGGCGGTTATTAAAATAACCACTATCAGTCCAGCTAATTTACCTAATTTTTCTTTCATCTTGGTCATAAAATAAATTAAAAAACAAAAATTTAGTCTTTTCAAAAGATTGTTTACCTTAACATATTTCTTAAAAAAAGTCAAACATTCTAATAAAAACAAAATATGTTATAATGTTCAAGAAGAATAGTGAGTCTTTTTTATATTAAATATTGCCCCTATGGCTAAACGATCAACTTCCTTCCTCAAAAATCCAACCTCTTCAATATTAAGTTATAGCAATAAACATCGTGACTATTTAGCTCAAATTTTCCATACAGATTATCACCAAGGATTAAACCAGCTAGAGGCCACCAGCCGCCTCAAAGAGTATGGATACAACAGTCTCACTTCTCACGAAATTAATGCCCTAAAAATATTCTTACGCCAATTCCAATCGGCTTTCATTTATCTCCTGCTGCTAGCAGCTACCCTAACTCTTTTTTTAGGAGAAATCTCTGACGCTTTAATAATTATTATTTGTTTAGCTATTAATGTTGGTTTAGGGTTTTACCAAGAATATAGTTCAGAAAAAACAGCCCGGTTTCTTAAAAAATACACCAGCAACATAGCTCGTGTCTTGCGTGATGGACAAATTACTACTATGGTTGCCGACAATTTAGTCCCGGGTGATATTATTATTTTAAAAACCGGAGATAAAGTACCAGCAGATGTAAGAATTATTGGCCAAAATAATTTAATGGTGGACGAAAGCATCCTCACCGGAGAGTCATTGGCCGTATATAAATCTGAACGCACCAATAAAAAAATGGCTAGTAATTATCAAGAAGCTACGAACCTATGCTTCGCCGGGACCAATATTGTTGGGGGACAAGCTAAGGCTCTAGTACTGGCAACTGGGGCCAGGACTGAATTCGGCCGGATAGCCCAACTTACTACCGAAACCAAAAAAGTTAGCAATTTTCAAAAAGGCATTGCCCAATTTTCTCACTTTATTTTAAAACTTATTGGCTATACATTATTAATTGTTTTTATTGTAAGCTTAGCGGTCAAAAGAGGACAAATTAATATCCTTGATTTAATGGTTTTTCTAATTGCCCTAACTGTTAGTGTTATTCCCGAAGCCTTACCCTTAGTTACTACCATCTCATTATCACACGGCGCTCGCCAATTAGCTAAAAAGAAAGTAATAGTTAAAAGACTTTCAGCTGTTGAGGATTTAGGGGGCATTGAGATTCTCTGTAGTGATAAAACTGGCACCCTCACTGAAAATAATTTAACTATCCATGAAATTTATTCTAAAAAACCTGATGCCACTTTATTGGCGGCCGCTCAAGCCTCAGCTTTTAATGAACAAATGTCAGAACCTTTTGACATCGCCATTTGGCAAAAAATATCAGACGCCGAGCAAGCTTTTATTAAACAAACTATCAAACTAACCGAAGAACCATTTAATCCAACCATTGGCCGCAACATTGTTTTAGTTGAAGACCCAGAGGGCCACCATCTTATTACCCGGGGTGCTCCAGAACAAATTATTGCTTGTTCTCAGAATTTAACCAACAAAAAACGGCAAAAAATCATTGACTGGGTTGCCAAAGAAGGTCGCGAGGGAAGGCGCACTCTAGCAATTGCTAGTCAACCACTATCAGGGTTTACTATTAAAGAGATCAAAAATTTAGCCCTAGTAAACAATTTCAATTTTTTAGGAGTTATCTCCTTTGTAGACCCCATCAAAACTAGTACAAAAGCGGCTGTCAAAAAAGCCAAATCTTTAGGAGTGAGTATTAAAATTATTACTGGTGATAGTCTAGAAGTGGCCATAGCCGTAGCTAAAGAAATTGGCCTCATTAAACGTTCTAACCAAGCTATGACTGGCACAGCCTGGCAACAATTATCACCCGCCCAAAAAGTCAAAGCTTTAAATAATAAGGTAGTGTTTGGCCGAGTTAATCCAGAGCAAAAATATGAAATTGTTAATACATTAAGACATCACTGTAATGTAGGGTTTTTGGGGGAGGGTATTAACGATGCTCCGGCCCTCAAAATTGCTGGAGTTTCTTTAGTAGTGAATAGTGCGGCAGATATTGCCCGGGAAGCTGCGGATATTATTCTTGTTAATAAAAATTTAAATGTTATCTTAGATGGCATTGAATATGGTCGCCGTGTCTTTGCCAATACCACAAAATATATTAAAGCTACTCTAGCTTCTAATTTTGGCAATTTCTTTGCGGTGGCCACCGCTTCTTTACTGGTACCGTTTTTACCAATGTTGCCAGTGCAAATTCTGTTACTTAATCTATTATCTGACATGCCAATGGTAATGATAGCTAGCGACACGGTGGCTCCAGACGAGCTTCTATCGCCCCAAAAATATGAGGTAAACGAAATAACCCGTCTAACTATTGTCTTGGGTATCATCAGCACAATTTTTGATTTTATCCTTTTTGCGTTTTTTCGCTCAAAGGGCCCAGCAGTACTACAGACTAGTTGGTTTATTGGAAGCGTTCTAACTGAGTTAGGTTTATTTTTCTCTATTAGAACCAAGTCTCTATTTTTTAAAACTGTTAAACCACCAAGATCAATACTGTTGTTAAATTTATTAATACTGGTTATTACCCTTGGCTTGCCCTTTACTTTCTTAGGACAAAATTTCTTTCACTTTGTGCCACCAACCCCTACTAATTTCTTGCTAATAATAGCTATCGTGCTTCTTTATTTTGCCTTTTCAGAGGCTGGTAAATTGCTATATTACCATAAATATAAAACTAATTACCACCCGTCAGATTAAACTTTCCCATAAACCCAGGTCATGGCTTCTTGTTAATAAACCTTCTAGATAATGGCCATTAATTCTTTTTTGAATCTTGAGATTGTGGGAATAAAGCCTCTAACATCTTCTGGCAGATTTCCTTTCGCTCCTTCTCGCTTAACTGCTCCCACTCCCTGTCCCCTAGATAGTCCCGTAGAGACAATAAATTGATTTGTGTCTTTTTTTTGCGCATATATACGTTTAGTAAATTATTCTCAAGGTCTTGTGTCTTTATATACTTCGCAGTTTTATGGTTCTTGGCCTTTGCTGGTATTAACTCTACTGGCTTAATTTTTAGTAAACTGCTATAAAATAACAATATTATTCTATTATTACATTATCTACACCTAATATATCTACTACCTCACCTTGTCCAGCTGAATGTGGATCATATTCTAAATTAGTAGATAGGTCAGGTAAATTTCCTCCCCATTCTTTTTCTGACCAACTATCTTTAGCCCGCCACTGGCCATCATACAGCAAAAGGGGTACCTTGCCAACCATATCTTTAGTAGGAGTAATGGAGATATAAAAATTAGCTTGCTTTTTGGTAACATCAGCCGGCCATTCAGCGATACGCCAATTAACTTTGTGGTTGGAAGCATCATAAAATAAGGTGCCACCAGTTAAGCCAGCTTCGCCCTGCCAAGTTACATCTTTGGCTAGCTGAGCCGAAAACTGAATATCACTCAAATCACCACCTTGATTCTCTAGAGTCCAAGTTATTAAATAGCTGGTTGGCAATCCCACGGTCGGCGGCAAAGGACCAATACCTACTTGATCCCCTTCGGGCGTATAAAAATAACCACCAGCCGAAGCTTTAACCTCACCAGCTATTTTAAAAGAAAATTGCTGATGTACTGCCGGCCAAGATTGTTGCCCTAATTGGGCCCCTAACTGACAGTCTATGTTTAATGTTTGCCCTTTAATGAGTAAATCATCTGACAAGAATAAGGCTAAACTAGAAGTGCCTGATTCCTGGGGCATTAATTGCTTTTCTAATACACTGGTTGTTGCTTCATCATCTTCTAACCTAAATGCCAAAGATTTATGAGTCTTAGCTTCAGCACATTGATAATTAATAATAAGTGGCTCACTGGCTAAATTTTTATAACTAATTTCGGCTATAAGCTCTTTAAGGGAACTATCAATAATTTTGGAACTAAAAACCGTTTGCCATTCTAGGGGCATTGTTTTATAGCCTGCCACTTTATGAGCTGGTAAATTAAGATCGCCCTCTATGGGGAGCTTCTCATAATAAACTAAAAGTCGCCATAAACAAAAAAATAAAATAATAAAAAAAATAAGACCCACGTCTAAGACTACTAGCCAAGGGCGTCCGGTATAAAAACGCTTACAGTAGGCTCTCCATTTTTCTTTAATAGCTTGCCACATATATTTATTATACCACTTTATTATAACATTTAATTAATTTTACCCACTAAAATTTCTCCCCGACCATCACCATCTAAATCATTAATCATTACCTCATAACCAGTTTTAGCTTCTTCTCTAAAAGCCTGAAACTGACCCAAGAGTTTACCATAACGGTTAAAAATTCTTACCTGGGGTCCACCGCCAGCACTAGCCACTGCTACAATCTCCCCTTCTCCATCTCCATTGATATCTCCAATAGCTACTTTAACGCCCCCGCGAAAATTTTTATCAAAAGCTAGCCACTCCGGAGCCAATAATTTACCTTCGGGCGAAAACAGTCGAATAACTGCTGGTATACCCCCTCGGGGCGTAACAGCAATAGCCATTTCCTTATCATTAAGTAAGCCGGCAGCTACATTAATGCCCCCGCGAAAATTTTTATCAAAAGCTAGCCACTCCGGCTTGAGCAATCGCCCCTGATAATTATAAAAACGAACCACCGGCTTAGTGTTTTCACCCGCTCCGACAATAATGTCAGGTGGCTGCTTGCCCTTGGGATAAAGGGCTAAACTGGGGCGTGATAAATATAGCTTACCAAAAGGATACCATTTATTGATAATCTGGCCACGTCTTGTAACCATCACTTCGCTATGTCGATTAACTATCTGTTCCAAGGTATTATTGCCATCAATGTCCGCTAAAATAACCTGGTCACCGCCAGCTAAATTAGACTGATAAGCAAAAAATCCATTACGTTCGCTTTGACCTCGCTGATTAAAAACTCGAACAAAACCCCCATTATAAAAAGTCTGACCCACAATATTTAAATTTCTTTTTAATAGAATCAGCCCATCATTAGGTTTAAGGGCCAAATAATTAACAATTTGCCCATTATTTACTAAAGGATCTTGACTGCCACGGATTTTTTCTAACTCCTCTTTATCTAAAGTATAAATTTGCGGTTTATTAGTAGAATTCACTACTGCCACTCCAAATTCAAAATCACGACGCCATAATCCGGGCTGGATTTTATTATTCTGGGGCGCTAATAAATTATAGGGAGCGGAAACAGGCTGACCTAAATTAACTGAGTATTCATCATACCACCATGTTTGTTCGTGGGCTTGATCTCCATAATCAAAAGAAAAATAACCATCACCCATAAGGGTGCTGGCAAGACCAAAGCGCATTTTTTGATAGTCATCCTTCTTTCCAGTATTATTAGTATTGGCATTAATAATATATAGCGTAGGGGGATAATTTTGCCCTGGCAATTTCTGAAGATATTGCTCCATCGAGGCAGTCCAACTGCCATCACCCTCCCAGGGAGCGGGAAAAGTTTCAAACATCCGGCCATTAATCTTACCTTGATAACCTGGCAGGGAGCTACCGTTGATAATCATTAATTTACCGTTACCAATAGAGTCACGGGTTGTGGTAAACAATCTAACCAGCCCTTGCTGCCATAAGCTATCAACAGTATCTAAAGAGTCCGCCTGACCATCTCCATTAATATCTAAACCATTATGGCTAAAACGGGCCAGACTATCTTCAACAGAATCAAACATCAATCCGTCCCATTTGTGCCAATCTAATTCTTGACTTAAAAATTGCTCATTGGCTGATTGCCACCTAAGATCATTAATGTTGACTGCATATAGTCCGGGCCACATCTCCACTCTTAAACCATTAGCGTCTCGCAACCATAAATTCTCAGCTTCTACTGTCCTAAATAAACTATTTAAATTGCTACTCATAACCATCGCCGGATAGGTATAAGCCAAAATTAATCCTTGGGGTTTAGCTTGTTTATACTCATTAAAAAATTCAGGAAAGGCCCATTGATAATCATTGGGTAAAATAAGTAAGTCCCATTTTTTTAAATTGTTAAGCTCAGCCACTGAAACATCACCAAAATATTTAAGATAATAATTAGCTAGTCGCGGATAATCATCTTTAAGCTGAGGGCTAGCTTTCACCCCCGTAGCTATAAGGATGCCAAACAATATCAATATTACAATGACTAAAGATTGTTGCCTCATACTTTACTCCCTACAATTTCCTGATAAATAGCCTTAATGGCCTTAAGATGATAGTCCCAACTATACCCCCTGACTGACTCCCGTGCTTGCTGACCCATAAGAATTGGGTCGGCTTCCTGAGCCAAATTAAGCGCTTGAACTAAACTCTTAACTTCGCCCGGCTGACACAGCCAGCCATTGTAACCAATCTTAATAATTTCTGGTAAACCGCCAATTTTACTAGCAACTACCGGGCAACCATGCGCCAAAGCTTCTAATAAACTAAAGGGCATATTTTCATACCAAATAGAAGGTATAACCACGGCTATGGCTCCGGCCAATAATTGAGATACTTCCTCGGGAGTTTTCTGTCCTAAAAATTCCACCTGATTTTCTAGACCTAATTCCTGAGCAAGGGTGCGCCAATGATTTTCCTCAGGCCCTGAGCCGGCAATTTTTAAGGGATAATTAGTTTGGGCTATGGCCTTAAGGAGAATATCTACTCCTTTTTCCTTAGACAGTCGGCCAACATACAAAAAATAATTTTGCGGCTGTCGCTTTACTGTTGATAATAACGACACCGGGTTTATTATAATCCGCAATTTATCTTTCGGCCAGCCAGCTTGCTCACATTTATCGGCCATAAAATGACTAGGCGCAATAAATAATTTAACTCCCCGCTCATAGGTCTTATGATGCTGATGATAGGTCGCCTCTAAACTAGCCAATAAACTCTGACTCCACGAATCTTTAAAACATCTCTCCCTAAAACAATGCCAAAAATTACCGTCCAGACATTTTTCGCAAATCACCCCATGATTAAGTAGGAGATAATTAGGACAAATTATTTTATAATCATGAAGCGTCATAATTACCGGCACATTAGCCAGTCGCGCGGCATCTAAAATAGATGGCGAAAGCTGATGATAGATATTATGAACATGAATAAGATCAGGCTTAAACACCTTAATCATCGCCATTAAATTATGTTTTGCTCTCTTACTATATATTACCCGACCTGGAGCTCGCAGACGGTCCCCCAAGCTAGGTGTCTCAAGATTAATATTGCTGGGCCAATACTTTGACCATGGATCCTCTAAATTACGTTGATCAACCATACAAAATTTAGCCACCTCATAACCAGCAGTCTCTAATTTAGACGACAACTCTAAAAAATATTTTTCCGCCCCACCCCGTAAATAATTAAATTTGTTTACCTGAATCACTCGCATAACTTCTTATTGCTTATTTAATAAATCTGCATAGACTTCGCAGTAACGCTCTATCATAAAGTCTAAGCTAAACTGCATCTCTACTAGTTTATGTAAATTAACAGCCATCTTTAAAGCTAATTTAGGATCAGCAAGCACTGATTGAATTTTTTCCGCTAATTCTTCCGGGTGATTAGGGTCAAACCATAAACCAAGGTTAGTATCGCTAATTATTTCCCGGTTACTAGGAATATCCGAGACAATGACTGGTAAACCCACAGCTCCAGCCTCTAATAAAGCAACTGGCAGGCCCTCCCACCAGGAAGGCAAAACAAAAATGTCTATGCTCTTTAAAAAATCAGTGCTGGCCTGCCAATTGACTAATTCCACTCGCTTTTCTAAACCAAGGGCACAAATCAGCTGCTCGAGCCCCTTCTTCTCACGACCCACACCCGCAATACGAATTATAACATTATGGGGTAAATAAACCGCCGCCCTAAGAAGACAGGACCAATTTTTTTGATGCTCTAATCTCCCCAGTCCACCCACTATAATTTTTTTTGGATTATGTGGCCAGTTAGCATTAGTAAGAAAATAAGAGGGTTTAAATTTCTCTAATGCCACTCCATTATAAATTACCAAAGCTTGATTTGGCCTGATACCCTCATAGCGCTCTACATAATCCAGCACTGCCTTGGAAACGGCAATAGTCTTTTCAGCCCACCTAGCAGTTAATCTTTTTAGCCAGCGCCTAAGATAACCTTCGGCTAAATTAATATTATGCTCTGTCCCTACAATATGGGGAACACCGGCCAAATGTCCAGCTATCCGGCCATAAAAATCACCACCAAACAAGTGAGTGTGGAGAATATCTAAATGATGCTTGTTTAACCAGTGAGTTAAACGCCAAATACAAAATATATCTAATTTAAATTTTTGGTGAAACCGCACTACCGCGATATTAGCTTGAGCTAATTCTTCTTCCCAGGCTGGAGTAGCCGTATCTTTTAAGATAAGAATAAAAACGGTATAAAGACTAGTTGGTAAATGCGTCGCCAAATCAACAACTAATCTCTCCGCCCCCCCGCCAGAAAGCGTAGGTATAATATAGGCAATCTTAACTTTTTTCGTGGATAATTCGCTCATAATACTCTTCATAATGGCAAGCAGTTTGAGTAATGGTAAAACGACTCATCACTTCTTTTTGCCAATTTTTAGCCCAAATACTTAATTCTTGAGCCCCATCTCCTATGAATATATATTCTAATGCCTGAGCTAACGTCTCAGGTTGAAGATTGTCTACTAAAAAACCGCTGTAACGGTGCTGAATAATCTCCTGTAGACCCCCTGTAGCACTAGCAATAACTGGAACTCCAGCTGCTCCTGCCTCCAATGCCACTAACCCTAAGCCCTCCCAGCAAGAAGGAATAACAAAAATATCCAACCTAGAAAAAAATGATCGTAAATCTGAATGCACCCCAATTAAACTTACTTTATGCTCTAAGTTTAGGTTCTTAATTAAACTAGCAAGCTCAGCCTGCAGCGGTCCGGCGCCAGCAATCTGACACCGCCACTTAATCTCAGCTGGCAATTTAGCTAGGGCTTTAATTAAAATGTCAAACCCTTTTTGCGGCACCAGACGGCCAGCCCCACCCATCTGCCACGGGCTTCGAGCATCATGCATCTTACTTACTGAAAGTGGCCGATAAAATTTAGTCTCATCAATACCATCATAAATAACAATTACTTTATTGGGGGTATAGCTATAACGCTTAATAACATCCTGACGAACGGCTTCAGAAACAGCAATAACACCATCAGCTGAAGCATGGCATAATTTTTTAATTATTTGAAATAAATGCGGTTCATCATAATCTAAATTATGCTCTACCCCAATAATAATAGGCACCCGAGCTAGGCGGCCTATTGGCCGATATAGATCAGCAAACAGCTGAGTCTGCATAATGTCTGGCCTAATTTCTCTTAAATAACGCCAGAATCTAAAACCAATTTTCACTAATCGCCATAATCGTCCTATTTTATAAGGCGAACGCTTATCACTAGCTAACACCCTAAAAGGTATACCAGCTGCTGTTATTTCCTGCTCCCAACTACTAGCTGCGTCACTAGTTGGTTCTAGGGCACACCAATATACCTCATAGCGCTCACGGTTAAGCTGTTTAGCAATATCAATTAACAATCGCTCCGCTCCTCCAATGGCTAAACGAGGCGTGATTAAAACTATCTTTATTCGCTGTTTATCTCTTTTTGGCTGTTTCATTTTCTAACAATTTAATAGCTGTCAGGCTCAGCGCTACCGGCAACCAAACCTTTCCTTTATAATATGAGGTATTAAACAATTGGAATAATAAACCACCACCCGCTCCTAAAATTAAACAGCCCAGCCATAAATTTTGACGTCCATATTTCTGCCAAGCTTTCCCCCACAAAATAAAGAGACTCACGGCTACTGCTACTAAAGCAACAAGACCAAGGCTACCATTTTCTGCCATAACTTTCTGGATAATACCATGAGAATCAATGGGATCGCCATATTTAGCCCGAAAACGTAAATTATGGTCAACCAAAGTTAGAAATTGCCCACTCCCCCAACCAATAATCGGTCGTTGTTGAAGACTCTGCCAAGCAATCTCAGTTAATAATATATGATTAGCCGTGGAGCTAAAATTAGCTTCCTGTAATTGGCCCATTTTAACCCACAAGGGCACACTTAATAAAATTAATAATAAACCGCCCAATAGCCAGCCTACCCGCTTCCGTGGCTTAGTTAACAATAACCATGCCCCTACTAATTGGACAGTTATTACTAGCCACGCTGCCCGGGAAAAAGTTAGTAAGGTAATTAAAGAAAAAAAGACAAATAGCACCTGAGTAAAGCGACGCCACCGCTCATCTTTTTGCCAATAGCCCCAGGCTAAAAGAAAAAAATTAGTAATAACCAAAAACTCAGCTAAAAGATTATGATTAGAGCCCATCCACCAGTGACCAAAGATAGCAATGGGCTGAACACGAAAAAAACTATTAGACCAATCCTGGCCAAATAAAGACATAATCCCCACTATTCCACTGCCTACTCCAGCAATTAGCGTGCCATAGAAAGGCCAACGCCAGTCCCGCCAAGCTTCCAACGCATTAACCGGTAAAACTATATATAAAAGATAGACAAAGAGAATAATACGAATAAAATATTTAAGCGATTCCCCTCTCCAGGGGCTAAAAAGCGAGCTAAGTAAAGCTACCAGCAAAAAACAAAACATTGGCTTAGCTAACGGCCATTGCCATTTCTCTACTCTTTGCCCGGCAAATCTCTGCCCCAGGCGGTAAATTAAAAAAACTATGGCGGTCAGTAAAATCAAAAAATCACTAATATTAAACTCTAAACCGCTAATATAAAAACGCCAATCTAGAAGCGGCAAAGATAAAGCTGTCAAAAATAGACCGCCATTAACTATTATTTTATAAAACTTTAATGGTTTCTTGTCTGAGCTCATTTTTATTGTTGGAATTGTTGGACTAACAGCTTGTTTCATACCCTAAAAATGCCACAAAATAATAAGAAAGTCAAACTTAAATAATAAAAAGGCAGCTAGTTAATAGCTGCCAAAGTTAATTTTTCAAAATTACACGATTCAGACGAATCTGAATCATCTCAGTTCCCAGCTGGCGCTGGTAAACACCCTCTCTGTAAATAAGAGGGCCTCGCTCTCTCGCTGGTAACCTTTTAAAATCATCCAGCCTCGAAAGCAGATAATCAGGCACGCCCACATTCTGTCCTAGACAGAAGTAAATATTATCCAACAGCAAACTGCTGTTGAAGGCCAAATCCACATTCTGTCCTTTGGCCTGGAAAATAGCTATAGGTAATTCACTTGCTATACCCATAGCCTCCTCCCAAGAGTAATCCTCGGTCGGAAAGTTTTCCAGAAAACGGCCATCTACTAAATCTCTGTAGCACAAAGATAAATGGTTGCCGATAATAGTGAATTTCCGACCCTTAGCTTTACTAATACCACTAAGGAACTCCCTCACACCTCTATACCAGCTATAGTCACAGGTGCGAGAATCATCTTCCTGGCCATCCCGATCAAGATCTAGAGACCCTAACCAGGAAATTTGATCAAAAAGATTGTCTAGAAAAAGACCATCCCAGGCCCTATCATTCAAAACATTCTCTAAAAGAATGTCTTGAAGATAATGACCATAGGAATAGCCATTTTTCTGGGGACACATATCACTTAAATTCAGCGTCTGCATCCCCGGCCAATATATTACCGGCTGCCCATCAGGACGAACCAAGAACCATTCATTAAAATTGTTGGTGATGGTCTCGGTCAATTTAGTCCCAAACGGTCGGTCGGGCGGTAGCGGCTGCTGCCATATCTCAAAAAAATTGACATAGCAGAGTACTTTGACCTGAGGATTAATCTTTTTTATCTGCCGGAGATTATCCGGATTATTAAAAAGATTCTCTAGGTCAATAATTGCTAGATCCTGCCGCGCGATAAGTGCGGCCTCATCAGTAGATATGGTGGGCTGGGTCCAATAAATGGCCGAGCCGATGCCCAGCAGACTAGCTGTAACTACCAGTCCAACCAACAACAATACTATCCTTTTCATTTTTTCCTCCTAAAAAGAGGGGGTGGTCTCCTTTAACCACCCCCGAAAAAGGTTTCTAGAAGCGGTAGACGAAATAATCCCCACTTCTAGACATTAACTTTGTTTGCCACCCGCTCTTGTTAGAGCGGATCCCCGGCCGGAAATCAGGGGGCATTGGCACCCCAAAAATTTGGGAGTACCAAGCATTTAACGAAGAAGCACTAATTCTAAGCGTTTCTCCATCAAATACAATACCATCGGCTGATCCCCCAGGGGACAGCCTCATATTTGCTGGTTTCCCGGTGGTATTGGGTACAACATTGGAGATGTTGTAACCCAAATTGTTACACAGTTCCCAGAATAAAAATTTCTTGGAACTGTCATTTGCCTTCTTAGGCTCAAGATCTATACAAAACAATAGATCCTGGGGTCCAGGAATGGGTCCAGGGATGATAGTACCAGCCTGAGCTGTCTCTGGTTTAGGTGGCTCCTGTTGCATTTCCTGTGGCTGCTGGGGTTGTTGAGGCTCTCGAGTCTCAGATAAAGATTGTGCTGGTTGCACAATCTTAATTGTCTTATAAACAACTCTGGGGGTCTTACGACCCTTTAACTCCCGGACGTCGACCTTAATGGTATCGACATCGGCCGAAAGGTCATTTACCTTCTCTGACAGCACCCCCAGCCTATCCAGCACTATATAGACCAAGCTCTTAGTGCTGGGCTTCCGGGTCACCTCCACCCGGAAGCAACTGTGAAACGATAATAATAATACTAATAATAATATTATTATTAGTATTATTGACTTCTTCTTCTTGCTCATTTTTCCTCCTTGCTCAGAAGCTCAACTGAGCTTCTATTTTATTTTGTATTTTTTCCCCTACCTCAAGCTCGTATAGAACTTTCGCCCATCCGAGCTGAACATTGATCCCTCCGAAACCCCTATCTTTCCCTGTGTCCATTTCCCCATCTAGGTGTCGATAACCCACGGTGCAATTAATCCCCCCGCTTTGCCAGCTATACAGGGATTGCTCCATAGAGCCTTCCCATTTTACTGGAGAACAGGAAGGTAGTGGGGCATGCTGACCAGCTACACCACCAACAGCCTTGGTATCAACAAGGCCAACATATTCCGCAGTGACGCTGGTCCGACCAAACCAGTGGACTAAGTTATCTTGGTGGACTCTCACCCACCAATTCACTGCCCAGGTTTGGTCTTCCTGGGTTTGGCTCCAAGAACCATCTTGAGCTTCCGCATGACGGAAACCGTAATAGCCCTTAAGAGACCAGCAATCGAACCAGTCAGCTGGATTATAATAATCCAACACTAGTCCGCCTTTTGACGATAGGGCGGACTGTGACCAGTCCCCCTGTTTAGCCTGGCAAAAATCGTCACCGACCTCTCCCCAGGCTCCAAAAGAAAAAGGGCCAGACAAACTAATCGGCTGCCATTTCACATTGGCATACCGATAGTAACCGTCAGCCGATTTATTGCTAAAACGGCCGACACCCCCTGCTGCAAAGGGTTTCTTGTCCCACACAAAGACTTGATGTCTTTGTGTGGGATTCTGCCCCATTGCGCGGGGTAATAATCCCGTTGCCCGACCAGTATCAACAGCCTTTAATTGAGGCTGCTGTCTGGTCTCAGGAATTTTCAACTCCATCCCCACCCAAATGATATAGGGTGGGTCAATATAGTTGACTTCAGCCAGATCGGCTAAAGTCACACCGTAAGCCTGGGCAATGCCTTCTAAAGTATCACCCAACTTAACAGTGTAAACTGTACCACCATTAAGACAGATCGCCCCTAAAAGGGCAACCAAGAATAGAATCTTTTTCACTTTTCTCTCCTTTTCACCCCTTTTTGGGGTTAATTTATTTAATTGTTAAAGTACACATACACCGCTACTTGCGGTTCCCCAGCAGGCCAAAGATTGACCTACTGAAAAACCTAACTAGCAAAAATATTGTCAATGTTGCCACCGTGCAATAATTGTTCAGTAATATCCTCGCCATTATCATTTATGGTAACCTCAGCGGCCACTGGAACTTGAACTAAATTATCTAGACTAATATGCGACTCACCCGAATCATTGTCTGCCTGATCATCCTTACCCCCACTAGTTACAATGGCTGATTCTCTTGCCATATCTTTTACAGCTTCTGAACTAGGCCAATCTAAAGCCACCTCGGTATAAGTTTGTAGCTGGCTGGCACTGATAATATAAATATGAATCAAACCCAACACAATGCCCAAAAGGATAGCCACACCAAAATTAAGCGGTAAATTAGGTTTAACGGGCCAGTCAGAAACTACCGGCTTATCTATTACTTTAATGGTAACTTCATCACCCAGTCCATGATAATAACTACCATTAGTAATGAGACTATAATGAATAGCCTGCACTATTTTATCTGCCTGATCTTTATCTGGGTGGTAAACCTTAATACTAATAATCCCATAATCTTGAACTGGCTTAACATTAATAGTTTTCCGCCAAGTAGACAGACGCTTCTTTAAAGTATCGCCAAAATAAGCTGTATCAATACGATATTCTGGCTTAACTGTTGCCTCAAAAAAAGAGCTAGAATAAATTACCTGAGAAAGCAAGGTGCTTAAATATTCGTTAGTGCGAGAAATTTGATAAGGATCACCCACCTGATGATAATTAGGCACAACCAATAATTGGCTTTTAGCTAAATATTTAAGCGGCTGGGTAAAACTAAATAAAGCCGCCACCGCCAAAAGACCAACTAGCCACCACCAAATAATTGACTGATGTTTTTTAATTATCGACAACCAAGAATAAGCCATCTATTTATATTTATCTTTTTTAAAAAATAATAGATGTGTTAAATTAACATAGTTTTTACTATTTGTCAATAACAAAAAACCCCCAACAAGGAGGCATAAAAAATAAACACTAAAATAAATAAAAATATAAACTAAACTTGCTGTTTCAAAAACTTAAAAATACTATCTGCCGCTATAGCGCCCTCGCTACAAGCCGTAATAATCTGCCTTAACCCATTAGAAGACGTGGTAACATCACCAGCTGCCCAGATACCGGGAATAGTGGTTGCCTGAGCTCCATCTACCGCAATATATCCTCCTTCATTAACTGCACCCCCCAGCTGTTGGAAAAATTCACTATTGGGATCACTGCCAATTTCCACAAATAAACCCTCTAAATTAATATTTTCAGTCTTGTTTTCTCTGTTTATTACCACGCCACTTAAATAATTATCTCCCGATAGGGCCTTAATCTCACTCCGGGCCATAAGTTTAACATTTTCTTGTTTATTAATTTCTTCTAGCCAACCTGGTTCAACCGCATTAGGCTCACTACCTAAATAAAACCACAGAACCTGAGCCGCAATAGTAGACAAAAAAATAACCGCCGTCGCTGCACAATTACCCCCTCCCACTACACCAACTATTTTATCCTTAAAAAATGGTCCATCACAAGTAGCGCAATAAGCGAGACCTTTGCCCAAAAATTTATCTTCATTGGGTAATCCTAAGTGCCGTCGTTTAGCCCCGGAAGCTAGTAAAATTGTCTTGGAAGCTAATTTGTGGCCATCAGCCAAATCAAGTTGAAAATTAGGATAATGACCACTAATTTTAATAACCTCGCCAGCTTCTATTTTTCCTCCTAATTGTCGAGCATTATTAGCTATTTTTTGAGCTAATTCCCAACCGCTAATACTTACTTCACTGGGGAAATTACAAATTTTATAAGCTTCAGTCATCGCCCCGCCAGGCAAAAGGCCAATAACCTGATGCTCTATTTTATAGCGGCTAGCATAAATCGAAGCCGTTAAACCAGCTGGTCCGGCACCAACAATTATTAAATCATTCACTCCCGTCTCCATGGTTTAAGACAACTTATCTAAAATATCTTGACGCAAGCTCGCCTGCTGATGAGCTCCAATAAAGCTGGCAATCTCTTCGCCATTTTTGAACAATTTCATACTAGGTATGCTCTGAATTTGATACTCCACAGCCAATGATTGATTCTCGGGATCATCAACATTAACTTTGGCAATTTTTATTTTATCACCCAACTCTTGCGCCAAATTCTCTAAAATGGGGGCCATCATTTGGCAAGGGCCACACCACGGAGCCCAAAAATCTACCAACACCGGTATTTTGCTATTTAAAACCTCAGTGGCAAAATTAGCCGGCGTTAATTCTAAAATTTGAGACATAAATTTTAATTAACGAATGACCTGATTAAAAATTTTTTTAACCTCTGGTTTACTTTTAGTCGCCTTAAGACAATGATCTAATTGTTCTTCCAATATTTTTTCTAATACTGCATCTAGGCCAGCTTTCACGGCTTTAATTTGAGTAATCAAGGCCGAGCACTCATAATTAGACTGACTAATAGTTTTCTTTAAGCCATTAAGCTGACCAATAATAATATTTAACCGCTGCTCAGGGGTGCGACTACCACCCAAGGAATTATTAGTGGCCATAAAAAATATTAAACTTATTAATTACTTCATTATACCTTACCCCCCAGAGGTGTCAAGAGTGGAAAAATACCATTGCCAAAAATCTTTAACAATCGGTACGGCCGAATCAGTGCTTTCGCCCCCCTCTTCCACTAAAACAGTTAAAACCATTTGCGGGTTATCAAAGGGGGCAAAACCAGTAAACCATGAATGCGATGGCTTACGGCTATCAAACTGGGCTGTCCCGGTCTTGCCGGCCACCGCCACTGGCAAAGACTTTAAACTCTGAGCACTACCAGAGACTACGGTCTGACGCATCGCTTGTCTAACAGTCTCTATATTTTCCGGACTCACCATATTTTCGGCGATAATTTTAGGCTCTTTAACCTCATACACCGAGCCGTCATTATTTAAAATCTCCTGGACTACACGTGGCTTATAAATTCTTCCTCCATTAGCAAAAGCACTAGTATAATTCGCCACCTGAAGCGGAGTAACTAATAAATAACCCTGTCCGATGGCCAAATGATAAGTATCGCCAATATACCACGGCTCACCAATAGTCTGCTTTTTCCATTCGGCTGTTGGTACAAAACCCGAAGATTCTCCCGTCAAATCAATGTTGCTTGGTTGACCTAGTCCAAAAGCTCGCAAATATTGGCCAATACGTTCCACTCCTAAACCAACAAAATCTTCATAACCACCACCAATATAATAAAAAAAAGTATTAACTGATTCAGCAATAGCCTTTGTAACATTAGTCCAGCCGTGACCGCCAGCTTTCCAGTCAGGAAAAAACCATTGACCAACCCTAAGACCGCCGGTACTTAAAAAACCTGTACTAGGGGTGATTATCTTATCTTCCAAGGCAGCCGCAGCAATAATGGGCTTAATTGTTGAACCTGAGGGATATTCCCCGCTTATAGCCCGATTAAGTAAGGGTGTGTCTGGGTCATTTTTTAATGTGTCATAATCAGCCTGTTTGATACCTAACGAAAAACTATTATTGTCAAAACTGGGTTGACTGACCATCGCCAATATAGCCCCATTTTGAGGATTAATAGCAATAGCTACCGCTCGGCGCTTACCAATCCGCGTTAAATACTGACGCATAATTTCCTCTAGTTTAGCTTGCAGGCGGGCATCAATATTTAAAACTATATGACGACCATCTATTGGGTCTTGCTGACTAATTATGGCCTTCTCGTTACCTATTGCATCAACTTCAATTTGTTTGCCACCATTAACACCTCGTAAATCCGCCTCATAATAAGCCTCAAGACCAACCTTGCCTATATAATTCAAAGGTGAATAATGGCGTTCGGGATATGTCTCTAACTCAGTGGGACTAATTTTCCCGGTGTAGCCCATAATAAGGCTTAAGCTATTTAAATTTACTGCCGGGCTGCTAGTTTCTAGCCAATTATTGAGATTAGTATATAATCTTTTGTTAGTAGTAGTTAAAGATACTCCTGGCAACGAATTAAGCTTAATAGTAAGTTGTACTACCTCATCATAAGTCAAATTATCACTAATAACTATTGGCTGATAAAATTCTGTTGAACCGGGACTAATGCTAACTAATTTCTCTTTTAAATTTTCAATGGTTGATTGTCCTAAAATTTGAGACAGCTGGTTTAACACTGTTTCACGTGACCTAGCTTCGGTTGGCAAATTGCTAGGGGTAATATAGGTTACAAAATTAGCCACATTACTCACTAGGGGTTCATGATGGACATCGTAAATAATCCCCCGCTTAGCTTCTAATTGCTCTGTGCGCAATCGATTGCCTTCAGCTAAATTATAATAATAATCTCCCCGATAAAACTGAAGCCATATTATTCTTGCTAATAAAATAAGGCCAGCTAGTAGTAAAGCTCTCAAAAGGATAAAACCAAAACGAGCACTAAAATTATGACTAATAGTTTCCTCAGCTTTAGTGTTATTTAAAAAAACTTCTTCAGTCCATTCTTTATGACCTGACGTTAAATGGACCTGTCGTTTCTTCGGACTCACTAAGCCAAACGGACTAGATAAATTAGATTGTTTATCTTTTTTAACCATATTATTTACCTTTTACCATAAAAAACGGTACTAACCATTTATCCCGCCAGCGAAGTAAATAATAAAGAAGGCCAGAGATTAACTCATTGGCTATTATTGCCTTACCCAAAATAAGCCACCACAAAGGAACCGACCAATTATGGCCCAAAAACATAAGTCCTAAATATTGTCCTATCGTACCAAAGGCTACTAGGGCCATAAGAGAATAAACTGATTTATTAGTAAAAATTTTAAAAAGCAAATAATAAAGGCAATAAAATAGTAATAACCATAATATTACATAGGAAAACAAGGGATAAAATGAAACAATGCCCAAAATAGCTGCTGTTCCTACTACCCACCATTTTGTCTCTGACCATCCTACGGCAAATAGCCAAAAAATAAGAGTAACTAAAATCAAATCTGGCTGAGGCCAAGTATTGGGCCATAGATTAATCCAGGCCAGTTGAAGAATGGTCGCGACGCATAACCATAATAATTTAACCGCCCAAGACCACGGCATAATTACAGTATAATAACACTGACAAAATTTAATTGGCTAAAATTAACCGCCGGCTCTACAACAGCACTCTGCCACAAAGCATTATCCGCCTTTATAATTTGAGAAATTTTTCCCACTACTAAATTTGTAGGCACGGTCGGCTCCAGGCCCGAGGAGATAATTTTCTGTCCAGGATAAAGATTAAGTTGCAAAGGAATTAAATCTACTCGAATAGTTAATCCTAAATCACCCTGGGTCACGCCAATAGTTTCAGCACTGCCCTCTACTGTAACGGCTAAACGACAGTTTTTATTAGTCGTCAGCCATACTTCAGCTGAATCAGCCTTCAGCTGACCAATTTTACCTACTACTGCCCCCTGTTCGTCCACCACTATATTATCAAGGGCCAAGCCCTGCCTGCTTCCTTTGTCAATAATAAAAGTTTGATCCGGCGCTAATAATCCACCTACCCGTCCCCGATAAATAATATTAGCTGTCACTAATTTGAGACCGCTTACTTGCTGAAAATTTAATAAATTACGTAATTTCTGATTCTCTTCTGCTAAATTAGCATAACTTAGCATTGACAGGTTAGCTTCATTAATTTTATCTTTAGCGTGTTGAAGTTCTTCCTGACAATTTTGGCGCTGTTGCCAGGTCTGCCACCAACTGCTAATAGTCTGCGGCACCTTAGCCACATCAACAACCACTGCCCCTAAACTATGACTAATAATATCTTCCGGCTTAGATAACCAGCCCAAAAAATGAACAATAATAATCACAATAATAATGATCCCTAACCACCAGATAGATTTTTTAGGTCTGGACCGACTCATAAAAGATTATTCAGCCAAACTGGGCACAACAATTTTATTCAGTAATTCTGAATTACTCAACAAATGAGCTGCCCCACGAACTACGCTGCTAGTAGGGTCATCAACAATATGAACGCCAATTTTAGTAGCTCGAGCAATGGCTTGGTCTAAACCATCTAACAAGGCGCTTCCCCCGGTAAGCATAATTCCCCGTTCATAAATATCGGCCACTAATTCGGGCGGGGTAATTTCCAAAGCCGCTTTTATATTGTCAATAATTTGACCAACAGGCCGAGATAAAGCTTCGCGAACATGCTCATCGCTAATTTCTATTTCTTTAGGCAGCCCATTTATAAGGTCACGGCCACGAATAGCCATAGTCAGCGGCTGAGACCTCGGGATGGCTGAACCAATTTTTATTTTAATTTCTTCTGCTAACTGTTCGCCAATCAATAAATTAAATTCTTCTCTAATATATTGGATAATTTCACTATCAAAAGTATTGCCAGCTAACCTTAGGGTTTTCCAGGCGACACAACCACCTAGGGCTAAAACGGCAATTTCAGTAATACCACCCCCAACGTCAACTAACATAGTGGCGGTAGCTTCCATAATGGGTAATTGAGCCCCAATGGCTGAGAGCATTGGCTCTTCCACGAGAAAAACTTGCCGTGCTCCCGCCGATTTAGCAGCGTCTTCTACCGCCTTCTTTTCTACTTCAGTAATATCTAATGGAATACCAATAATAACTGCCGGCTTAGGCGCTAAAAAAAAACTATTTTCTTGCGTCTGGTCAATAAAATATTTTAGCAGTTTCTCGGTCACCTCAAAATCGGATACCACCCCATCTACCAATGGCTTCACAATATCAATATAAGCAGGGTTCTTGCCTACCATAGCCTTCGCCGCTTCGCCGACGGCTAAAATCTGATCAGTTTTTTTATTAACCGCCACAATGGTGGGTTCATTTAAAAATAAGCCACTTTGCGGCTCGCTTAACATGGTTTTACAAGTCCCCAAATCAATAGCTAAATTACGTATGAACTTATTATGTCTCACCTTATGAAACATGTATTATATTTAATTACTATGAAAATAAGCATTTACTTGATCAAAATTAACCAAGCGTCCTTCGGTGTCTCGCCGACGTTTAATTTCAAAACTTTCTTGTTCTATTGTCCGGTCACTTACTACCAGGCGATAGGGACAGCCGATTAAGTCGGCGTCAGCAAACTTAGAGCCAGCCGGCGTTTGACGCCGGTCGTCAAAAAGAACTTCTAATCCTAATTTCAGTAAGGTTTCATAAAGACTCTGCGCTTGATGATGGCCTTTAGTGTCGGTAGTTATGTCTAATAAATGCGCCTTAAACGGCGCCACCTCAACCGGCCAAATTAAACCATGGTTATCATGATTGACCTCAACAATCGCCCCCATTATCCTGTCTAGTCCCAGTCCATAACAACCCATAATAACCGGCTGTCGCTTACCCTCAGCATCCGTTACAGTAAAATCAAAGGCCTTGCTGAACTTTACGCCCAGCTTAAAAATATTAGCAATTTCAATAGCTCGCCGTTCCAACAAATCCTTGCGCCCGCAATTAGGACAAACTGACTGTTCCTTAATAATTTCTTTATTAATAGCTAAATTACAATCTTCGCAAATAAAAATAGTGTCTTCACCAGCTTCAGTTACAGTCTGAAATTCATGAGAATATTGGCTAAACGCTCCACCCGAGGCAAAAGTTAAATAAGTTTTCTCTAGCAGGCCACAACGTTTAAAAATTTGGAAATAGGCCTTCTGCACTACCAAATAATAAGCATTCAGGTCCTCCTGGTTTAGATGAAAAGAATAAAGATCTTTCATGGTAAACTCACGGCCCCGAAGCAAACCTGATTTTACCCTTAATTCATTGCGAAATTTAGTCTGAATTTGGTAAACTCCCAATGGTAAGTCACGATAAGATTGAACGAATTTTTTAACTAATGGGGTAATTATTTCCTCATGAGTAGGCGCCAATATATATTGTTTCTTGTCACTACCCGCAGTCTTAAATAAAATATCAAAGGCCGTCAGTCGGCCAGTTTGTTGCCATGGTTCTTCCGGAGTTAAACTGGGAAGCTCTACTTCCTGGGCCCCTAAATTAGCCATCTCTTGACGAATAATGGCCTCAATTTTCTGAAATACCCGTAAACCTAGGGGCAGATAAGCATAGACTCCAGCCGAAATTTTCTCTATAAATCCGGCCCGCATTAAAGTTTGAGCATTAAAACTGGCCTCGTCCTTGGGGAGCTCTTTTAAGCTGTGGGTAAAAAGCTGGCTTTGACGCATATAGTAAATATAAAATTAAGCTTTTTTGCGGTTATGCCAATTATTCCAAACCACCAGAAGGGGCGAGGCCACAAAAATAGAACTATAGGCACCAAAAAAGACACCAACAGTTAGAGCTAGGGCAAAATTACGAATTGACGAACCGCCAAAAATAACAATAGCAATTAAAGTAAGAAGAGTGGTAAAAGTGGTATAAAGTGAACGGGTCAGGGTTTGATTTAAGCTGGTATTAACTGTCTCGGCAAAGCTCTGACGCAGGCGAAATAAATTTTCTCGGGTGCGATCAAAAACTACAATGGTATCATTAACACTATAGCCTAGGACTGTCAAAATAGCAGCCACAGAAGTGATATCTAACTGATAGCCAAAATAATGTCCCATAACTGCAAAAAAACCAATCACAATAATAACATCGTGAGCCAAAGCCAAAATAGCGCATACTCCATATTTCCAAGAACTTACTGGTTGAGACACCTTATGAAAAGCCCAGGCAATATAAATCACAATGGCTATTAAGGATAAAATAATTGCGGTCATGGCCCTAGTCTGTAAATCACGACCCACTGTCGGCCCGACAGAATCATACCGCAACTCCTCCATAGAACTTTGTCCTTCGCCTGCCGGCGCTAATTCTCGTAGCTTGGCAAGAATAATCTGATGCTTAGCCTCATCTACTTCTTGGAACCGAAGCTTAACATCCACATCCCCTACTGGCTGGACAATTAAATTCTGTAAACCCAGATTAGACAAGCTCTCCTCAATGGCGGCTACACTGGGGCGATTCTGCGGATAACGCACCTCTAAGACACTACCACCGGTAAAGTCAATACCAAAAGATAGTCCCCATACGGCAATAGCCACTATAGCTAAAGCTACTAAAACAGCTGAAATAGACAGCCATAGTTTTCTTTTAGTAATAAACTGATACATATAATTCAATAGTTAATAAATTTTAAGCTTGTTTATCTGACACTGGCTTAACGCCAAAAAGCCAAAGTTTGCTGGCTATCTTGGGAGTAACCACCAATTTTAATAAGTTGCGGGTAACCACAACGGCGCTAAACATAGACATTAATACACCTAAAGCCAAAGTTATCGCAAAACCCTTAATAGAGCCAGTTAAAAACTGAATCAAAATAAAACAAGTAATTAAAGTAGTTAAATTGCCATCGCGAATTGACGGCCAGGCCCGAGAAAAGCCTTCGTTAATGGCTGTACCTAGCGGTTTTCCCGCCCTTAGTTCTTCTTTCATTCTTTCAAAGATCAGCACATTAGCATCAACCGCCATACCAATTGATAGAATAAAACCGGCAATCCCGGAAAGAGTAAGCGTCACTGGCCATACCTTAAAAATAGATAAAGTCAATGAACCATAAACCAGTAAAGCAATAACCGACAGCAATCCCGGTAGGCGGTAAACTATAATCATAAATAAAGCCACTAAGACTAAACCAATAAATCCAGCAGTCAAACTTTTATCTACTGATGATTGACCAAGACTGGCTCCAATAGTTTGTTGATTAACTAAAGTAATAGGCACTGGCAGAGCACCAGCATTAAGGCGTTGAGCCAAGGTCTTAGCTTCCACTAAGCTAAATCGACCAGAAATGACTGCTTGCCCACCAGTAATTTTCTCATTCACTGTCGGCTGGCTAATAACATAACCATCTAGAAAAATAGCTACCGGTTTATTAATATTTCGCCCCGTAATATCTTCAAAAAGCCTGGCCCCTTCACTGTCAAACTCTAACGCTACTTCTGGACTATTGTCTTGGGGGTTAAATTGCACCGTGGCTCGTTTTAAATATTTACCGGTAAGTTCAGTCGTCTTCCACTCATCAACATTGCCGAGAATATCTATAATAGATTTAGTTTTAATAAAAATATGGCTTAACTTATAATCCATCATCGGCCGTTCATCTTCTTTATAAATTAGATGATAACCAAACTCAGTTTCTACTGGCCCAACAATTTCTCCCTTTTTGGCAGCCATAGCAGCTTCTTCAAATTCTTTAACCATAGTATCGTTGCTAAACCAACCCAACTCACCACCACTATCTCTAGCGCCAGGCTCAGTAGAATTCTGCTTCACTAAATCGCTAAAGTTCTCTGGGGTTGCCTGCTCTTTAAGCTTATTAATTTTTTCTAAAGCTTGCTCTTTGGTTAAACCGCTCTGACAATTAGAAGCTCCTTCGTAACAAATCAATAAATGGGCGGCTTTAATTTCTACCACCGGCTTGCCATCTTTAGTTTGGGGACGTTTGTCTTCTACTTTAACAATTTCATAACCCTGAGAAGTTTTTTGTAAATTAGTATTAACTTGTCCTATTTCTAACTTCTCGGCAATGGCAATAATTTCTGGATTTTCCTTACTAGATAGCCAACCCAGAGAACCTCCATTATCTTTAGTTGCCTCATCTTCGCTAAAGGTTTTAGCTAGTTCAGCAAAATCCCCACCGGACAAAACCTTGCCCAAAACATCGGCGGCTTTAGCTTCTGCCTTTTTATTATATTCGTCCATCGCCGCTTTTTCTTCATCGGTTAATTCTTTGCGTTCTTCGTTTAATTCTTTAAATTGTAACAGCGGGGTTTCGCCAATTTGTTTAATTGCCTCATTAATATCTTTCACGCCAGCCAATTCTACAGTAATCTGGTAATTGCCTTGTGCCGTCTTATTAATCTGAACATTGGGTTCACTAACGCCAAACATATTAACCCGCCGCTCAATGACATCACGTGCCCCCTCAGCAGCATTAAGTCGGTCGCTAGGCTCAATAACAGATAAATCTAAATCATAAGTTAAACTAGTGCCGCCAGATAAATCCAAACCTAACCTAAAAGGAAACTCCTTTACTTTGGGCAACGGTACATTATGCTTAGTGACAAAAGCATTATATTGCGGCCCTAAATTAATTAATAAACTTGCCACGACCAAAATTACTAGAAATACCAAGAACCAAACATGACTTTTTTGCTTAGTGGAAGCCTTCATTGCTGTATAAGCCATAAAAAATGTTTAAATAATATAACAAAATTAAATTAACCCGAGTTAATTTAATTCTATCATAGGAGATTTTAGAAAAAAAATCAACGACAAAAAAACACCGCCCCCTAAAGGGCGGTGCGATGGTTACAATCAATACTATAATAGTTAGAAACTATGAGTAGAATGATGATCCCAATTATTGTTGCGGGCTGGACGATCAGCTAAAGGACGAGCCTCGTTAACTACTACTCGCCGTCCACCAATCTCCTGGCCATTAAACATGTCAATGGCCTTTTGGGCTTCCTCTTCACTGGACATCTCCACAAAGCCAAAACCCTTGGACCGACCGGACATTTTATCAGTAATCACGGTGGCTGATTCTACGGTACCGGCTTGAGAAAAATTGTCTTTTAGGCCATCACTGTTTAGACTGTAGGGTAATCCGCCCACATATAATTTTTTTGACATACAAACGGACAAAATTATACATTTTAATAAAAGTAAGTCGACCTCTTTCTTGGGCAACTTAGTTTAAAAATCATCCAAAGAAAAACTTACGACAAAAAGTATAGTAGATAATTACTGAAAAGTCAAACAAAATTAATTTGATTTTATTTATCTAGATGAATTAAAGCCATTCTAATGGCTTCTTTGGTATATTCTTTTCTGGATAATTTTCCCTTGGTCACAATACCCACTAGTCCTTCAGCTGAACCCACCTTCTTGTTAGGGGTAAGACCAGCCTTAAAGGCCGCTTCATTCATATCTAAACCTTCCTGAATAATATATTGGACTATCTTGGCTGGCGGTTCCCAGGCAGAGGAAAGCCCTAAATAATAATTATGACCATCAAAAATAGCACAAGCACAAACATCCATATACCCACTCTGGGTATATGGCACAGCCATAAGGCCAGATTCTAGTCCCACACTATAATCACAATCTTTAAAGGCCTCACGAGCTCGATTCATCGCCCCCAAAATAGTCTCCTCTAAGGTGATTGGCTGTTCGCTTACCCGAGAGCAACCATCTACGTCAATAACCGCGGCGAGATTAAGATTGTCATAATCTCTAATAATTTCCCGCAAGGCCTTAATTTTAGTGGGGTTGTGAGAAGCAATATTAATAATCATAAATATCTTTCACCTAACTAAACCAGATTTAAACGATTCAGCACTTCAATAAAGTTAGGCAGTAATTTTAATTTTTTTACTTCAAGCGGGGTCAGCCATTTATAATTACTGGCTTCCCAATCTAACTTGACTTTATCTGTCTTAACTTCTACTAAGACCGGGTGGACAACCCAGGTTTTATTATATTGTGGGTCGTCTTGGTCAAAAATTTCTCCCACTTTAATTTTAACAATTTGCGATCTAGTTAATCCTAACTCCTCACTGAGCTCGCTATATATTTTCTCTTTTAAACTCTGCTGGTCATCTAAAAAACCAGAAATTCCATTCCAATAGCCAGGATAAAAATTAAGGTCAGGGTTGCGCCTGACTACTAATATTTTAGAACCATACTTCACCACACAATTAATAACCGGGGCCCACCGGGCGTGAGTATAGTCTGTCTGATCTCGACTTGGTTGAAATGCTGGCCTTGCCCCTGTCTTGTTCCTCATAACCCAATATTATCTACCGCAACATTTTTTATATTTCTTGCCACTCCCGCAGGGGCAAGGATCGTTGCGGCCAATTTTATGTCCTGCGCTATCCCGCATCTTCCGCTCTACTGGAGCAGTGCTCATTTCCCCGTTAGCGTTTAGAATAATTTTTTTAGCTGGACCAGAAATATTCATCATCTGCTTAATCCTCTGTTCATTGGAACGACTTAAATCGACAATCTTAAAAATAGCATAAACTACCTGCTTCTGAATAGCCGCATTAAGTTCATTAAACAGACGATAGGCTTCTTTTTTATATTCAACAAGCGGATCACGCTGACCATAGCCCCTCAGGCCAATCCCTTGACGCATATAATCCATGGCATCTAAATGATCCATCCATCGGCTATCAATAGATCTTAAAAGTACTGACTTTTCAATAGCCAACCAATCCAGTCCAATATCTTTAGTCAGCGCTAATAATTCATTATAAGCCTTGTGGACCATGTCAGATAAATACTTCACTAGGCTGTCGCGATAAGCAATTTTATCCATTTTAGCTGTTGAACTGCTGCCTAAATTAACTAGCTCCTGGGCCAGCTTAGTAGCATCTACATCTAAGATGGTGCTCATTACCTGAGCTATTTCGCTAATATTCCAATCATCAATATTCTCACTTTGTGTATGAAAACTAACTACTTGTTCAATTTCATTATCAATCATCTCTAAAATCAAAGAGGATAAAGGAGTTAGCAAAGAAGTACTTTCTGTAGTATTGTCCACTGGCGTTTCACTTAACTCTAAAATCTGCCGGCGCCGTCGGTAAATACTCTCCCGGTGCTTATTAATAACATCATCATACTCTACTAAGTGTTTTCTTAAATCAAAGTTATTGCCCTCCACTCTCTTTTGAGCCGATTCAATTGAACGAGAAATAATTTTATTTTCAATGGGCATATCTTCGGGCAACTTCAAGGTAGCCATAATTCTTTTTAGACGTTCACCGCCAAAAATACGCATTAAATCATCCTCAGTAGAAATATAAAACTGGCTAGAACCAGGGTCCCCTTGCCGGCCAGCTCGGCCTCGCAATTGATTATCTATCCGCCTGGCTTCGTGTCGCTCTGTTCCAATAACATGAAGACCACCCAATGCACGGATTTCAGCTTGTTCGCTGGGATCAGGCGGATTGCCACCAAGAATAATATCCACACCTCGGCCAGCCATATTAGTCGCAATAGTAACCGCTCCTTTTCGTCCGGCCTGGGCAATAATTTGGGCTTCTTTATCATGATATTTAGCATTTAATACCCCGGCTTCAATCCCCTGTTTAGCTAATAAATCAGCTAAAATCTCATTTTTTTCAATAGAAATAGTACCGACCAGCACTGGCTGACCCTTAGCATGACGGGCCTTAACATCATTCACTACTGCCCTAAACTTGCTCTCTTCGGTGGCATAAATCAAATCATTAAGGTCCTGACGAATCGTTGGCTTATTAGTAGGAATAACTACCGTCTCTAGATGATAAATCTTAGAAAATTCTTCCGCCTCAGTAAGGGCCGTGCCGGTCATGCCACTGAGCTTATCATACATGCGAAAATAATTCTGAAAAGTAATGGTAGCCAAAGTACGGCTTTCTTTTTGAATAACCACCCCTTCTTTAGCTTCAATTGCCTGGTGTAGTCCTTCACTATAACGACGGCCGTACATTAAACGGCCAGTAAACTCATCAACAATAATCACCTCACCATCTTTCACTACATAATCACGATCTTTTTTAAACAGCACCCTCGCTTTTAGGGCTTGCTCAATATGCATAACATCGTCAACTCCACCCTCCACATAAATATTATCCACCCCTAGCCATTTCTCCATTTTAGCAATGCCTGTTTCGGTTAAGGTAGCCGCCCGCATTTTTTCATCAACATTATAATCACTGGCCTCATCAAGGCGAGCTACTAATTCTGCAAATTTATAATATTTATCTGTAGATTCTTCGGCTGGGCTAGAAATAATTAACGGAGTTCTTGCTTCATCAATTAAAATAGAGTCAACTTCATCAACAATGGCATAATGGAGCGGCCGCTGGACCATTTGACTAAGCTCATAGACCATATTATCTCTAAGATAATCAAAACCAAATTCGTTGTTAGTACCATACAGCACATCACAGGCGTAAGCTGCCTGGCGGCTGATCGGCCGAAAATGACTAAGCCGCTCATCAAACTGGCTATCATCATAATAGTTAGGATCATATTGCAATGCCTGCTCGTGAATAATTACTGCCACGCTTACACCTAAATAATTATAAATTGGGCCCATCCAACCAGCACCAATTTTAGCCAGATAATCATTAACCGTAACTAGATGAACACCTTGACCGCTTAAAGCATTTAAATAAAGGGGCAAAGTAGCTACTAGGGTTTTCCCCTCGCCAGTTTTCATTTCAGCAATTTCCCCGCGATGTAAAATAATGCCACCAATTAGCTGGACATCAAAATGACGTTGTCCTAAAGTACGATTACTGGCTTCACGTACCATGGCAAAGGCTTCCGGCAAAATTTCATCTAAATAATTGTCTGCCGCCTTGATCCCCTTGTCTTTAGCAATAGCCTGATATTCTTCTTTAAATTCTTGGGTCCTCTGCCGCAATTCCTCTGGTGTTTTATCAACAACTCGCGGTCCCCATTCATTTATTAAATTAACAGTCAGCTGTAAATCTTTAATAACCCGTTCATTAGGATCACCGATTATTTTCTGAAAAACCCCCATAAAATTTCATTATGATAAATAAAACAACATTTTAATTAGTCAATTTTCTATTATAGTAGAAAGATTAAATAAAATACAAGATTAACGCAACTGCCTTTTTTCTTTATATTTAACAATCATTTGGGCTAGGTGGTCTTTGGTCTTTTCAATAGCTTTATATAAATTGGGCTCAATTTTTTCAATTCTTAAAAGCTCTCCTGGCAATTGTAGATTAATTTCCGCCCTAAAAACGTCGCCTTTCCAGTGGTGCCTAGTGGTTTTTTCTACCTCCATATCACAACTAATGGGAACCACGTTACCCAAATACTTATCCAGCATATTAAGTTTTTTCTCTGCATAACTTCTAATAGCTGGGGTCAATTCAAAATTGTTAGCTTTGATATTGGCTTGCATATATAAAAAATTAAAAATTATTGCTCTTTTGAGTTATGTTGGGAGCGCCCTCTATTGACTGACTTGGCTACCTGAGATAGGGTCTTATGTTCATAAATTAAGGCAGATAAAATTTGTAACCGCCTGCTGGCTTCCTTTAAAGATTGTTGATGAATATTACGTCCTATTGCTACACCAGCACTACCGCCTTTTATTTCTAAACTAATATCACGTAATAATTTATCATAGGCAGTAGCAGCGCCACCGGCAAAAATAACTTTCGTCAGGCCAGCGGCTTCAACTACTCGTTGGATATTTTTCACGGTTAGTGGCCGAGGCGCCCTAACCTTAACAAAATCAGCGCCTAAACTCACCGCCAGCCCAGCAGCTCCGGCAATTAGAGAAACATCATCCTCGTTTTTAACTTTACCCCCACGCGGATAAATCCATAAAATAACTGGCAAGCCATTATCGTGAGCCTCAATAATAATCTGACTTGCCTCTGCTAGCATTCTTGGTTCATAACGACTACCCGGATAAATAGAATAACCCACACCCACTAAACGAAAACCAGCCTCCTTGGACAATTCAATAGTTTGATCAATAGTGGCTAGTAAATGGCTATCTGGATCATCATTTATTAAATTAGTCTTACCATTAAGTTTAATTACGTAATTAAGGTGCCGATAACTATGGCCATAGCGGCTGGCTAACCCATAATGAACCGCCAAAGCGCCAATGGGGGCATGAGCGGCAATTTGGAAGAGATGTTCAGGATTATTATCGGCTGGATCAATATTAGACCCCCAGAAATCATTATTAAGATGTTCCATCCGCTGATCACCAGCTAGTAGTAATAAACGACCAGTACCCTTTGTAAGCAAACACCAATTATTATTATAGGTTGTGCGGCGATATTTAGGAACATCAGCTGGATATACAAGCTGAGATAATAACTTAGGCATATATAATAAATAAAAATAAAATCTATAAAAATTATAACATAAACTTGGCTTTCTTCCTAATTTTTTATATAATAAGTCTGGGTCCTTATAAGGCTCTTATTTTATGGCAAAAAACAAATCAACCTTTTATATAATTTATGCCCTGGCCTTTGCCACCACTATTGCTGATGCTATAACTGGCTATGCTCAATCTTCTTATTTGAATCTTTTTCTTCCTTTAAATTATATTGGCCTATTTTTATCCCTAGTTACTGCTATTACTATTGCTACCTCTTTTATTTATCCCCGATTCATTGCCCGTCATTCCATTTCTCGCCTAATCTTTATTACTTACTTAGGATCTATTATCACTAGTCTTATTTTATCTTCTAGAGGGCCTAGCTGGCTAATCTTAATAGCTTTTATTGTCCGCTATTTATCTTTTACCTTTTTAATGATTAATCTGGATATTTTTCTAGAAAATATCTCTACCAACAGCCGTACCGGTACCATCCGAACTCAATATCTAACAGTTGTAAATATAGCATGGCTTATATCGCCTCTGCTGATGGGCAACATTATCGGCCACAACAATAATTATCCGCAAATTTACCATATTGGTGGCTTAATTCTAGCAGCAGCCTTAATTTTATTTATTTTTACTAGACATCAACTACCACATCCCCGAATTCACTATAAAAAACAAAATATTAAAAAGGGCATTAGAAAATTAATCGGCCATAATGATCGGCGGCGTATTTTTTTATCTTCATTGGCCCTTCAATTTTTTTATGCCTTAATGAATCTTTATATCCCAATTTATCTCCATCAATATATGGGACTAAGCTGGCCCACTTTAAGCATTATCTTCACTATAATGCTTATTCCTTTTGTTATTCTGGAACTGCCGGCTGGAGTTTTAGCTGATAAACTTCTCGGCGAAAAAGAAATGCTCCTTGTAGGTAATATTATTATGATTATCTCCGTGGTAGGTATATTTTTAACAAACACCGCCAGTCCTTTTATCTGGGGATTTCTATTATTTTGCAGCCGAGTTGGCGCAGCGCTAGCTGAAAGTATGCAAGAATCTTATTTTTATAAAAAAATTGACAGCCACGATACCGCAGTCATTAATCTTTATCGTCAAAATCGTCCTTTGGGCTGGCTATTAGCTTCCTTCACGGCTTTTATCATTTTAAGCTTTTGTTCTTTACCCACTATTTTTATGATTCTTGCCATTGGCCTTACTGTTGGACTTATTCCAATATTGGGTATCCGTGACACTCGCTAATTATTTGCGCGGTAAATACTTATGACCGGATGATAATTTCTGCGGCCAGTAATTTTGATCAGAACTATCCTCTTTAGGCGTATATTTATAACCCTCACCATAACCTAATTCCTTGGCTAATTTAGTACTAGCGTTTAGTAAATGAAGCGGCACAGGCAAAGCCCCAAATTGCTGGACATCGGCCATAGCCCGCCCGTAAGCCTCATAAGCCGCAATACTTTTGGGTGATTTAGCTAAATAAATAACTGTCTGAGCTAAAATAACCTTACATTCTGGCAACCCTATTTGCCGACAGGCCTCAAAACAACTAGTAGCTAACAATAAAGCGGTATTATTAGCTAAACCAATATCTTCACTAGCAAAACGTACTAGGCGACGAGCAATATATAAAGGATCCTCACCAGCCTCTAACATTCTGGCTAACCAATAAAGGGCAGCGTCAGCATCATGACCGCGCAT
>Ga0208694_1001159_pt1 | contig 33943 bp, 25 predicted proteins | sample AD_UKC078_MetaG_FD_184442 | JGI IMG/M metagenome (GOLD analysis project Ga0208694, IMG submission 184442) | Active sludge microbial communities of municipal wastewater-treating anaerobic digesters from USA - AD_UKC078_MetaG (SPAdes) (version 2) | ecosystem: Engineered > Bioreactor > Anaerobic >...
GCGGACGCGCTGGCACAGGCCGGGTGTGTGCCGGTCGCTGTCTATGTGAATGGCACCGCTGCGCGGGACGCGGCGGGTGCGCTTGTTCCGGATGTGCCGGTGATCGCGCCCGAGGCGCTCTGCGGCGCGGTGCAGGGGGCCTCCACGGTACTGCATCTCGTGCTGGCCCTGCTGGCTGGACACGACGGACCGGTATTGGTGTTGACCGCAGAGGCGTGTACCAGTGTGGCCTTGGTCGTGGAACCGGCGAAATGCTGAAGTGATCGGTAGGGACACCTCCCCGAGGCGTCCGCAGCGGTTTCGGGGAAACCGCCCTACCTGTGCGCCATTTCCCGCTTTGCGGAAGACGGGAGCGTTGAGGTCGGGGAAGAACAAGACAGGATTAACAGGATTTACAGGATTGGAGACGAGCTTGTACTGGTTGAGTGCATTGGCAAAATGTTCTGCGGTCTCTGTGTTCCCTGTGGTCAACACTCTACTCCCGATGGGGTCGTAGCCAGGAAAGTTCATTCGTTGGTGGGGACGCATCCCCGAGGCGTCCGCAGAGCACGATTTTTTAGCATCGCGGGTACAAAAACAAGGCGGCCTTTCCTGCCGGAATGGCCGCCCCGTTTCGTTCATCCGTTTCGGATCACTTTCCGAAGGTCGTTTTCAGGAGCGGCACCAGAGCGTTGGCCCACACGGTGTACCCTTTCTCCTTGGGATGCAGAAAGTCCGGCATCATCTCTTTTGTGAGGGTGCCGTCCGGCTCCAGCAGGTCTTGGTTAATGTCGAGCAGGACAACCCGCTGGCCGTCCGCATAAGGCCGGATCAGCGCATTGACCTTATCGTTACGTATGCGTGCGCTGTTAGTCGGCTTAGAACTGCGGGGAAAGATCGGCATCAGCACCACGCGGGTAGTGGGTGATTTCTCTGCGATTTTTCCAAGGATGGCCTTGATGCCGGCGGCCGTGTCCTCCGGATGTTCCCGCACCTCCGGCCGGTGACCAGTGTTGTTGGTGCCGATCATCAGCACCAAGAGTTTGGGCTGGTAACCGTCCAGTTCGCCATGATCCAGACGCCACAGCACATGCTCGGTGCGGTCGCCACCGTAGCCGAGGTTGAGTGCCTTATATGCGCCGAACTTCTCATCCCAGATTTTCTTGCCGCTGCCTTCCCATCCGTGCGTGATCGAATCACCCATGAAGACCAGTTCCCATCCGCCTTGTTTGACCAAGGCCAGCTTCTGCTCAAAACGGTTTTTCCACCAGCTTTCGTGCATGCGGCTCACGGGAGTGACAGAGGTGCGGAGCGTCTGCGTCACGAACGGCGCGATCGCCTCGGCCCAGATCTCATAACCGTTCGCATTCGGATGCAGCAAGTCGGGCATGATTTCTTTGGAGAGCGTGCCATCAGGCTGGAGGAGTTTGTCGTTGATATTCATCCAGAACACGCGTTTGTTGTCCGCGAATTTCTGGATTTGCGCGTTCACCGCCTCGTTGCGCAGACGGCAGGGGTCTTGGGCCGTGGCCCCGCGCGGGAAGATCGCGAGTAGCAGCACATGGGAGTGCGGCGCCTTTTGGCCCAGTTTGTCCAGAATCGCCTTGATACCCGCGACCGTGTCCGCAGTGCTCTCCATCTCTGGTTTGCGGTGACCGGTGTTGTTGGTGCCGATCATCACCACGAAAAGTTTGGGCTGGTAGCCGTCCAGCACGCCATGGTCCAGACGCCAGAGCACGTGTTCGGTCCGGTCGGCGCTGATGCCCAGATTGAGCGCCTTGTATTGGCTGAAGTACTTCTCCCAAACCGCTTTGCCGCGGTTCTGCCAGAAATCGGTGATCGAATCGCCGATGAACACCAATTCCCAACCGCCCTGTTTGGCGAGCGCGGCATCGCGCGCCACCCGTTTTTCCCAACCTTCGCCACGCGAAGTTGGCGTGGTCGAAAGAGTTTGGGCCCAAAGTGTCCCGGCCGTCAACGCGGTCAGGATGAACGAATACATCATACGCTTCATGGACATGTTCCTCCCTTGTTGTTCTCGTGTGTGCGCCAGACCGTTCGGGCGCTTGCCAGAAGGGTCTGGTCAGACAGACGCCGGATGCGGTGGTACACGGTGTCGCCGGCCTGCGCCGCTTCCGACAAAATGGTGTCGCCCCAGATGGCGGCGTTCTTGAAGGCGATATCGAGTTCGCCGACCTGACGTGTGCCGGTCCAGGCATCCGGCAGGCACTCCAAAGCCCACGCCACATAGTGTGCATGATTCACATGGTTGTTGAAATCGTGGTCACTGCGGCGGACGGTCAGGGTGGTGGACCATGCGCTTGCGGGTTCTGGCACGGGCGGTTCCGGCGCAGGCGGCAGCGTGACTCGCGGTGTGCCTTCCGGGGCCAGCGCGGCAAAATCGGGGGGCAACCGCACGATCCGGTTGGCTTTGCGGTCCACATACAGCCATTCGCTTACGCCCTCCAACAGCAGGTCGCCGGCCTCGTCCCGGCACACGAAATCGCGGAGGGCGGTCGCCCGTCCGCGTGTTCCGGCGGGCCAAGTCCGGATCAGCAGCGTTTCGCGCCAGGCGGCATAGCGACGGATGCCCAGACGGAGACGCGCCAGCATCCAAGTGAAGCCCGCGTCCTGTAACGCCTGAATGCCGAGCCCCAAATCGCGCGCATGGTTACCCGCGATCTCCTGCAGGAAGTTACAGTAGGAGGACAGCGTCACGCAGTTGCGCACGCCGCACTCGTATGCGCGAACGCAAAACGTCTCATCACGGGTATGCCGTGGCAGGGGGGTGCTCATGTCGGGATGTCTCCGTTGGCCCGATGCCGCGGCATCCCCGGGGGGTGGGGTACGGGGTCGGAGGTGTGGAGGGCTTCGCACCAGGCATCGAGCCCGTTAGGGAAAGAGGCAAGCCATGCGGAGAGCGTCTGTCCGTGTTCGGCGGTCAGGGCGCGGACCGCATCGAGATAGGGAATGCCGGTGGTGAACGCGGAAAACGTTTGGCGGACCTCTTCAGGGACCGGTTCCGTATCCAGGCTGACGAGTTTCCGGTCAAGCGCGTGCCGCCAGGCGGGCCATGCCTCGACAAAGCGGCGGTTCTCATCCGTGGCCGCGTCCGGACGGCTGAGGCTCTGTCCGACCTTTTGGGCGAGTTCCTCCAACCGGATCATGCGATCCCTCAGGATTTCGGCCAGCCGCTGACGCGCACCCGCATGGCAGGCCTTCGCAAAAGGGTCGTCGCGTAGGAAGAGCGCGCGCACATTGCGGTACCAGGCGTCAAGAGCCAGAAGGTTTCCCCAATAGATCAAATTGTTGCGGAGGATACGTGCCAAGTTGTTGAAACGCAACGGATCAAATGCACAGTCCACACTCGCGCGGATTCCGGGTTTGGCCACAAGGCGGCTGGGTATGGTCATGTCGCCACGCCAGATCTGCCCGGCCGGGAGCACGGTGCCGAAGGCGATCCGGCAGGGTCCCACCATTCCGCCTTGCCCGCCCAGAAAAACCGGCGGTTGATTGAGGAGCACGCCGTTGGGTACGTCGCCGATCAGCGAGGGGGTGGCCTTGTCCTGATGCGGGGTGAAGTTGAAATGGATGTAGGAAGAGCCGATTTCCGAATGGTCCTTGGGCCCCGTGCCGCCAGCCACCAGCGCATCGCAGAAGTTGATCAGACTGCCAGCCGTGACCCACGGCAGGAAGACCGTTTGCTTGACACCCACGCTGTGCGCGATCGACGACTCTTCCTCGAACAAACAACCCGGCCGCACATGCGCCCCGCTGCCCGCCTTGAAACCGTCTAGAAAAGTCGACCGATCAAAAAAACCGCCGGCCAGATGCACGTTGGCACCGAGTTGGCAGTCACAAACCGTGGCAGGCGCTTCCGCACCGATGACGCAGCCTGGGCCGATGGAAAGGGACGTGCCGCGCAGGCGGCAACCGGGATGGATGACCACACCCGGCGCGATGCGTTCGGGATTGACATCGGGCGCGACGTGGGTGGTTTCGGGAACCACGAACGTAACGCCGCGTGCCTGAAGCTGTTGAAGGACAGATGGCATCGTTTTTTTAACTTTCATCTTTCAATACTCAAGTAAAAACCCCGTGGGATTTCGAATTCGTCTGCCGTTCGCTCCGCTTGAGCGCTGGGCATTCATTCTTATCCCTCTTTCCCCATCAAAAGTTGACGATAGTATATGCCGAATAGAGCAAATGTGTAAAAGGATTTTAGCGGGAACGGGCAGATGTGCGCGGGTTGCGCAGATAGTAGAGGTAACCGTCTTCCGCGCCGCCGATGAAGTCCGGCACGCCGTCGTCATTAAAGTCCACGACTGTCGGGCTGACGTCATGGCCCTCGATGTTCTTGATGTGGAGGTTCCCCATGTTCGTAAAGAAGAAGCGTCCGTCCTTGGCCCCGGTCTGCCGCCACCACTCGGCATTTCTGGAGTTGATCAGGATGTCCAGCCGTCCGTCGCCGTCCCAATCCGTGATGCACAACTTGCGGCGTCCGCTGCCTCCCGCGCGATTGCGGTTGAAGCGGAGCGGCTCGCCCTTCTCGTCGCAGAACACGCGGCGCGGATGCAGCAGGACGCGCTCTCCATCGCGCAGGGCCCGCTCAAAAAAGGCGAGGTAGCCCTCTTGATCCAACATCACGAGATCCACCAGTCCATCGCCGTTCCAATCCACCGTGACCGGTGTCGTGCGCCACTGCGTGAGCAGAGCCTTGCCCTCGGGCCGCATCCACCCCCAAGCCAAAGCCGGCTGGGCACCTTCCCACTCGACTTCGATCGGCTGCGCGGCGGCCAGAACCGGCTTCTGGCGCGAGCCGATATTGCGATACCAGTGCACCTTGCCCAAGATCGAGTTCGCCACGATGTCCAGTCGTCCGTCGCCGTCCCAGTCGCACACGGTCTGCGTGGTGTAACCCCACTTCGCTTCACACGGCCCCTGAATGCTGCCGTTCGGGCCGGCCATGACCCGCAGCACCTTCCCGTCGGCCTCCAGCAGTTTCGGCTCGGCCCAGACCGGTTGCTCCACGCCCTTCCCGCTCAGGTTCTCGATGAACGCGATATACCCGGCCGTGTTACCGCAGATCAAATCCCAGTCGCCATCGCCGTCCCAGTCGCAGCCGAACGGCGTCACCAGCGCGCCGAACTTCACATCCTGCGCTTCCTGACGGAAGTAGCGCGGCTGCCGGAAGCGGGGCATGCGATCCGCGCACAGCGAGCCGGTGTTCTCGATGAACGCCACACGCCCGTCTTCATCGCCGCAGATCAGGTCCAGATCGCCGTCACCGTCCCAGTCAATGGCCGTAGGCGTGATCATCTGCAAATCCATCACCAGCGGGTAGCCGTCGCTGCCCACCAGACGACGCCCCGCCGCATACTCCGGATGCGTGCGCGAGCCGATGTTCTCAAAATAGGTGAAACCGTCCAGAAACTCCCCGCACAGCAGATCAAGGTCTCCATCTCCGTCCCAGTCTGCAAAATTCGGCGAAGGCCAACCGTACACCTCTAGCGGTTGCCCCGCCGCCAGCACCAGCTCCGCCGGGGCGTAATCGGGCTGCTGCGTAGTGCCGCGGTTGCGCAGCCAATAGACCAGCCCGCGCAGCGGCTCGTTGATCCAGACGCCCTCGGCATTGTAGGCGTTATCCCATCCATAGGATGTCCAGTCGCCGACGCCGACGATCAGGTCTTGCGCGCCGTCGCCATCGTAATCAACATAGCGCCACATGTTGGCGCGCACTCTGTTCGTGTGGATATTCGACTTGATGTTTTCGCCCTTGATCCCGACACCCCGAGCGGTCCCGGCCTGCTTGAACTCAGGGTGCATCGTGGCCGGCGTCAGAACGTGCGGCACACCATCGACAAAACTCACCTGCACGTTTGAAGGCGAACGGCTGAGTCTGCGCGCGGCCTTGAACACCGGCATACGCGCCCCGTTGTCCAGTCCGAGCATCCATCCGCGCGGCGAGGTGCGGCCGGTGGGATTCTCGAACACATAGATCCCGTTGTACGGCTGATCCGGACAGGACACCACCAGATCGAGATCGCCGTCGTCATCCGCGTCCATCGGTAGCGGCCACGCCCACAGGCCGACACCCAGATAAACCGTCAAGCCCGGATTGTTGTAGGGCAGGCGTTCGAGCGAGCCTTCGACCTCAAGGCCCAGCAACAGCAAGCCGCCGGCCCAGGTGCCCTGCGGCAGCGATGCGCGCTCGCCCGCCTTGAGCTTCCTCGCGTACACATGCAGCCGCGTGCGGCCGGCGTCGGTATAGCGGAAGCTCACGCCCGCGACAGGCGACCAGCCGTCGAACCGCGCGTCAGGATTCGTGACCGTGCTCGCCATGTGGACCGTCGCATCCTTGCGTGCCTCAACCTCCACGACCGCAGGCTCGCCGCCCGCGATTTGCGTGTAGCGCCACGTTGCGGTGTCACGCGGCAGATCGGCCCACACATACGCCCGATTGGAAAAGGCCTTCGCGCCGTTTGCCAGCGGCTGGAGCGTCCACCCCGTTCCGCTGATGATCAGCGTCTCCGTCTCCACCCGTTGCTGCGCAGCCTCATCCGCGATTGCCGCACCACAAAGAACCGTGCACCCCAACACGCACCACAACCGGCTTCCAACTCTTGACATGCTTTTCACTTCGTCATTAAGAACGGGTAGCGCCTGCTTCATATTGCGTCTCCCATCGATTCCTCAACGGCTTGCGTGAGGCGCTCGACCCAACGCTCGACCAGTGCCGATTCGCTGGCCTCGACCAGCAGGCGGATCTTCGACTCCGTACCCGAGTAGCGCACAATGACACGTCCCGCCTGTTGCAATTCCCGCTCGCAGGCTTGGATGACCGCAGTCAGGGCCGGCACCTCATGGATGGGGCGTTTTTCTTTGATCGGGAGGCTGACCAGCCGCTGCGGATATTCGGTCATGCAGTCGGTCAGTTCGGCCAGACTCTTGCCCTCCTGCTTCATCATGCGCATCACTTGCAGGGCACCGATAATGCCGTCGCCGGTCGTGGCGTGATTGTGGAAGATCAGGTGTCCGGATTTTTCGCCGCCGAGCGAGTGGCCGCCCTTGCGCATGGCGTCGATCACATAGCGGTCGCCCACGTCGGTGACCTCGACCCGGATGCCGTGCTTGCGCATCGCCTCGTGGAGGCCGAGGTTACTCATGCCGGTCACCACCAGAGTGTCATTGGCGAGCAGACCCTGTTTCTTGAAGGCAATGGCGCACGCGGCGAGAATGCGGTCACCGTCGACGATGGCGCCGTTGGCGTCGGCGAAGATGACGCGGTCCGCGTCGCCATCGAGCGCGATGCCGATATCGGCCTTGTGTTCTTGAACCAGCTTTGCGATGCATTCGGGATACAGTGCGCCGCACCCGGCATTGATGTTGAGCCCGTCCGGGGTGACGCCGGTCTTGATGACGGTCGCGCCCAGTTCGCGGAAAATCCAGGGACCGATGTTGTAGGCTGAACCGTTGGCGCAATCCATCACCACCTTGAATTCGCTCAGCTTGGCGTTGTCGATCGTGCTCTTGGCGAACTCGATGTACCGTCCGCGCGCGTCATCCAGCCTGTGGGCTTTACCGAGCTGGTCACTTCGGATGTTGTCCGTGCTCAGGTCGCCGTCCAGAATCAGACGGGTGAGGGACTCCTCCTCCTCGTCTTCCAGTTTGTACCCGAACGGATTGAAGATCTTGATGCCGTTGTCGTCGTAGGGATTGTGCGAGGCGGTCAGCATGATGCCGACATCTGCCGCCAGCGAACGCGTCAAGTGCGCCACGGCGGGCGTCGGCACCGGTCCGACCAGAAACACGTCGCATCCCGCCGAGACCAGGCCGCTGGTAATGGCGGTCTCCAGCATGTAACCGGAGAGGCGCGTGTCTTTACCGATCACCGCGCGCGCGCTGCCGTACCCGCTGGCGTGCAGACGCGTACCCAGCGCCTTGCCAAGTTTCAGGGCCAGTTCGGCGTTAACCGGAAAGGTGTTGGCCTGCCCCCGGATGCCGTCGGTTCCAAATAGTTTTCCCATATTCACCTGCTACGGTTGTTCTGGGACGATTTGTACCGTAACGGCATGAACGCGGCAAGCCTTTTCCGCGGATTGGTCTTGAAACATACGGCAAAGAAGTGCAAACTAGTTCCTGTTTTTCGCGGCACACGAATCCGGGTGCCGCATCATGACATACCACCCCGCAGGCGCGAAGGATTCATCATGGCACTTAAGAAATTCGACAAGGTTCTGGTCATCAACTCCGGCAGTTCCTCTCTCAAATTCACGTTGTTCAACATTCCCACGAAAGCCATGCTTGCCAAGGGGATGGTGGAGCGGATCGGCACACCGAACGCCAATCTCATCTACCAGCGCGACGGCGAACCCAAAATGACGCAGGGTATCGCGGCGGAGAACCACGGCAAGGCGCTGGCCATGGCCTGCAAAATGCTGACCGATCCGGAGTGGGGCGTGATCAAATCGCTGAAAGAGGTGGACGCGATTGGCCATCGGGTGGTCCACGGCGCGGAGGAGTTTTCCGATTCGGTCATCATCACTGAGGATGTCAAGGCCAGCATCAAACATTGCGCCGACCTCGCGCCGTTGCACAACCCCGCCAATCTGGACGGCGTGGTGGCCTGCGAGACGGTCTTCCCGAATGTTCCCAACGTCGGGGTTTTCGACACCGCGTTCCATCAGAGTATGCCCAAGCACGCCTATCTCTATGCGATTCCGCAGCGGTATTACGATGAATACCGGATCCGCAAATACGGCTTTCATGGCACCTCGCACAAGTTCGTGATGCTGGCTGCGGCCGAAACCCTCAAGAAGCCGGTCGAGGAGCTTAACCTCATTACCTGCCACCTCGGAAACGGCTCCTCCATCGCGGCGATCAAGGGCGGCAAGGTGCTCGATACGTCGATGGGGATGACGCCGCTCGCCGGACTGATCATGGGCACGCGTTGCGGTGACATTGATCCCGCGATCATTTTCTTCCTCGCCCGCAAGGGGCTGTCGGTCGATGAGATCGACGACGCACTCAACAAGCAAAGCGGGCTCCTCGGCATCAACGGCATCGGCAGTGGCGACATGCGCGATACCGTGAACGCTGCCACGCAGGGCAAGGCCGCGGCCGAAAACGCGCTGAACATGTTCGGCCACCGGGCCGCCTTCTACATCGGTGCCTATTACACGCTGTTGGGCGGCGCCGACGCGATCATTTTCACCGGCGGGATCGGCGAGAACAGTGCGCCGGCCCGTAAGGCGATCCTCTCGCGTCTGGAGGCGCTAGGGTGCAAAATGGACGAGGCCCGAAACAAGGCGGTGGCCGGGAACGCGGGAGTGATCAGCACGGAGAATTCGAAGCTGACCGCGCTCGTGATCCCCACAAACGAGGAGTTGATGATCGCCCGGGAGACCTTCCGGGTTCTTTCCGAAAACCTCAAGAAATAAGGACCTTCCCCTATGAGCATTCTCGATTCCATGATTCCCCGCGCACAGGCGGCCGGCAGGACGCTGGTGCTTCCTGAAGGTTTGGATCCGCGTGTCATCACGGCGGCGGTTCGCGCTGCCCAAGCCGGTATCTGTAAACCGGTCGTGTTGGGCACGCCGGAGGAGATCGCGGCTGCCGAGGTGGCCGCCGGGACGACGCTGTCCACAGCCGGGGTGTCGGTCATCGATTACACCCGTTCGGAATTGCTGCCCGTGCTGGCCGAGGCCTTGTACGAGAAGCGCAAGGCCAAGGGCATGACGCAGGAAGAGGCGCTGGAGACGGTCCGGAGCCGCCGCCTCTATTTCGGTAACATGCTGGTCGCGATCGACAAGGCGCAGGGACTGGTCGCGGGATCGATCGCCTCGACCGGCGACATGCTGCGCAGCGCTTTCCACTGTATCGGTACGGCCAAAGGAATCCGGCTCGCCTCGTCGACCTTCATTCTGGATCTGCCGCGGCCCACCGCCACAGGCGAGAGCACGCTGCTTTTCGCGGATTGCGCCGTGAACCCTTGCCCGACCGCCGAGGAACTGGTGGACATCGCCCATGCGACGGCGCTGACCTACCGTAAGCTGATCGGCAAACAGCCGCGTTTGGCGTTTCTCAGTTTCTCCACCCGGGGCAGCGCGAAACACGAATTGGTGGACAAGGTGCGCCGCGCCGCGGAACAGACGCGCGCGCGGTTCGAGGAGCAGCGGGTGGATGCGGTCGTGGATGGCGAGGTCCAAGCCGATGCCGCACTCGTGCCTGCGGTTGGTGCGGCCAAAAACAAAGGGGGCGCGATTCAGGGTGACGCCAATGTGCTGATTTTCCCGGATCTTCAGGCCGGCAACATCAGCTATAAGCTGGTCGAGCGGCTCGCTGGCGCCACGGCGTTGGGTCCGGTGATCCAGGGTCTGGCCAAGCCGGTGAACGATCTTTCGCGCGGGTGCAGCGCTGACGATATCGTCGGCACGATGTGCATCACCGCCCTGCAAGGCTGACCGCACGTCCTTTTTGAATGGCGGTACGGGCTGAAAAGCGGTAAGATAATCTAACTTTTTCCCTGTAGCCTGTCGGACAGGGATATCAGTTCCGGGAGGGTTGCGATGGGCGGTTTTTTCGGTGTGGTCGCGAAGGAAGATTGTGTCGCGGATCTTTTTTTCGGAACCGACTATCATTCCCACCTCGGCACGATACGGGGCGGGATGGCGGTGTGGGATACCAAGGGGTTTCAACGGGCGATCCACGATATTTCCAATTCCCAGTTCCGCTCTAAATTCGAATCGGATTACCGCCGGTTCAGCGGCACGTGTGGCGTCGGGGTGATTAGCGACAACGAGGACCAGCCGCTGGTGATCGCCTCGCATCTTGGCGTCTATGCGATCGTCACGGTGGGGATGATCTCCAACATCGGGGAACTGGTCCGGGAGTTGTTTGCGAGTCAACCGGTCCAGTTCTCGGAAATGAGCCGGGGCGGCATCAACCCCACGGAACTGGTTTCGATGCTCATCAACTCGCAGGCGACATTCAGTGAGGGAGTGCGGTACGCGCAGCAGCGGATCGAGGGGTCCTGCTCCATGTTGCTGCTCACGGACGAGGGTGTCCTGTTTGCGGTACGTGACCGCTACGGACGGACGCCGGTGATTGTCGGGCACAAGGCGGGCGCGCGCGCGGTGGCGATGGAGAGCTGCTGTTTCCCCAATCTGGGATATGAGGTGTTGCGTGAACTCGGGCCGGGCGAAATGGTGTGCTGCACGCCGGACGGGGTGGAGACGGTCCTGCCCCCCGGGGACGAGATGGCGATCTGCTCTTTTCTCTGGGTGTACTTCGGGTATCCTCCCTCGTCTTATGAGGGACGCAATGTGGAGATGGCGCGTTACCGGTGCGGCGGTGCTTTGGCGCGTCGTAATCCGGTGAAGGCCGATTCAGTCGGGGGGGTGCCGGATTCCGGAGTGGCCCATGCCTTGGGTTATGCGGTCGAAGCCGGTATCCGGTACGCGCGTCCGTTTGTGAAATATACCCCGACCTGGCCTCGCAGCTTTACACCGTCGGATCCGCGTGATCGCGAGTTGATCGCCAAAATGAAGCTGATTCCCGTTCCGGGGCTCATCCAAGGGAAGCGGCTGGTTTTCTGTGACGACTCCATTGTGCGCGGCACGCAGTTGTGCGATCAGGTGAAGCGCCTGTTTGATGATGGGGCCAAAGAGATTCACATGCGCATCGCCTGTCCGCCGTTGCTTTACCAGTGCCGCTTCCTCAACTTCTCCCGCACCAAAAGCGAGTATGATCTCGTTACCCGCCGGACCATCCGCGAGATCGAGGGCGACGGCGCGGATATCGCCTCGTACCGCGATCCGGATGGCGCGCCGTATCAGAAGATGGTGGGGCGTATCCGGAAACGGTTGGGCCTCGGCTCCTTGGCCTATCAGCGTCTGGACGATCTGGTGGCCGCGATCGGATTGCCGAAAGAGCGTTTGTGCACCTATTGCTGGACGGGAGAGGATATCACGAAACCGGCGGGATGCTCCCACGGTTGCGCACGCTGTGCCGTCCCGTGCGCCGCCGGTTCTGCGTAGGCTTCGGGTTCGATCCCGATGCTTGCGGGTGAAGAGACGGGTGTGATAAACTCAAATCGTTTTGGGGATTTGCGTGTTGCGCGTGTTCGGGGGGGGCGGTCCGCGCGGGGGACGAAGGCGGGAGAAACATGCTTTTTGAGCGAGATCAAAACGGGGTCGAGGCATCCGGCGGGGAAGGAAAGGGTGTCGTCCGGGTTGACAAGGTGGTCTTCGGTGGACCGCAAGTGGTTCTGATCGCCGGCCCGTGTACAGTCGAGAGCCGCAACCAGTTGCTGGACATCGCGGGCGCGGTTAAAGAGGCCGGGGCCGTGATGCTTCGCGGCGGGGCTTTCAAACCGCGCACCTCACCCTATACGTTTCAGGGGCTGTGCGCCAAAGGTCTGGAGTATCTGGCCGAGGCGCGCGCCATGACGGGTTTGCCGTTCGTAACCGAGGTGCTGGAAACGGCCCACCTCCATGATGTGGCGCAGGTTGCGGATATGGTGCAGTTGGGATCCCGCAATATGCACAACTCGGTTTTGCTGCGGGCGGCCGGAAGCTGCGGCAAGCCGGTGCTGCTGAAGCGCGGGATGAGCGCCCGGATTGAGGAGTACCTGCTGGCGGCTGAATACGTGCTGCAGGGCGGTGCCCGCCACGTGGTGCTGTGCGAACGCGGGATCCGGACATTCGAGACCATGACGCGCTTCTCGCTGGATCTGAACGCCGTGCCCCTGCTCAAGGAACGGACCTGGCTGCCGGTGATCGTGGATCCCAGCCATGGCACGAGTGTGAGCCGTCTGGTGACGCCGATGGCGCGCGCCGCAGTGGCCTGCGGTGCGGACGGGCTGATCGTGGAGGTGCACAACCGTCCGGAACAGGCGCTGTGTGACGGCAAACAGAGCATAACGCTCGAAGCATTTGCTGCGATGGTGAAGGGGGTGCGCGATGTGGCGGAGGCCGTGGGCCGCACGCTTTGACTTTGACCCTGCGGGCATTGCGGTGTCCGCGCGTAAAAGAAAATCCGGAAGGTCGTGGATGAAGGTGTCAAACAACGGAGGAGAACGGGTATGAGGGCCATAAAGCGAATCGGATTGTTTGTGATGTTGGGGGGATGGGTCGGTGCGGCGTGTGCGGCAGAGTGCCTTTCGCCGGAATATCTGGCGGTTTCTCCGGATGGCCTCACGCTGTATGTGACCGCCGCCACGGCGGACAAGTTGCTGTTGGTCGATCCGGCGGCCGGACGGGTCAAGGCAGAGTGGACGGTGCGGCATGAGACGCGCCGCGGATTCTGGGGCCGCCTCGGCTTCAGCACGTCCAGCGGAGCCAAGCGCGTGGCGGGTCTGAGCGGAGTGGCCGTGGCACCGGACGGCACCGTGTACGTCACGGGCGGAGGCGTGAACGGTTTTCTGATCAAACTCAATGCGGAAGGCAGTGTGATGGGGCAGGTCTGTCTGGGGCACACCCCGCTCGCGCCGGTGGTTGCGCCGGATGGGGCGACGGTGTATGTGCCCAACCGTTTCTCTTCCAACGTGGCGGTGGTGGATGTCGCTTCCATGACCGTTTCAGCCACGGTGCCAATGTTGCGCGAACCGTTCGCGGCCGCGCTCGGCAAGGACGGCGTCCTGCTGTTTGTGGCCAACCACCTTCCGGCCGTCCGCGCGACCAACGATGTGGTGGCGGCTTCGGTTTCGGTGATCGACACCGCACAGAAGACGGTGGTGAGGCACCTCATGTTGCCCAACGGCTCCACCGGTGTGCGCGGAATCTGCGCCTCGCCCGATGGCCGGTTCGTCTACGTCACCCATACGTTCGGACGCTATCAGTTGCCGACCACCCAGCTTGAACGCGGCTGGATGAATACCGCTGGCCTCAGCGTGTTCGACGGTGTGACCGGCGACTATGTCAACACCGCACTGCTGGATGATGTGGATCTGGGCGCGGCCAATCCGTGGGGCGTCACGGTTACGTCAGACGGCAAGACGCTGGTTGTGGCCCATGCCGGAACGCACGAGCTGAGCCTCATCGACCGCCCCGCGTTTCATGCGCGGCTGGAAAAGGCCGCCCGGAACGAGAAGGTCACCGAAGTGACGAAATCCGCGTCGGACGTGCCGAACGATCTCTCGTTTCTCGTGACGCTGCGGCGCAGGATCCGGCTGCCGGGAAACGGTCCCCGCGGCGTGGTCGCGGTGGGGGACAGCGTGTATGCCGCCCTGTACTTCACGGAAGAACTGGTCGCCGTGAAACTGGGCGGGCCGGTGGTGAAGCCCGTGCGGGTGATGCTGGGTGCCTCGAATGCGCCGCCGACGGATCCCGTGCGCCGCGGCGAGATGTTCTGGAACGATGCCACACTCTGTTTCCAGCAGTGGCAGAGCTGTACGAGCTGTCATCCGGAAGGGCGTATGGACGGGCTGAACTGGGATCTGGTGAACGACGGGATCGGCAATCCGAAACAGACCAAAGCCCTCGTGTACTGCCACCTCACGCCGCCCACCATGGTTACCGGGATCCGTCCCGACATGGAGTCCTGCAATCGCAAGGGGCTGACGCATATCCAGTTCGTGGTGCGTCCTGAAGAGGACGCCTTGTGCCTTGACGCGTATGTGATGTCGCTGAAGCCGGAGCCCAGTCCCTATCTCCTCAATGGGCGGCTGTCACCGCTGGCGAAAAAAGGGGAGGCGATCTTCAAGAAGGCGGGGTGCGCGGAGTGTCATCCGTCCGCAGAAAGCGGTCCGCAGGGTGAACCGTTGTTCACCAATCTGAAGAAGTATGATCTCGGATTGGGTGTGGGGAACGAGGAGGGACGCGAGTTTGACACGCCCACGCTGGTTGAAACGTGGCGAACCGCGCCGTATCTGTACGACGGACGCGCGTTGACGATGGAAGAGATGCTCACCGTGTGCAATCCGAAGGATACGCATGGGGTCACTCGGGCGCTGTCGCCTGAAGAGATCCGCGCGCTGGCGGAGTATGTCTTATCGTTTTAGGTGAAAGGGCGTTGGAGTACGGCGCCAGAGGCGGAGGAAGAATGCGGAAACGGCATTACGGGCAGGGTGGGGTGTTGCGGGGGCAGGAGTTGGGCGTGTTCGCGCCGGAGTCGGGCTTGCCGCCTGCGGCCAAGGGTGTTGTTCTGTCGCAAACCGGATGGGGAAGCCGCGAACAGATCCTCCGTGCCGGGGTTGGCGCCCAAGGCACGGAGGTGCCGCAACTCTGGTTGTGCGGGGGGGATGGCCAGTTGCCTCCGGTCTACCAGCGGCTGGTCGTGGAAGGGGTGTCGCCGCGGTTGATTCGGCGCGGTGCCTGCACCGTGGGCGTGGGGTATGAGGATGAGCACGCGGACTATTGTTTGCTGACCGGGGTGCTGCCGCCGGATTTGAACGCATCGCGCGAGGCGCAGACCACCGCCGTGTTCGAAATGATCGAGGATGTGTTGCGCGATGAGGGAATGACCTTCGCGCAGGTGGCCCGAACCTGGCTCTATATGGACCGTATCCTTGACTGGTATGATCCGTTCAACCGCGCGCGCGACGCGTTTTTCCACTCACGGAAGGTGTATGACGGTCTGGTCCCCGCCAGCACGGGAATCGGCAGCGCGAACCTCTACGGTTCGGCGATCACCGCCTGCGCGATCGCGGTCCGGCCCAAACGCTCCGGTTCGCTCACGCTTACGGCCCTGCCCTCGCCCCTGCAATGCGCCGCGCTCGAATACGGCAGTTCGTTCAGCCGCGCCGTGGAGTGGCTCACACCCGAAGCCCGGACCGTGATGGTCTCGGGCACGGCCAGCATCGAACCCGGAGGGGCCACGGCGTTTGTCGGTGACGTGCGGCGTCAGATCGAACTCACGATGGATGTGGTGCGCGCGATTCTGACCTCCCGCGGCATGGATTGGGCGGATGTCACGCGCGCGGTCATGTACCTGAAACGCGCCGAATACCAAGAAGAGTGGGAGCAGTACCTTCGGGAACATGCGCTGGAGGGGATGCCGCTGATCACCATTGAGGCCGATGTCTGCCGGGATGATCTGCTGGTGGAATTGGAAGCGGATGCCGTGAAACGTTCGTGAGAGCGGTCTTAAAAAAAATCCTGTCTCCCGGCGTGGCGGCGTGGGCCTGCTGGGTTGCGGCGCTGGGGGCGGTCGCTTTGGCGTTTCCCGGCGCAACGCGCGCGGGCGCGTTGATGGCGCGGCGCCCCATGCTGATGGGAACCGCGGTGCTGGCCGTCTGGATCGGCCTTGCGGGGATACGGGCGTTGCGGGGGCGCCGCGCGGCCTCGGCATTGCTGCATCTCGGTTGCGCGTGCGTGATGGCCGGTTGGTTGGTCGGACGGGTGGCGGAGCGTTCGGCAACACCGGAACGGCCGGTCACGGGGGCCATGGCGATGATCGCTGGCGATGTCTCCGACAAGCTGTGGGAGGGGGCGTACCTCACCAACTTTGTGGGGCGTCTGCCGTTCACCGTGAAGCTCGAACAGTTTTTCGTCGAGCGCTATACGCGCAATGCGGTGGATATCGATGCGGGCCGTGAGGCACCGGTGCGCGAGTACCGCAGCCGTATCACGGTCGCCGAGCCGGGCCGGGAGCCGTACGTGGCCAACGTGCGTGTGAATCAGCCGCTTCGTGTCCAGGGATACCGCATCTACCAGATGAGCTGGGGGCAGAGTCAGGATCTCTACGGGCGTCCCGTCACCTACACGGTCTTGCAGTTCATCCGCGATCCCGGCCTGCCGCTCGTCTATGCCGGGTTTGTTCTGCTTTTCGCGGGAGTGCTGCTCTTTGCGTTGCGCGTCGGCTGCGCGCGCGGGACGGCGGCGCGGGAGGTGCCGTCATGATGGTGAAGCTGACCTTTCAGGGCGGTCTGATCTACCTGACCCTCACGCTGTTCGTGGCGACCGCGCTGGCGTTGCGCGGGAGGTGGCGCGCAATCGGGCGGGGGTTCTGGTTCGCGGGATTTATTGCGGCGCTGGCTTCGGTCATCTGGCGCGGTGTGCATACGGGCCATCCGCCGATGCAGAATCTGTTCGAGTTCTTCCTCTGCATGGCCGCCGCGCTCTGGCCGCTCTCGCAGTGGAGCCGGTGGCACAATCAACTGGACACCGACCTGCGGGACGCGCTGTTGGGCGTGGTGATCCTGATCCCTGCCTGCTTCGTCTTCAGCGAGGAAGTGCGCCGTCTGCCTCCCGCGCTGCAGAGTCCGCTCTTCATCCCCCATGTGGCGAGTTATGTCGCGGGCTATGTGATGCTGGCCCGTGCGGCGCTGATGGCGTTGCCGCTCTTTCGCGCGGCTACGTTGGACCGGATGACTCTGGAACGGACCGAGACCGCCGCGCGCCAGACTGCGGCCGTCGGGTTCGTGCTCCTGACGCTGGGGTTGTTGCTGGGTTCGTTGTGGGGCAAGATCTGCTGGGGGCATTACTGGCAGTGGGATCCCAAGGAGATGTGGTCGCTGGCCACGTGGCTGGTATACGCCGGCCTCTTCCATTACCGCCTTCGGCACGGTCTGCGCGCGCCCGGTACACTGGCGGCGCTGTTGTGGCTCGGCCTGCTGTTCATTGTGCTGACCCTGACCTGGATCAACGTGTCGCGGCTTTTTGTCGGGATGCACAACTATGCGTGATTGCGTGACGTGAGTTCCGGCGGGTGCGGGGACTTCGCGTTTCAAGTTCAAAGCGCCTCATCTGACCTGCGCAAGGCCGGGGACGTTCCGTTCTTCGCTCCCCATGCGGCTCGGTATCATGACTCCCGTTCGTCCCGATGCGCCGCGGTATCCGAGGGTATCGGCAAGTACCGCCATTGTTTCGCGCTGGCGCGCTTCCACCCGTTTGCGGGCCTCGGCCACGCGTGCGCGCGTGCCGGCCGGATTCTGCACCATGTCGAGCACAGCGGCGGGCAGGCGCGCGCGGTCCGCCGCCTGATCGAAATCGAAGAGCCATGCGTCCAAACCGATGTCGCGCCACATGAAACCCTTGCTCGTCTGTTCGGCGAAGCGGCAGACGATCGCAGGGATGCCGTTGCCGATGCACAGGATCGGCGAATGCATCTCCAAACCGAACAGTCCGGCGGAACGCACATAGGTGCTCAGAGCCTCATCCGTCAGCCAGAACGATTCACGCCAAACCACCTGCCGCCGCACATCCTCGGGAAGACGGTTCACCAGCATCTCCCGGCCCACCGCCATTTGGCTCATGTCCTCGGGGCAAACCAGCACACGCAGGCCGGTTGTGCGCGTGACGGCGCAGATCGCCTCGCGCAGCGGCGCGTGGTCCTGCTCCTTCAGCGCCTCGTTCCGCGCGTGTTTGGCGTGCGCGGCCGCATTCATCGGCCGGTTGCGTATTTTCCAGTACGGCGTGTTGCGCAGGCGCGGAATGCAGCAGAGGAACCGGCCGGGTTCGAGGCGGTTCGCGCGCAGGAACGCCTCGGCCGCGGCATCGTTGCGCAGGTCACACCCGAACGCGCCGTCCGGGGCGAACCCCATTTCCGGGCTGGCGATGCGCTCTTCCCGTGCGCGTCCCAGCGAGACGGAGTCACGGAAGTATAGGAAGCGGGCCTGACTCATCAGGTCGCGTTGCGCCGGATCGGCGCCTCCGGCGTAGGTGATGCCGTACACGCCGAAGGGTTTACGTACATGCCGGACGAACGCGGCCACATCCTTGTGGGCGACCAGCGACGGGCCGGAACCGTGCAACAGGAAATCGCACCACGTCAGGGCTTCCGCCAGTTCAGGCGTCGAGGCGTCGCCGTTCGCGCCGATGCGGCCTTTGACGATCTTGAGCTTCGGGAAACGCCGGTGCTCCATGGCCGCCACTTCCGGCGTGAGGTCTCCCGAAGCCCAGAGGATCACTTCGACACCGGGAAGATGTTTCTCGATCAACGCTAGCACGCCGGGTGTGTGGGCGATGTCGCCGATATTGACGACCTGCCACGAGGAGCGCAGCAGGATACGTGGCGCGCGCGGTTTCGCGTCGGCGCGCGAAGTCAACGAAACCCCGGCGGCAAAGGCGCGTTTCAGAAAAAGGCGGCGGTTCATGACGTTCCTCCTGAATGGCGGGCAGTGCGGGTCCGAGCCGTGCCGACACGTTACTAAAACAGCGCCTCCGCGGCAAGGCGTGAGACGGGGACGGGGAAACGATCACGTCTGTGTTTCAGAGTACGCACGCTAAACCTAAAAAGAGCAGTTGAACCTTCAACCCTCTTTGGTTTCAAGGTTTCATCCAAATCGCTATCGGGATCGCTATCGGGATCGGGATCGATCATTTAACCACGGAATACCACCACCTCACAGCCTCACAGCCTCACAGTCTCACAGCCTTTGAGATTGCGGGCTCCGCCCGCATCTCAATCCGTCAAAACCCAATGTTTACGGGGCTTTGCTAGAATTTTACCCGTTCAACGGTTCCTTTTGGGCTAAAGTCTGGCCACGGTCAACACAACGGATGCGCCGGAAGCTGTGGGGCGCTTGACTACGACAGAGGTGCCGACTAAACTACGCGGGATAACGAAGGGGCTCGACAATGAAAAAAAGAAGAACGGGTTGTTTTTGGGGGATAATGTGCGGATGGGTCGGTGTGGTGATATCGGCCGGGGCGCAGGAGCAGACGGCCATGATCTGCGGCGCGCCGGTGCGGCAGGCGCGGGCCGAGATCCTCTGGACCCGGGTGATCTGCAAACAGCCGGGCCGGTACATCGGCTGGCCGTCGGTATGCGTGCGCAAAAACGGTGAGGTGCTGGCGGTTTTTTCAGGCGACCGCGATGAGCACGTTTGTCCCTTCGGCAAGGTCCAGATGGTGCGCAGCACAGATCAGGGCGCGACCTGGACCACGGCGCAAACCATCTGTAATACGCAGCTTGATGATCGCGACGCAGGTATTGTTGAACTGCCCAACGGCGATTTGGTCGTGGCGTGGTTCACCTCGGTGGCCTACATGGGAAGTATTCGTGACCGGAGCAAGCTCAAGCCCGGCTCGCCGCAGTTCTACTGGTGGCTTCACAATGAGAAGCTGCCGCACGCGGTCAAGCAGGAGTGGCTTGGATATTTCACGACGCGCTCCAGCGATGGCGGCAAGACTTGGGAAACACCGGTGAAAACCCACGGTTCCGCCAATCACGGTCCGATTGTGTTGAAAGACGGGCGGTTGCTGATGGTAGGACGGCGTTGGTTGGGTGATGGCACCTCTGCTGTGTGGAAGGCCGGAAAGCATGAACTGACCGTCGAAGAGTCACACGACAAGGGTCGCTCTTGGCAGCTTATCGCGATGATCGAACCCACGCCGCCCGATGAGATCGGCCAGTTTCACGAGCCGCATCTGGTGGAGACCGATGACGGCCGCTTGGTGGCGCAGTTCCGGTTCCACGCCAAACCCGCACCGGGTGGGAAGCGTCGCGACGAGTCACAATGCAAGCTGCGGCAGGCCGAGAGCCGCGACGGAGGCAAAACGTGGACGCGCATGGTGCCCACCGAGATGCAGGGGTATCCGCCGCACCTGATCAAGTTGCGTGGCGGCCGTCTGCTGACGGTCTACGGCCGCAGGCTCGGCCCCGGCTTCGGTGAGTATGCGTGCCTCAGTGACGATCACGGGCGGACGTGGGATGTTGCCAACGAAATCAAGTTGGCTGGCCACTTCAACGGCGATCTCGGTTATCCCGCTTCGGTTCAGCTTCCGGATGACACGATCCTTACGGTCTACTATCAGGCAGAGAAGCAGGGGGAGAAGCCTTGCCTGATGGCGACGCGGTGGCGTGTCAGGGAGTGACGTGAACGGAACGACAACGAATCGGTTTTCCGCCGGAATCATGTCGCGGTTAGCAGCGGAAGGGTAGGGGAAGTTGTTTTTCATATGTTGAAAACAAGCAAAGGCATGCTGGTTACGCTACTAGCCGTCGGATGGCTTAGTCGGGATACCCTCGCGGGAGAGGACGTGAGGGTGGAAACGAACAAGTTGGCGTGCATGGTGCGATACGAGGATTTCGGGGCACGGGGGGACGGCAGGACGGATGACACCGCGGCGATTGTCCGAGCGCATGCGTATGCCAACCGGCGGGGGTTGCCGGTACAGGCGAATGCCAGCGCGACCTACTACATCGGGGGCCAAGACACCCCGGTGATCATCCAGACGGACACCGACTTGGGGAGCGCCCGATTCATCATTGATGATCGCAAAGTGGAGAACCGTCACACGCACGTGTTTTCCGTTTACTCAGCGTTGCCGTCCACGCAACCCAAGGGGATCACTTCTTTGAAGTCGGGCCAGCGCAGAATAAACATTGAGCTGCCCAAGACCTGTGTGGTGTGCGTCACGGATTCCAACACCAAGCGCTACATCCGGAGGGGACTGAATCAGAATGCCGGAAGTTCGCAAACCGATGTGTTTCTCGTCGATAAGAATGGCAGGGTTGATGAGCGTACCCCCATCTTATGGGATTTTGACCAGATTACCCACATGGTCGCCTATCCGGTCGATGAGGCCCCGCTGAGGATCAACGGTGGCCGTTTTACAACCCTTGCCAATGCCGCAGAGTCGGAATACATCTATTATGCACGGGGAATCTCAATCCGACGCTCCAATGTGGTGATCGACGGTCTTGAGCACCGCATCACCGGCGAAGGCGATCACGGTGCACCGTACGCCGGATTCATCACCATCCGCGACTGCGCCAATGTGACGGTGCGCAACACCACGCTGAACGGACACAAGACCTACCAGACGATCGGCAGTGCGGGCAAGCCGGTGTTCATGGGCAGTTACGATATTTCCGTTACTCGAGCCTTGAACGTGTCCTTTATAAACTGTCGCCAGTTCGATGAGATCAACGACCACACCCGCTGGGGGATCATGGGGTCGAACTACAGCAAAAATCTCTTGTATGATCGATGTGAACTGTCGCGATTCGACGCCCATCAGGGTGTGGCCGGGGTGACGATTCGCAACTCGGTCCTGGGGCATGCGGGAATAAATGCCATCGGCAGCGGGATGCTCGTCGTGGAGAACACCACCGTCTACGGCAGGTCGTTCATAAATTTGCGTTCTGACTACGGCAGTACTTGGCAAGGTGAGTTTGTCATTCGGAACTGCACATTTGTTCCCGCAGGCGGCAGGCCGGTCAGCGCCAGCCTGATTGGCGGTTCAAATGACGGGCAACATGACTTTGGATACGCCTGCTGCATGCCAAGTCGAATCGATATCAACGGGCTGCGTATCGATGACTCCCGGCATCCGAAGGGCTATCAGGGGCCAACTGTTTTCGCAGACTTCAATCGGAGCTTCAAAAACGCCGCTTACGAAGAGAAATTCCCCTACGTCAAAAGTCGTGAAGTGATCCTCGAGAACATCACCACGGTAAGCGGCAAGCCGCTCCACATCAGCAGCAATCCAGTCATGTTCAAGGATGTTGCCGTAAAGCACAACGGGAAGGCCAACAAGCCCGCTGGCGGCGACTCCCAATAACTTGCGTCTTCGTGTTGGGCGTCCGTTCCGCAGGTGCGTTTTTTGGTGGAACCCGCACCGGCAAGTCGCTACACTGAAGGAAACCGTTTATGGAGAGGTGTGTATGCTCCGTTATCGCGCAGTTCTGACTCGGATCGCGGCCGTAGGGCTCGCGGGATGGGTGGCGCGTGCGCAATCGCCATTCACCCTGACCCTGGAGAGTACGGCTGTGACGCCGGAGCACGCCGAAGTGCGCGTGGTGTTGGGCGTTCCGGAAAAACACCTCATTTACGCGGAGACGTTCCGTGTCAGTGCCGAACCCGTGCGGGTGCCGCAGGCGGAGACCAAGCCGGACCCGATCGACCCGTCCCGGCGGGTCGGCGTGTATGCGAAAACCTTCGAGTCCCTATGGCGGGTCGCGCCGTTGCGTGACGGCACGGAACTGACGGTAGCGTATCAGGGTTGCGACGATCAGGTGTGTTTCCTGCCCGAGGAGCATGTGTTCCGTTTTGACCGGCAGACAGGACGGTTTGTCGCGACGGTGGCCAATGCGGATGCGGAAGCGGAGCGGACCGTCGATCGTTTCTGGACGCAGGGGCTTCGGATGGTGACAGGCGGCGGATACATGGGAACAGGGGCGTTCCTGGCGTTTTTGGATCAGGCCGAGACTGGAACAAGCGGGACGGCTCCCGCTGGAAACGGGTGGGGCGGTTTTCTGCGCGACCCGGTGGCCTTTTTCCACGCGCATGGATTGGCGCTGACCCTCGTGCTGGTGCTGATTGGCGGGTTGCTGCTCAATCTGACGCCATGCGTGCTGCCCATGATCCCGATCAATCTCGCGATCCTCGGGGCCGGGGCGGGAACACGCGGCCGCGGGTTCGCGTTGGGTGCGGCATATGGTGCCGGGATCGTGCTGGTCTACGGCGGACTGGGGTGGCTGATCCTGCGTACCGGACTGTTTTTCGGCGCGTTGCAGGCCTCGCCGTGGTTCAGTCTGGCGGTGGCGCTGATTTTCACTGCGCTGACGCTGGCACTGTTCGATGTGTTCGTGATCGATTTCACGCGGTTCTTCACGCCGAAAAACGGTGGTGCGCGTCAGGGTGCGCTAGCGGCCTTCTCCGCAGGCGCGCTTTCGGCCCTGCTGGCCGGGGCTTGCGTCGCGCCGGTTGTGCTTGCGGTGCTGCTGTTAGCCGGAACGCTCTATGCGGGCGGTGCCACGGGTGCGCAGATGTTGCCTTTCGTGCTGGGGTTGGGCATGGCCTTGCCGTGGCCGTTCGCAGGCGCCGGACTCTCCGTGCTGCCCGCGCCCGGTCTCTGGATGGTCCGTGTGAAGCAGGCCTTTGGCGTGTTTCTGGCCCTGTTGGCGGCGTACTACTTCCACCTTGCCGCCGTAGGGTTCCGTTCGGGAGGGGATGCGGTGGCGCGCGAGGGGTCGATCGCGGCCGGAGACCGCGCGGCATGGGAAGCCGCGGTTGCCCGGGCGCGCCGTGCGGGCAAGCCGATTTTCGTTGATTTCTGGGCCACCTGGTGTAAGAACTGCACGGTGATGGAGCGGACGACGTTCGCGGATGAGCGTGTGCGCGCGCGGCTCGCAACCTATGAAGTGGTGAAGGTGCAGGCAGAAAAACCGGACCGCGAGCCCGCGCGCGGGATGCTGGAAGCGTTCGGCGTACGCGGACTGCCCGGTTTCGCGGTGTTGAAGTAAGGGCTCAGAGTTGGGAAGGCGGTCTGATGCGGCCGCGGGAAACGCCTGTGCAAACGGGCACACAGGAAAACAGGAGAGGCGCAATGGCAAAAAGAGGATTCAATATCGACCCCGTTACACTTCGCTCCATGCCGTTCTGGTGTGTCGGCAATCCGCTGGGTGATCCGTTCGGCGGGCCGGTGCTCCCGAAGATCGATTCGCTGGAGGTGGCGGAACTGCTCGCCGAAGCGGCGGGCGAGGGCTTGATCGAAGCGACGTCGTTTCATGATGACGACCTCGTGCCGTGGGATCCGGCGAAGCCCGAAGACGATCTGGATCCGAAGAGCGAAACGTACGCCAAACTGCGCGCGATCAAACGGGTGTTGGACAAAGCCGGCCTCAAGACCAATGTCGCCACCTGCGGCCTGCACGGTGACAAACTCTTTCGTAAGGGTGGCCTGACCAACCCTGATCCGAAGGTCCGCGCACTGGCTAAAAAGAAGGTGCAGCGTGCGCTGCGCATTGGCGCGTTGTTCGGAGCCAAGCACTTCACTTACTGGGTGGCGCGTGACGGCTTCGAGGTGCCTGTGAACGTGGATTGGAAGAATGTTTACAAGTGGCTGGCAGACGGCTTGAACGGCGTCTATGACTACATCCGGAAGATGAAGTTCAAGAACTACATCGGCGCGACGATCGAGCCCAAGCCGAACGAGCCGCGCGGCCACATGTTCCTGCCGACATCGGGTCATGCCGTGGGCTTCATCTATGGGCACTTGAAGCATCCGGAGTTTTATGGCGTGAATCCGGAGCTTTTGCAGCATGAGAGCATGACGCTCCTGAATGCTGTGCATACGGTCGGTTATTTGACCAGCATGAAGAAACTCTTCTTCCTGCATTTCGGCAGCCAGATCAAAGGGCAGTTCGACAACGACTTCCCGCCGCTGATCGGCCCCGAAGGGCTCAAGGAAACGGTGCAGATGTTCTGGGCGCTCCGCAAGATTGGCTGGAAAGGCGTGGTGGAATACGATTGCCACATGCTGCGGACCGATGGCGATCCGGATGATCCGATCGGGTGCCGTCGCGCGTTCATTCGGGATTGCACGCGGGCGCTGGCCATGGCCCTGCTGCTGGCCGACCGCCTGATGGATTTCGATCCCGCAGGCATGCGGGACGCGGAGGCGGATCTGACGGCTACCGCCATGCTGTGCCGCCTTGATCCGAAATCCATCCGGTCGTGGATGACAACCGTCCCCGGTTTATGATCCTGCATGCGGAGAGTAGCGGATCAGGGCCGGACGTGGTGATTCTGCACGGGCTGATGGGCTCGTGCGAAAATTGGCGGAGCGTGCGCAAGATACTGGCCGGGCACTATCGTGTGGCCTGCCTTGATCTGCCGAATCACGGGCGTTCGCCCCATGTCGCGCAGATGGAGGCGCGTGCGATCGGCAAGATGGTGCTGTCGACGCTTGATGCCTTCGGGATGAACCGTGCCGTGGTGGTCGGGCACTCGCTGGGCGGCAAGATCGCGATGCAGATGGCCTCGGAACATGCCGACCGTCTGGCCGGGGTGGCGGTGGTGGATATCTCGCCGCGCGCGTTTCAGCCGATGCACCTTTTCATCCTGCGGGCCTGCCAGCAACTGGATCTGGTCGCCGCCGTGCGGCGTGTCGATCTGGACCACGCGCTGGCGGCATCCGTGCCGCATGCCGAGACACGCGCGTTCCTGCTCAAAAACGTGGTGCGCGATCCGAAGGGGCGCTGGGCCTGGCGCGTGCCGCTTCAGACGCTCATCGACAACTACCGTGTGGTGAGCGACGCGCCGCCGCTGGTTGCGCCGTACAACGGGCCGACCCTGTTCGTGGCCGGGGAGTGCTCGCCGTTCCGCATCCGTGACGACGAGTCCCTGATCCGCAGTTGGTTTCCCGCTGTCCGGTGGGTCACCATCCCGAACGCCGGCCATCTGGTGCATGCCGACCAACCTGAAGCCTTTACCGCGGCATTGGCCGGGTTTCTCGGTACTTGTTATCCGTCTGCTGAGCTGAATCAAACGCCGAGCGCTGAAGTATAGGTTGGGACGCATACCCGAGACGTCCGCGCAGGCAAGGGCCGGCCGCATGGGCCGGCGGCGGTTTGCGGAAAAAACGCCAGAGCGTTGGCGTATGTCCGTTCGGCCAGATGCAGGGGATCGAGATCGCGGAGGGCTGCCACCGCTTCGCAGACCCGCATCAGATTGGAGGGTTGGTTCAGCGGTTTGCCATCTGGACCCAGCCCCGCCGACAGTCCCGTCTGGGGCAGAAGGTCCGGAGAGTCGGTCTCCAGCAACAGCCGATCTTCGGGAACGCATTGCGCCACGGTCCGGACTGTAGCGGCTTGGGGATTGCAGACCGTCCCGCCGAGCGACACATGGCCTCCCAGTTCGAGCAGACGGCTCAAATGCTCTGCGGATCCGCCGAACCCGTGCGCCAGGATACCGGGTAGCCGCGACGCGTAGGGCTTGAGGGTCCGCAACACGGCTTCCCAGGCGCGTGCGCCGTGCAGCACCACAGGCCGCTGTAGCCGCACCGCCAGATCAAGCTGCCGGACAAACACCTCCTCTTGCCGCGCGGCCGGAATTTCGCGGCGCACCCCGTCCAGTCCGATCTCGCCGACCGGTGCGTTCGCGTACCGCATCAAAAAGGGTTCCAATTGCTCAAGCCAGTCATCTGGCAGCTTTGCGACGAACCAGGGGTGCACTCCGAAAGCGGGCACGATGTGGAACGGGCCCGCCCGTTCCGCAAGCGACGCCACATCTGCCCAATCCACAGGCGCGGTGCCGCAGGAGCAGAGTCCGGTAATGCCCGCCTCCTCCGCCTTCTGGATCACGGCATCGAAGACCGATGCCAGCCGGGAGTCGTGCAGATGGGTGTGTGCATCAAACAGTCTCATGACTCCACGGGTTACCTTATAGAGCCAGAATCATCGTGCCGCTGTAGTTCAATACTCCGCCTTGCGTTCGTGATCGTTGCCGTCTCATTATACGTCAGGTCGTAAAACTGTCAATTGGGGGAAGATACTGGTTCCGAATCATGAAACACATGAAACTTCATGAAATCAAGGACGGGCAAATTTTTTGGCTTCGGGTTTCGGATTTTTGGAACCGCCAAGACGTCAGGAGCGCGGACGGCATGGCACAGGCATCTTGCCCGTGTTTCATGGGCGGGGCGCTCATGTCACAAAACCCTTCGAGCCCTTCGTCGCTCCACTTTATCGCAAGCGCAATCGACTGAGTTTTGGAGACCGGTGCGTATGCGGGACTAAAGCGTCCGCCAACCGGTAGGGACGCCCGCTTCTCCCGTCAGACCTTATGTCGACCCGCGACCCGCGACGAGCGACCTGCGGTGTCGGAAACGCGGATGTCCCTGTCGATCGTCGCGGGGCGAATGTCGCGGGTCGCGGGTCGACGTTCCCGATCCCGATCCCGATAGCGATCCCGATCCCGATTTGGATGAAACCTTGAAACCCTGAAACCCAGAAACCTTGAAACCCAGAAACCTTGAAACCCAGAAACCCAGAAACCCTGAAACCCTGAAACCAAAGAGAGTTGAAGGTTCAACTGCTCTTTTTAGGTTCAACAGTTTCCAGGCCGATTCCGTGTGTCCTCCTCCGCGTATCGTATCCGATTCAGTTGCTCGAATCCTCGGACGACAGTTCAAACGGCTCGACAGCCGTTCCGCCCGCGCCGTCCTTGACGATCTTTTCGATCCGTTTCTCGACTTCGTTCAGTTTGGCCGAACAGAACGCTACCAAACGCTGTCCCTCCTCAAACGAAGCGATCATCGCGTCCAGTTCGGTCTCTCCGGATTCCATTTCATCCACAATCGCCTCAAGGCGCTTCAGCGCGGCCTCGAAACTCTGCGGCTTCTCTTCTTTCTTCGCCATACCATCACTCCTTTTCCCGGCACATTCGGACATCGGACATAATCATCCCGTCCCGGACTTGCGTGACCAGCTCTGCGCCGGGCACGACATCTGCCGTGGAGCGGACCAGTTTTCCGCTGGCGGTCCGTGTCAAGCTGTATCCGCGCTCAACCACGGCCAGCGGGTTAAGCAGCATCAGGTGGCGGGCGTTTCCGGTCACGCGCGACCGCATCCGCTCCATGCTTCCGGCGCAGGCCCGGACCATGCGGAGGCGGTTGAGTTTGATCCGGGCACCCACTTGTCCCAGCATGCGTTCCGGCCGCATCCGCAGGCCTCCGACCGCTGCGGCGATACGTTGCCGCAGTGTCTGCACCTGCCGCCGGATGCCGTGGTCCAGACGCAACGACAGCGAATCCAGCCGTTGCGCCGGATTTTCGAGCATGCGCCGGGGCTGCCGCAAACAGGAAGCGCGCCGGAGCCGCTCCAATCGCGCCGCGTACTCCGCGAGGCGGCTCTCCAGCGCCTGTCGTAGCGCGCGTGCCTGTCGCCGCACCTCGGCCTCCAACTCCACTTTTGGCGCCACCGCCAGTTCCGCTGCAACCGAAGGCGTGGGCGCGCGCAAGTCCGCCGCAAAATCGCACAGCGTGTAATCCACATTGTGGCCGACTGCCGAGATCACCGGGATCACCGATTCCGCCACGGCGCGCACCACACACTCTTCGTTGAAGGCCCACAGGTCCTCCAGACTGCCTCCACCCCGCCCGACGATCAGCAGGTCCGCCGGCCAGTCGCTTCCGGAACCGCACATCCGGTTGAATTGTGCCACGGCTTCCGCGATCTCTTCTGCGGCGCCCTCCCCCTGAACCTTGACCGGCGCGAGCCGCACCTGCACGTTCGGGAAACGCCGCCCCAAGACACTCAGGATATCATGGATCACCGCGCCGGTCGGCGAGGTCACCACGCCGATCCGCTGCGGCAGACGCGGTAGCGGCCGTTTCCGCGCGTCCTCGAAAAGCCCTTCGGCCTGTAACCGTCGTTTGAGTTCCTCGAAACGCCGCATCAGGTCGCCCTGTCCCGCCTCCTCGACCTTACGGACTTTGAGCTGGTATTGGCCGCGGCTCTCAAACACGGTGATCTCGCCGAACACGCGCACGCGCAGTCCGTCTTCCAGACGCAACGCGGGATCGAGCAGCGCCTGGGTGCCCGCGAAGAGCACGGCATTCAACTGCGCCTTCTCATCCTTCAGCACGAAGTACGTGTGACCAGAGCTGTAGCGCTTACAGTTCGAGATTTCACCCTCGACCCACACGCTGCCAATCTCGTCCTCCAGCGTCTGCCGGATTCGGCGCGTGAGTTCGGAGACCGTCAACGCTCTTTTTTCAGGCAACGCCATGTCCGGTTCCTCATCCCGCCGCTGGCTCCCGATACCGGTACGGCGTCAGGGAGACCGCCCTGCCGCTTACCCGGTCGAGTTCCAGAATCGCGCCCTCCAGTACGCAGGGTCCGCGGGCGATCTCAAACTTCGCCGGGATGCCGGTCGTGAATTTTTTCAGCACCGGCGCAATCTCGCGGCCGATCACGGAAACCGCGGGGCCGGTCATCCCCAGATCCGTGATGTAGGCCGTGCCCTTGGGCAGGATCACCGCGTCATTGGTCTGCACATGCGTGTGTGTTCCGAAGACCGCTGCCACACGGCCATCGAGATAGTGGCCCATGGCGATTTTCTCGGAGGTGGCTTCGGCATGGAAATCCACAAGCACCGGTATCTGGGCCGGCAGTGTCTTCAGCACCGCGTCCATGGCGCGGAACGGGCAGTCCATGGGATTCATGAACACGCGCCCGAGGAGGTTCACCACGGTGAACGAGCCGATGGTGGACTGCACCGTCACGCTTCCCTGACCTGGCGTGCCGGCTGGGAAATTCAGGGGCCGCAGCAGCCGCTTTTCACCCGCGATGGTCGGTTCCAGATCCTTTTGGCCCCACACGTGGTCCCCGAGCGTGATCACGTCCGCGCCGGCCGCGAACAACTCCTCGGCCAGCGCGCGCGTGATGCCGTTTCCTGCCGCCGCGTTCTCTCCGTTCACCACCACCGCCTGAACCGCATGCTCTCCGCGCAGTTTTCGCACCACCTCGCGGAATATTCGCCGTCCCGGCCCGCCCACGATATCACCCACCAGCAGAATCTTCATCGCCCGCCCCTTTCCGATATTCCCGCGCTGTCCGCCGCCTGCGGTCACTTCGCATATTCCACACAGCGCGATTCGCGCACCACTACCACTTTGATCTGTCCGGGGAACTGCATCGTGGCGGAAATCTGCTGGCTGATGTCGCGCGCCATCACCATCGCGTCCTGATCGCTGATCTGCCCCGGATCGACCATCACGCGCACTTCGCGCCCGGCTTGCACGGCGAAGGTCTTTTTGACCCCCTCGAACCGGTTGGCGATGGCCTCCAGCTTTTCGAGACGCTGCACATACACGCCCACGGTTTCGACCCGTGCGCCGGGCCGCGAACTGGAGATTGCGTCCGCCGCCGAACAGAGCACGCCGTAGAGTCCCTCGGAGGGCACGTCCTCGTGGTGCGCGGCCACACCGTTGACCACCACGGGATCCTCGCCGTTGCGTTTCAAGAACTCCGCGCCGATCAAGGCGTGCGCGCCCTGCGCGTCGTGATCCAGCGCCTTGCCGATGTCGTGGAAGAGGCCGATGCGCCGTGCGATCAGGGGGTCCAGCCCCAACTCGCCCGCCATCATGCCCATCAGGTGGGCAACCTCGATGGCGTGCCGCAACACGTTCTGCGAGAAACTCGTTCGGAACTTGAGGCGTCCGATACAGCGCAGGATCTCCGCCGGAACGCCTTGAACCTGAGCCTCGTACGCTGCGGCCTCGCCAGCCTCGTAAATCGTCTTCTCCATATTTTCGGTCACGCTCTGAACCACCTCTTCGATGCGCGCCGGATGGATGCGCCCGTCGGCGACCAACTGCTCCAGCGCTTGGCGCGCGATCTCGCGCCGCACGGGATCGAACCCGGAGATCACCACCGCCTCGGGTGTGTCGTCGATCAGCATGTTGACGCCGGTCACGGCTTCCAGCGTGCGGATATTGCGGCCCTCGCGCCCGATGATGCGTCCCTTGATGTCGTCGCTCGGCAGCGGCACCGTACTGGTCATGGACTCGCTGGCGTGGGAGAGCGCATAGCGTTGAATCGCCATGGTGACGATGCGTGCCGCCTCGCGGTCTGCGGTTTCCCGGGCTTCTTCCTGCACCCGCCGGATCATCCCGCCCGCTTCGCTGCGCACCTCCTGTTCGGCCCGTTGCTGGATGTCGCGCCGGGCCTCATCATGCGTCATGCCCGCCAATTTCTGCAGCCGTTGCTCCGCCTCGGCATACCGCCGATCCGCTTCCTGCTTACGTTGCCGCAACGCCTCGTCCCGCTGTTGCAACTCCTCCTGCTTCTGGGCGAGCGTCTGATCCTTTTTTTCGAGCAGGGCCGCCTTCTTGTCCATGTTCTCTTCGCGGAAGGTCAGGCGATCCTCGATATCCTGCAACTCCTTACGTCGGGACTTGGTGCTTTTCTCGAACTCCTCGCGCGCCCTCACCACCTCCGTGCGGGCCTGGATATCCGCTTCTTTGATCCGGTTCCGGACCTCCTTGTCCGCCTCGTCCAACTTGAGATACGCCTGTTTTTCGACCGCATCCGCCTGCCAGCGTCCGATCAGGCCGCGCAAGGCATACCCGCCCAGCACACCGGCCAGACCGAAAAGCAGACCGACCGTGGCGTCACTGACGTCGTACCACGTGAATTGCGTCATGAAACCTCCCAACGCGTTACCGCATATGATTGTGTCACATCCGTGTCTGGACGTCCCGGCCGACCGGACACAGGTTCAAATGGGAGATATCTTATCCGATTCCCGTAAGCGGGGCAACCTTTGAGCAAGCGAAGTCGGAAGCCCGTCCGTTTTCTCCGCTTGATCCCCGTGGAAGCCTTGTGTACCATTCCGTTCCGTAACGCGTATCCCTATCGGTTACCCGTGCGGGACCCGATTTTCCACGCGTTTTCCGGCCGTACGTTTTCCGGCCTGCTTTTTCAGATGCCCCTGTAGCTCAGTTGGATAGAGCAACGGATTTCTAATCCGTGGGTCGCAGGTTCAAGTCCTGCCAGGGGCGCCATTCAAAACCTCAATAAAACAGCGTTTTTATTGGGGTTTTTGCGTTTTCCTGCACAATAGCCCGTTTTTGCCGTTTCCCGCCATTAGCCCAAAATACCCCCCATTAGATGCAAGTTAAATAATACTCAAATAATACCCGGCATAATACCCACCCCCGCGCCGCGCCCCGTCCCTGCCCCAAAATCCCGCACATAGCTGGGGTGTAGAGCGTTTGGGGTTTCCGCCCCTTATGCGGGCATGGTCTGGACTGGGGGCGACTGTAGGGGCATCCTGACGGCAAGGGCGAGGGTGTACGGCCTTGATCCGTTCCTTAGCCGCGTTGACCGTGATCGTACCGGCTTCCACCTGCTTGGCAAGCTCCGGTGATTCGCGCTGAATGGTCTTTGCGTCCGCAACAAGGCGAGGGGACACGTTCAACTTGATAGCGGCATCGGATTGTGTAACAGGAGTGCTTTGCAAATTTGCAGAGCTTGTTTTTTGCCCGTTTGAGAGATTCGCCATCTTGGCCGCAACCATCGCCCGCTGCCCGGTGGAAAGCTGCCGCCTGTGGAGGTTCCACGAAAGCACGTCCCCAAGCGGGTCTGTTTCGGGCACGAAAAAACCCGGCGCGTGGTATCGCCGGGCGGATCTCTGCCTATCGCTCGGAAGCAGACAACCCTGTATCAAAAACCTTCACTTGCGAAGAAGTCCGCAAGCTCGCGCTCTGTCAGCCGTCCGCCGTGATCCAGCAGCATGTCAGCCAACCGCCGTATCGGGTCCGCGAACGTCTGAACCATCCAAAGCGCGGTTCTCTGGGTCACGTCCCACGCATCGCCGAAAGCCTGCGTGTAAAATTCGCTCTTCTCGCATGCCGCGTCTAGAATGTCTGCAATCTCTGTAAGGTCGGTCATCCTGCCAGCCGTCCCGAAAGTGGTGAGCGCGTCATTATCGGCACTCTCGGGAACACTCCACTTTGAAGGGACTACTGCCGATTGCGCCATATCTACCTTCGGTGGCGTCGCAGTCTTACGTTGCGCCCTCGTTGCGCACACGTCCAGAAACACGTCGTCCCAGTACACCTTGCGCCATGTGCCGCCGTTTAACTCTGTTCCTGCCATTGAACCAGCCCACCTAACAACAGCGAGGTTGACAGGCAATCCGCCGCTTAGTTCACAAAACCCTTGCGCCCGGTGCCCTTCGATTGCGTGGCCATAGCGACAAGCAGCGAGGGCGTGAACGTCAACCGCTAAGACCTTTGCAACAACCGCATGACCGCTTTCATGCAGCGCAACCGATCTTTCCCATGGTGAACTCATAAAGACCTCTAGGGTGTGCCCGGCTTCCCCGTCGTAAGTGAAGAAGCCGGGCGTGGTGATCGCCTTACAGAGAACCGGCGTTTTCCAGTTCTGCGATTGCAGTATCGTTTGCGCTGACGTAAGCCAGCCGCGCCGCCTTTGCGGCCAGCGTCCAGAACGCCGTCGCCGCTTTCGCTGTGGTCTTGCCAGCTTTGACGCGCCGGTCGTTCTCATTGATTTGTGCAATTCGCGCAGAAGTTAACGGCAAAAATTTGCCAGCGTATTCTGCCGCATCCTCCAAGGTCGGGAAGGATTTCGGCAAAGCCTTTCGGAGTTCTGCCGCCGCAGCGCTTACCGCGTCATCCAACGGTGTCAATGCGGGTTTCGCCTCGACTTTCTTTGCCGCACGGAACCCTTCCAACGCAGCCGCCATTTCATCGGCCACGGCTTGAAGCTTGACGGCCTTCGTAGTCTCGCCCTGCCGCCGCATCCGCGCCGCCGTCCGAGT
>Ga0208694_1001161_pt1 | contig 33937 bp, 28 predicted proteins | sample AD_UKC078_MetaG_FD_184442 | JGI IMG/M metagenome (GOLD analysis project Ga0208694, IMG submission 184442) | Active sludge microbial communities of municipal wastewater-treating anaerobic digesters from USA - AD_UKC078_MetaG (SPAdes) (version 2) | ecosystem: Engineered > Bioreactor > Anaerobic >...
CACCGCAACCAAAGACCCCAAGGGTTTGCGTTGGATCTTCGCCTATCTGGCATTCAAACCCCGGGGGTCTAACTGAACTAAAGACCCCCGGGGTTTACGTTGAATCTTCACCTACCTGGCAGCCAAACCCCGGGGGTCTGACCAAACCAAGACTCCCGGGGTTTATGTTCAATCTTTACCTGCCTGACAGCCAAACCCCGGGGGTCTCACTGAACTAAAGACCCCCGGGGTTTATATTGAATCTTCACCTGCCCGCCAATCAAACCCCGGGGGTCTCACTGAACTAAAGACCCCCGGGGTTTTATGTTGAATCGTCACCTACCTGACATTCAAACCCTGGGGGTCTCACCACAAACAAGACCTCCGGAGGTATGCGTTGAATCTTCATCTGCCTGGCATTCAAACCCCGGGGGTCTCACCACAACCAAGACCCCCGGGGTTTGCGTTGAATCTTCACCTACCTGGCAGCCAAACCCCGTGGGTCTGACCGCAAACAAGGCTCCCAGGGTTTATGTTTATTCTTTACTTGCCTGACATTCAAACCCCGGGGGTCTGACCCCAACCAAGACCCCCGGGGTTTTTGTTTATTTTTTACTTACCTGTCAGCCAAACCCCGGGGGTCTGACCGCAAACTAGACCCCCGGAGTTTACGTTTAATCTTCACCTACCTGGCAGCCAAACCCCGGGGGTCTGACCGCAAACTAGACCCCCGGAGTTTACGTTTAATCTTCACCTACCTGGCAGCCAAACCCCGGGGGTCTGACCGCAAACTAGACCCCCGGAGTTTACATTTAATCTTCACCTACCTGGCTTTCAAACCCCGGCGGTCTGACCACAAACTAGACCCCCGGGGTTTTATGTTGAATCTTCACCTACCTGGCAGCCAAACCCCGGGGGTCTGACCAAACCAAGACCCCCGGGGTTTATATTGCATCTTCACCTGCCTGGCATTCAAACCACGGGGATCTCACCGCAACCAAAGACCCCCGGGGTTTTATGTTGAATCGTCACCTACCTGGCATTCAAACCCCAGGGGTCTGACCACAAACTAGACCCCCGGGGTTTTTGTTTATTCTTTACCTACCTGGCTTTCAAATCCCGAGGGTCTCACCACAACCAATATCCCCGGGGTTTACATTAAACCTTCACCTGCATGGCATTCAAATCCCGGGGGTCTAACCGCACCAAAGACCCCTATTTCCTAATCCCTGCTACCTGATTCCTAATTACCTGATTCCTGAATTCCAAATTCCTATTCACCATTCACCATTCACCATCCACCTAATGTGATTTAAGTCATATTTTCAATTGTGTCCTCCATGTTAGAATTAAGCCGTAAACACATTTGATACAAGGAGACGACCAACTATGAAAGATGCAATGTTCTGTTTCCAGTGCCAGGAAACGATGCGCAATACAGGCTGTACTTCGCGGGGCGTGTGCGGAAAGCCCGCCGATGTAGCCAACCTGCAGGATCTATTGATCTATTTGCTTAAAGGCATCGCCTTTTGGGGCACCCGCGCCCGGGGCATGGGCGTAATCCACGAAGACACCAATCTCTTCGTTGCCCAGGCTCTGTTTGCCACCATCACCAATGCCAATTTCGACCCCGACCGGTTTGTTGACTACATCCGTGAAGCCATTCAGCGTCGTGAGGCACTGCGTGCAGAAGCTCAGGCGCGTTGTGAGGAACTGCACGGCAATCCCTGCACGGGCACCGGTCCGGATTGGGCTGGCTGGCAGCCGGAGTCCTACGAGATCGAAGTTTTACTGGAAAAAGCCACCCAGGTTGGCGTGATGGCAGATGAGACCTTGAGCGAGGACATCCGCTCGCTGCGCGAACTGATCACCTACGGGTTAAAAGGTATGTCAGCCTATATTGACCACGCCTACGTGCTTGATGAAACCGATTCAGACCTGCTGCACTTCATTCAAGAGATGCTGGAAGCCACCACCAACGACAAGCTGACCGTCGAGGAACTGACCGACCTGGTTCTCAAAACCGGGGAAATGGGTCTGCGCGCCATGGCCTTGCTGGATCAAGCCAACACCAACACCTATGGTCACCCCGAACCCACACAGGTCTATTTGGGTGTGCGTCCAGGACCGGGCATCCTGGTCAGCGGCCATGATTTGCGTGACCTGGACGAATTACTCCAGCAGACCGAAGGCAGCGGTGTGAATGTCTACACCCATGGCGAGATGCTGCCCGCCCAGGCTTACCCGGCGTTTAAGAAGTACCCCCACTTTGCTGGCAATTATGGCAGTTCATGGTTTCATCAACGCGAAGAATTCGACACCTTTAACGGCCCGATCCTGATGACCACCAACTGCATTGTCACAGCCAAAGACAGCTATCTCGGTCGACTCTTTACCACCGGCCAGGCTGGATATCCCGGCGCCACCCATATCCCGGACCGTAAGGCTGGCGAACAAAAAGATTTCTCAGCGCTGATCGAGCTGGCAAAAACCTGTGCGGATCCGCAACCGCTGGAAGATATCACCATCACCACCGGCTATGCCCGCAACACCGTCCTGGCTCATGCCGGCGCGATCGTCGACGCGGTTAAAGCCGGCGACATTCAGCGTTTTGTAGTTATGGGGGGCTGTGACGGACGACATAAAACCCGGCAATATTACACCGATGTTGCTGAAACCTTGCCGGATAACACCGTGATCCTGACCGCCGGGTGTGCCAAGTATCGCTACAATAAGCTCGACCTGGGCGAGATCAACGGCATCCCGCGCATCTTGGATGCCGGGCAGTGCAACGACTCCTATTCGTTGATCCGCACGGCGCAGGCGCTGGCTGAAGCCTTCGAAGTTGACGATGTCAACGACCTGCCAATCTCGTACGACATTGCCTGGTATGAGCAGAAAGCGGTCATCGTGCTGCTGGCGCTGCTCTACCTGGGCATCCGCAAGATCCGCCTGGGTCCCACACTGCCTGCGTTCCTGTCGCCAAACGTGATCGATGTGCTGGTGAAGAACTTCAACCTGATGACGATCGGCACTGTTGAAGAAGACGTAGCGGCGATGATGGCCGGGAATTAATCATCAATTTTTAAGCCATTCGCAGGGTGCATACCGGGCAGAGAATCTGCGCACTCTGCGAATGGAAAATTTAGGAAAGTTAATTTTTCAAATGATTGAAGAAATTTTTACTCTAGCGCGGGGACCAGAACGAACCGTGGAGAAGGTGGTCCAGGATGACAACGTGGATTATATCCACATGCTGTTCAACAAAGACGAAGGCCTACCGCCGCATTACTCAAACTCCAATGTGTATATGACAGTTTTGCAGGGCACCCTCACCATCGGTTTAAACGACCAGGACGATCACTTTTACCCGGCAGGCACGCTGTTAAAAATCCCCTACCAAACAAAAATGAACGTCAGGAATACCCACGAAGATTTGCTGGAATTGCTGGTGATCAAAGCCCCCGCACCGAAAAACTATCCCCGTGATTAAAACCTTCAGGGAAAAATTAAAGGGATCAGGTTATAAGTTTTTTACAATGCTTAACCTGATCCCTGGCTTTATGTAGCCTGTTGTTTAAATCAGTTGACCCTTGCTGTTCCACATAAAAAAATTGGCGACATACATTTGCTTGAAGAGGAAGTATAATGCTTCCATCAAGTTTAGCTCTTACCGATCAGAAATATGAGTGAACAACCATCTGCACCCCACGAATTAGCCTCACCCCTGGCACGCTTGTTCCACATCGCCAGGCAACAGGGATACCTGACCTATGATGATATCCTGGCGGTTATGCCCGAGCCTGACCAGGACCTGGACCAACTTGACCGGCTCTACGCCGCCTTATTGGCTGCAGGCATACCGTATGGCGATGCAAGCGCGTTTGACGAGGGAGCCAAATAGGGTCATCGCCGTTGGTCGAAGTTCGCTGATGGGTTTTACCTTTGATGAAAGAGGCTTTGGCGTCTGAAAGGCTGCTGCAGGGGGTTTTGCCTGTGACGGTAATTTTTTAAAGCCGTTTCCAACTTCTTTCATTAATCAATTTGCTATCATTTTGGGTAACGCATTGGTAGCAAATTGGGTTTTTTAAGGCCCTCTTATTTTTTTCAGCAGATCAGGCGACAAAAAGGCAGGGATGGGTTTTTCTGGGTATAATCTAATTTTAGTGATTGTCCAATCGGGTCTGCGGTTCATTTTTAGTCTGCAGCTACCACATCATAGATTAAGGAGAAAACATGATCGTTACAACCAAGAAACTATTTGAAGCTGCTTATGGCAAGTATGCCATTGGCGCCTATAATATCAACAACCTGGAGCAAACCATAGGCTTGTTCCGCGGCAACCTGCGCTCGCAGGCGCCCTTTATCATCCAGATCAGCAAGGGTGCTCGTGCGTACTCCGACAAAGTATTTCTGGAAGGTTTGATCCGCAGCGCAGACGAGGTCTTCCCGGAAGCCATCTTTGCTGTGCATCTTGACCATGGCGATGAAGAGACAGCCATGGACTGCATCGAGTCAGGCTTTTACAGCTCGGTGATGATCGATGCCAGCCACGAGGATTTTGAGACCAATATCGCCATCACCCGGCGCGTGGTCGACGCTGCCCATGCCCGGGGCATCGTGGTTGAAGCTGAACTGGGTCAGTTAGGCGGCGTGGAAGAGCATGTCCAGGTGGCAGAGGCAGATGCCAAACTCACCGATCCCAAACAGGCTCGCGAGTTCGTGGAACGCACCGGCTGTGATTCCCTGGCTGTGGCGATTGGCACCAGCCACGGCGCGTTCAAGTTCTCCGGTACGCAATCGCTGCATTTTGACGTGCTGGCGGATATCCAGAAAGAGCTGCCCGGCTTTCCGCTGGTCTTGCACGGAACCAGTTCTGTGCCCCAGGATGAGGTCGCCCGTATCAACGCGGCTGGCGGCAAGCTGGAAGGCGCAAAAGGCGTCGATGCCAGCCAGTTCAAACAAGCCGCAAAACTGGGCGTGACCAAGATCAATATCGACACCGACGGTCGCCTGGTGTGGACGCGCGTACACCGCGAAGTCTTCCGCGATCACCCCGAAGTGTTTGACCTGCGCAACCCTGGCAAAATCTTCATAGAAGAATATGCGAAATACATCGCCGAAAAGAACGCATACCTGGGCAGCGCAGGCCAGCTCCCTGCTGTGCGCGCCCTGCTTGGCTGAAAAGAGCGGCGATGAAACCCATTGAAATACGCCCGGGCATCTACTGGGTTGGTGTGGATGATCGCGTCACCGATTTATTTGAGGGGTTATGGCCAATCAGCCAGGTTGGAGTTTCCTACAACGCCTACCTGGTCAAAGACGAAAAGACCGCCCTGATCGACCTTTCTAAAGAAATGCTCAGCGATGATTACCTGAGTCAACTGTCTGCCGTCGTTGACCTGGCTTCGGTTGACTATGTGGTCATCAACCATATGGAGCCCGATCACAGCGGCGCATTAAAGCGGATGCTGGAGTTTGCCCCAAACGCACAAATTTTGGGGATGCCGAAGGCGATTGACATGCTGAAAGATTTCTATGGGCTGGAAGAAAATACCACCCGGCTCTCCAATAACCAGGAACTTTCCCTCGGAAAGTACACCCTGCGCTTTGTCTATACGCCCTTAGTGCACTGGCCGGAAACCATGATGACCTACCTGGTGGAAGAAGGCATCCTGTTTTCCTGCGATGGTTTTGGCGGATATGGCGCGCTGGACGGGGGCGTGTTTGACGATGATTACGCCGACCTGGCTTTCTTTGAAACCGAGGCGCTGCGGTATTTTTCCAATATTGTGGCTGCCTTCAGCAAATCGGTGCTGAGCGCGTTGAAAAAATTCGTCGACATGCCAATCCGCATGATTGCCCCCTCCCACGGGCTGATCTGGCGGGCTGATCCCGCGCGCATCATCGATCTGTACCGCACCTGGTCGGAATACCATCTTAATCCGGCTGAGGTGGGTATCACGATATTGTTCGGCACCATGTACCGCAACACCGAACACGCCCTCAACGCTGCCCTCCAGGGGATCGCCGCGCAGGGCGTGCCGGTCAGCGTGCACGATGTGCGCAAAACCCACGTCAGCTATATCCTCCCCGACCTGTGGACTCAACGCGGCGTGCTGGTGGCTGCCCCAACCTACGAGGGCAAGCTGTTCCCAACCGCCATGGACGTGCTGATGATGGCTGATCGCAAGCACATAGCGAACAAAACGGCAGCCTACCTGGGCAGCAAAGCCTGGAGCGGCGGCGCACAGGCTGATTTTGCCCGCATCGCTGAAAAACTGGGTTGGCAGGTCCTCAACAGCATGGATTTCCTGGGCGGACCCACACAGGAAGACCTGGTTCGGGCACGGGAAATTGGCGCACAACTGGCGCGGGCTGTCAAATCGACCGCTTAATATCTTCCATAAATAATATTTGGTTTGGTGGCACGGCATGCTGTGCCACCAAATGATCGTTGATCATAGAAATCATCCCACGGAGTTCAACATGACTGCAGAGCACACGCCCAAACGTTCAAACTTTATCACCGACATTATCGACGAACACCTGGAAAACGGCCGCTTTGACCGCGTCCACACCCGCTTCCCGCCGGAGCCCAACGGCTACCTGCACATCGGGCACGCCAAATCGATTTGCCTTAATTTTGGCATCGCCCAGGATTATGGCGGTCTGACCAACCTGCGCTTTGACGATACCAACCCGATTACCGAAGAAGTGGAATATGTGGAATCGATCCAGGCTGATATCCGCTGGCTGGGCTTCGACTGGGATGACCGCCTGTACTTTGCCTCAGATTACTTTGGACAGCTGTATGAATACGCCCTGCAGCTTATCCGCCAGGGCAGCGCTTACGTGTGCGACCTGACCGCCGAGGAATTGCGCGAATACCGCGGCACCCTCACCGAACCCGGCAGGAACAGCCCCTACCGCGAGCGTTCGATCGAAGAAAACCTGGACCTGTTCCAGCGCATGAAAGCCGGCGAATTCCCCGACGGCTCGCGCACCCTGCGCGCTAAAATCGACATGCGCTCGCCCAACCTGAACCTGCGCGACCCCGTGCTGTACCGCATCCTGCACGCCCACCATCACCGCACCGGTGACGAGTGGTGCATCTACCCGATGTACGATTACGCCCACGCCCTCTCGGATTCGATTGAGGGCATCACCCATTCGATCTGCACACTGGAATTTGAAGACCACCGCCCGCTGTATGACTGGTGCCTGGACGAGCTGGGCATCTTTCACAGCCAGCAAATTGAGTTTGCCCGCCTGAACCTGACCTACACCGTGATGAGCAAGCGCAGGCTGCTGCAGCTGGTGCGGGAAGGCTACGTCAGCGGCTGGGATGACCCGCGCATGCCCACGCTTTCCGGCATGCGGCGGCGCGGCTACACCCCTGAGGCGATCCGCACCTTTGCAGAGACCGTCGGCGTCGCCAAGGCTCACAGCGTTATTGACATGGAACTGCTGGAGCACGTCCTGCGCGATGACCTGAACGCCCGCTCGCCACGGGTGATGGCGGTGGTGGAACCGCTTAAAGTGATCATCGACAACTACCCTGAAGATCAGGAAGAGCATTTTGAGATCCCCTACTTCCCTGCCGACCCGGAAAACAGCCCCTCACGGGCGGTTCCTTTCAGCAGGGAGCTTTATATCGAGCGCTCGGACTTCATGGAAGACCCGCCCGGCAAGTTCTACCGCCTGGCGCCGGGGCGCGAGGTGCGCCTGATGAACGCCTATTACATCACCTGCACCGGCGTGGTTAAGGATGAGAACGGTGAGGTTATCGAATTGCACTGCACCTACGACCCCGAATCGCGCGGCGGCATGTCGCCCGATGGACGCAAGGTGCGCGGCACGCTGCACTGGGTCTCCGCCCGGCATGCGCTTGACGCCGAACTGCGCCTGTATGACGTGCTGTTTACCCTGCCCAACCCCTATGACGTGCCCGATGGCGGCGATTTTAAGGACAATATCAACCCGGATTCGCTGCAGGTGGTCAGGGACGCCAAACTGGAGCCCGGGCTGGCATCTGCGGTGGTGGGTGAGTCCTACCAGTTCATGCGCCAGGGGTACTTCTGCCTGGACTCGGTGGATACACGCGCCGATGCGCCGGTGTTCAACCGCACCATCTCGCTGGTGGATACCTGGGCGAAGATGCAAAAATAGCGATTAATCCATCGCCAATATGGTATAATGTTCACTCACGCCGGGCCCGTAGCTCAGCGGCAGAGCAGGCGGCTCATAACCGCTTGGTCGTAGGTTCGAATCCTACCGGGCCCATGCTGATTTCAATATGATTTTGTAATTAATTTATATTTGTGGGCTTTATCCGTTATAATCTCTTTACAGAGATTTTTTTGTATTACTCATAAAAGGTTTTAGAGGGATTATTTTATGACAAATCACACCAACAACGCTGTCGAGCCGATCGAAAAACAACTCTGGAAGGCTGCCGATAAACTGCGGAAAAACATCGACGCGGCTGAATACAAACATGTGGTTTTGGGCTTGATTTTCTTGCGCTACATTTCAGAGGCTTTCGAGTCTTTATACGCCCGGTTGAAAACCGGCAGCGGCGAATACGAAGGCGCCGACCCCGAAGACCGGGATGAATACCGCGCGGAAAATGTGTTCTTTGTGCCCCCCACCGCCCGCTGGTCCTATTTGCAAGCCCGCGCCAGGCAGCCCGAAATTGGCAAGGACATCGACGATGCCATGGACGCCATCGAAAAAGAAAACCCCTCGCTAAAAGGGGTTTTGCCCAAGGTATATGCCCGAGGCAACCTGGACCCCGCCAGTTTGGGCAGTTTAATTGACCTGATGAGCAATATCGCCCTGGGTGAAGCCCAGCAGCGCAGCGCAGACCTGCTGGGGCATGTGTTTGAATACTTCCTGGGCGAATTTGCCCTGCAGGAAGGGAAAAAGGGCGGACAGTTCTACACCCCCCGGCCCGTGGTACGGCTGCTGGTGGAGATGCTGGAACCCTTTGAAGGCCGCGTTTTTGACCCGTGCTGCGGGTCGGGTGGAATGTTTGTACAATCGGAAGAATTTGTGCTCAACCACCAGGGCAGACTGAACCAGATTTCGATCTACGGGCAGGAGAGCAACCTGACCACCTGGCGCCTGGCAAAGATGAACCTGGCGATTCGCGGCATCGATTCTTCGCAGATATTGTGGAATAACGAGGGCTCGTTCCTCAATGACGCCCACAAAGACCTGAAAGCCGATTATGTGATGGCAAACCCGCCCTTCAACGACAGCGACTGGAGTGGTGACCTGCTGCGGGGCGATGGGCGCTGGCAATACGGCACACCGCCCGAGGGCAACGCCAACTTTGCCTGGATTCAGCATTTTGTGTACCACCTGAGCCCCAGCGGACAGGCTGGCTTTGTGCTGGCAAAGGGCGCGCTCACCTCGCAAACTTCGGGCGAGGGCGAGATCCGCCGGGCGCTGATTGAAGCCCGCCTGGTGGATTGCATCGTCAACCTGCCGGCAAAACTCTTCCTGAATACCCAGATCCCAGCCTCGCTGTGGTTCCTCAGCCGCGACAAAGCCAACGGCTGGTTCCGCAACCGCCGCGATGAAATCCTGTTCATCGACGCCCGCGAGGTGGGCTACATGCTCAACCGGCGGACGCGCAGCTTTTCAGAAGATGACATTCAAAAGATCGCCAGCACCTACCACAACTGGCGCAATATGGACGGCGCCTACGCAGACGTCCCTGGCTTTTGCAAATCAGCTACCGTGGCAGAAGTACAGGAAAAAGGCTGTGTGCTCACCCCCGGGCGCTATGTGGGGCTGCCCGAGGAAGAGGATGACGGCATACCTTTTGAAGAGAAAATCAATGCGCTGACGACTCAGTTGGCTGAGCAATTTGCCCACGAGGACGAACTGCAGCAGCGTATTCGCGAAAATTTAAAAAGGATCGGCTATGATTTCTGATGTGTATGCCTTTCCGCCTGGCTGATCATGTTCAAATTTTCAGGTTTTTTGATCATGACGGGCTGATCATGTTCAAATTTCCAGGTTTTTTGAACATGATGTTTATGAAATGCCTGATTACCTGGGACAAGATAGAAGGAAGAATAAAAAAAGAAAGCGCCACCGGATATAGGGTTGCCTGACCGCAGCCTGGAAACCACACGGCATGGAGCCGAATTTTGTCCGCTGGCAACTATAGTATGACATATTTTCTACCGGTTGTCTACCACGAGTTGTGTGAGCGAATAAAAAGACGAAGTAACCTGTGAATCGGATGTAAAAGAAAGCCGGCTGAACGTTCTAAACATCGAGAGTTAAGAGAAGGTGACCGTAAATGGGTAAATGGCAGGAATATGCAATCGGAGATATTGCTGACGTAGTTGGCGGTGGAACACCCAAAACAAAAGTGAAAGATTATTGGGGTGATGAAATCCCTTGGTTAACTCCGAGAGACTTATCAAATTTTTCGGGGCGCTTTATCTCAAAAGGCGAGAGGAGTATCACCCAAAAAGGTTTAGATAACTCAAGCGCAAAGCTGTTACCAAAAGGAACAATTCTATTAAGTTCACGCGCACCAGTTGGATACTTAGCTATCGCAGCAAATGAGGTTTCAACAAATCAAGGATTTAGAAACTTAGTCCCAAATGCAAATGTGGACAATATTTTTTTATATTATTTGTTGAAACAAAATATTGATTACCTCAAATCCCAAGCTACAGGCACAACCTTTGAAGAACTTTCTGGCTCTATTCTTAAATCGTTAAAATTTTTAATTCCTCCGCTTCCCGAACAGCGCGCCATTGCGGATGTTCTCTCCGCCCTCGATGACAAAATTGACCTGCTGCACCGCCAGAACCAGACCCTGGAAGCCCTGGCGCAAACCCTCTTCCGTCAGTGGTTCATCGAGGAAGCCGATGACGATTGGGAGGAGATAATATTAAGAGATATAGCTGACCACATAAAAATAAATGTAAATCCACAAAATTTTCCAGAAATAATATTTCACCACTATAGCATTCCTGCATTTGATAACGGAAAAACTCCAGTTTATGAATTAGGAAAAGAAATAAAGAGCAATAAATATCATGTGCCCGAAAAATCTATATTGATCTCGAAATTAAACCCAAGGTTTCCTCGTGTTTGGATGATTCAAAATGAAATCAAAGAAAATTCTATTTGCTCAACTGAATTTCAGGTTATTGCTCCAAAAGATCCACAATATTACTGCTTTATCTATTTATTTTTAAAATCACAATACACATCTAACAAATTAATCAGTGCAGCAAGTGGAACGAGTGGAAGCCATCAAAGGGTAAAACCTGATGATATTTTCAATTTAAGTTCTCTGATACGAAACAAAACCCAAATTGAAAAGTTCAACCAAGAAGTATCAGTAATGCTTGAAAAAATCGAGGAAAATAGAAGGCAAATTAATACCCTTGCAATGCTGCGCGACATACTTCTTCCAAAACTGATAAGTGGCGAGGTGCGGGTACAGTAATGGAAGAAGCGCAACCAGAGATCTAAGAATGACACACATTTATCACATTACTCATATAAACAATTTGCCAAGTATTATTGAGGCTGGGGGGTTGTGGTGTGACGCTAAAGTGAATTCTGGCGAAGTTTCTGCCATGGGAATTGCGCATGAGCATATCAAAGAACATCGGCGTAGCAGGAATGTTGATCTGGCTCCTGGGGGAAATCTCTGCGATTATGTCCCTTTTTATTTTGCACCGCGTTCTCCAATGTTGTATGCGATTCATAAAGGGTACGTTGAAGGTTACCATGGCGGACAGGATGACATCCTTCATCTTGAAGCTCAAATAGAGCAAATCATTCAATGCGGACTGCCCTATGTTTTTTCAGATGGGCATGCAGTAATAAGGATTAGTAAATTTTTCAATGACCTTAAGTACCTGAAAGAGATCGATTGGGGGCTGATGAAATCAACTTACTGGAATGACACACAGGAAGATTCTGATCGGAAGAGAAAAAGACAAGCTGAATTTTTGGTTCACAATTTCTTTCCCTGGGAACTTGTCACAAAAATTGGTGTCAGGTTGCCCAAGACTCAAACTCAAGTTCGGGATATAATAGAACAAAAGAGCAAAGATCACCACCCTATTATTGAAATAAAACGTGAATGGTATTATTAAGTCTGAGGAGAAATCAGATGATTACTTATATAAAGGGAAACCTGCTAGAAGCCGATGCTGAGGCTCTTGTTAATACTGTCAATACGGTTGGGGTAATGGGAAAAGGAATTGCCTTACAGTTTAAACAGGCGTTCCCCGAAAACTTTAAGATCTATGAAAAGGCACATAGAAAAGATGAATTGCAGCTTGGGAAGATATTGGTAGTTCCAACCGGTCAATTCATCAACCCAAAATTCATTTTTAATTTCCCAACTAAAAAACACTGGCGCAGCAAGGCTCGATTAGAAGATATTGAGTTAGGACTTACTGATTTGGTGAGGTTGGTAAAGGAACTTCAAATACAATCAATCGCAATCCCGCCACTTGGATGTGGCTTTGGGGGGTTGAACTGGTCTGATGTGAAACCATTGATTGTAAATGCAGACAGCCAAATACCTGAAGTGAAAATAATGGTTTTTGAACCTGGTTATACACCAAGCCCAGAAACAATGAAAGTGAAAACACAGCAACCTAAACTAAATTTTGGAAGAGCAGCGTTGATTATGCTGATTGATCAGTACCGTGTTGCAGGGTACAAGTTAACGCTCTTAGAAATCCAGAAGCTTGCATATTTCTTGCAGGCGTTAGGCGAACCATTAAAACTGAATTTTGAAAAAAACAAATTTGGTCCATATGCTGAGGAATTAAATTTTGTTCTTCAGCGACTGGAAGGCCACTACATACGGGGATATGGTGACCGTAGTCAAAGTGCAGCCATCACTTTGCTGCCAGGGGCTGCTAAGGAAGCTGAGCAGTTTCTTCAAGAATACCCAGACACGCTTCGACGTGTAAATCAGGTTGGAGAATTGATTCATGGCTTTGAAACACCCTACGGAATGGAACTCTTAGCAACCTTACTATGGTTAATTGTTGAGGATGAGTCATTAATAGACAATAGGCAACAGGCGATAAGAGAATTTCAAAACTGGAATAAACGTAAAAGAGATAAATTTCAACCGAATCATATTGAAGTTGCTTGGGAAAGAATCAAAGAAGAAGAACTTGTGTGAACTTCAATTTGGGGACGTAGCGAATTGCCTAAAATCTCCGAATCCGCTATTGAAGACCTCGCCATCCAGCGTCTGGTTGAGCTGGGCTATGCTTACCTTTCCGGGCCGGAGGTTGCCCCCGATAGCAAAACCCCGCTGCGGGCCAGCTATGAAGACGTGCTGCTCTTGGACCAGGTCAAAGCGGCGCTTGACCGCCTCAACCCGCACATCCCGCCCGAAGCCCGCGCCGAGGCACTGCGGCAGGTTCAACGGCTACACGCACCGGCACTGATCAGCAATAACGAAAGCTTTCACCGCCTGCTCACCGAGGGGATCAACGTCACCTATCAGCAGGCGGGCTACCCCCGCGGCGATTACGTCTGGCTGGTTGATTTTGCCCACCCGGAAAACAACGACTTTTGCGTCGTCAACCAGTTTACGGTCGTGGAAAACGGCGTCAACAAACGCCCTGATATCGTCCTGTTTGTCAACGGGCTGCCCCTGGTGGTGATCGAGCTGAAAAACCCGGCGCTGGAAGGCGCCACCGTCAAATCGGCTTTCCAGCAGATTCAAACCTATAAGGCAGCCATCCCATCGTTGTTTCACTATAACGCGCTCATCGTCATCTCCGACGGGCTGGAGTCGAAAATGGGTTCCCTTTCGGCGGAGTTCGGGCGCTTTATGGCCTGGAAAACCGCCGACGGCATCGATGAAGCCTCACCCCTGGTGAGCCAGTTAGAAATTCTGATCCGGGGGCTGCTGAACAAGCACACCCTGCTGGACCTGGTGCGGCATTTCACCGTCTTTGAAAAAACCAGCCGGGTGGACCTGGAAACGAACATCACCACGGTTGAAACGGTGAAAAAGATCGCCGGCTATCACCAGTATTATGCCGTCAATAAGGCGGTTGAATCCGTCATCCGGGCGTCAGGCCACCGCTCGAAATCCGGGCTGGTGAGGGAATCGCCGGCGAAATACGGCCTGCCCACGGTGGATGATCAGCCCGAGGGCGATCAAAAGGGCGGGGTCATGTGGCATACCCAGGGCAGCGGCAAGTCGCTTTCCATGGTGTTTTTTACCGGCAAAATTGTGTTAGCCCTCGACAACCCCACCGTGCTGGTGATCACCGACCGCAACGACCTGGACGACCAGCTCTTTGACACCTTTGCCGCCTCGACCCAATTGCTGCGGCAGGATCCGGTCCAGGCAAGGGATCGGGCACACCTGAAAACATTGCTCAGGGTTGCTTCGGGCGGGGTGGTCTTCACCACCATTCAAAAGTTCTACCCGGATAATGGCAATGATTACGAAGAACTCTCCGACCGCAAGAACATTATCGTGATCGCCGATGAAGCGCACCGCACGCAGTATGGCTTTCATGCCAAAACCATTGACGATCTTGATGCACAGGGCAATCTGATTGGCAAGCGCACCGTGTACGGATTCGCCAAATACATCCGCGATGCCCTGCCCAATGCCACCTTTATTGGCTTTACCGGCACGCCCATCGAGCGCACCGACAGAAACACCCCGGCCGTGTTTGGCAACTATATCGATATTTACGATATTGCCAAAGCCGTTGAAGATGGCGCCACGGTAAAAATCTATTACGAAAGCCGGCTGACAAAAATTGGGTTGAGCGAGGAAGGCAAACGGTTAATTAAAGACCTGGATGAAGAATTAGAGCGGGAAGATCTTTCTGAGACCCAGCAAGCCAAGGTCAAATGGACGCAGCTCGAAGCGCTGGTGGGCAGCAAAAACCGTATCAAAAAGGTGGCTGAAGACATCGTCACCCATTTTGAACAACGACAGGAAGCCTTTGAGGGCAAAGCCATGGTGGTGACCATGTCGCGCCGAATTGCGGCGGATCTGTATGCCGCCATAGAGCGCATCCGGCCCGACTGGCACCATCCCGAGATTAACAAGGGCACCATGAAAGTGGTTATGACAGCCGCATCCTCCGATGGGCCGCAGATGGCGCGGCATCACACCAACAAAAGCCAGCGTCGCGTCCTGGCTGAACGCATGCGGGCGGCGGATGATGAACTTAAACTGGTCATCGTGTGCGACATGTGGCTGACCGGCTTCGACGTGCCTTCACTGCATACCATGTACCTGGATAAGCCCATGAAGGGTCACACGCTGATGCAAGCGATTGCCCGGGTCAACCGGGTGTATAAGGATAAGCCCGGCGGATTAATTGTGGATTATTTAGGCATTGCCGCCGATTTAAAACAGGCGCTTGCCTTTTATTCCGATGGCGGCGGCAAGGGCGATCCGCTTTTGCTGCAGGAACAGGCCCTCTTGCTGATGCAGGAAAAGCTCGAAGTGGTAATGCAGATCTTGAACGGGTTCCATTACCAGGAGTATTTCACAGCGGATACCTCTAAAAAACTGTCGATCATCCTGGCAGCAGAAAACTTCATCCTGGGCATCGAAAACGGAAAGAAACGCTTTCTCGACGAGGTGACCGCCCTGTCAAAAGCCTTTGCGCTGGCTGTCCCGCAAGCAGAAGCGATGGCAGTCAAAGATGTGGTGGCATTTTTCCAGGCGGTTAAAGCCCGGTTGGTCAAGTTTAACCTTACCGGCGCCGGCAAAACCGATGAAGAGATCGAAACCGCCATTCGCCAGGTGATCGATCAAGCCCTTGTTTCTGAGCAGGTCATTGATGTGTTTGATGCCGCGGGGATTAAAAAGCCCGATATTTCCATCCTTTCTGAGGAATTTCTGCTGGAAATTCAGGGCATGGAACATAAGAACCTCGCCCTGGAAACGCTAAAGAAATTATTGAATGATGAAATTAAAGCACGTGCAAAGAAAAACCTGGTTCAAAGCAAAAAATTGATGGAATTATTGGAAAGCTCAATCAAGCGTTACCACAACAAAATTATTACCGCCGCTGAAGTGATCGATGAATTAATTGCCCTGAGCAAGCAAATAAAAAGCATGGACAAGGAACCCCAGGAAATGGGGCTCTCAGATTTTGAATACGCCTTTTACACCGCCGTTGCCAATAACAAAAGCGCCAGAGAATTGATGCAGGTAGATAAATTGAGGGAACTGGCGGTGGTATTAACTGAACGGGTACGAGCGAATGCTTCAATCGATTGGACCATCAAAGAAAGCGTCAGGGCAAAATTACGGGTGATCGTTAAACGCACCCTGCGTCAATACGGGTATCCACCGGATATGGAAAAACTTGCCACCGATACCGTCTTAAAACAAGCCGAGCTGATTGCCGACGAGCTGACCCAACGTTAACCGTGGCAAACCATCCCGTTGAGAACTTTTCGCCCTGTCATCACCCTTGAAAGCCGCTTAAACACCTTATTCTTCGCAGTATTCAGTTTTCCTTGCCGATGAACACATTGCAATGGTGTTTGAAAATCTGAAACAAAAGTTTCCTTTTTAACTTATTTGAAAAGGAAGGTATAATATCTTTACATATATCGATCGATAAGGGTTTGTAAAAATGAATGCTTTAACCACTATTTCCAGCAAATATCAGATCATGATCCCGCGCCAGATGCGCGAACAATTCAACTTACAGCCCGGGCAAAAGGTGATGTTCATCCCCTACAAAAACACCATTCGTTTGGTCATTGTCCCGCCAATTCAAGATGCACGCGGAATTTTCAAGGGCATCAACACCGAGGATTTTCGTGAAGAAATCGATGAGGAACGCTAATGAATCTCGTCGATTCCTCAGGTTGGATTGAATATTTCACTGCAGGCGCTAATGCCGATTTTTTCGCCGAACCCATTCAAGATGTAGAGAACTTATTGGTTCCAACGATTTGCATTTACGAAGTTTTTAAAAGATTGCTGGCTGAACGGGATGAAGATGCCGCTTTGCTCTCGGTAGGGTTGATGTCCTATGGGCGAGAGGCGGAGGTGAATCGCACCATCGCAATCGAGGCAGCCTTAATCTCACGGGAATTGAAACTCGCCATGGCAGACAGCATCATCCTTGCCACTGCCCGCGCTCACAATGCGATTTTATGGACCCAGGATGAACACTTCAAAGCGATCGATGGGGTCCAGTTCATTGCAAAGAAAAAGTCGCGTTGAAAAAATCCTCCTTTATTCTCAAAATCAGTGTAAATCCCGCACTTTTAGCATCCCTAATCATCCCTGGCGATGAACGCATCACATAAAAATGATAAAATTAAACCATAACGACCCTGTTTTTTAGCAAAAAGGAAAAACGATGCGCATCCTGATAGAAAAAGACGGCAAGACAATGGTTGAATCGGCAGACCTGGATGACGTGCGCGCTGCGCTCAAGGACCAGGAAACCCTTCTCTGGGTTGACCTGGACGGCGCTGCCCCCGACGAAAGTCGCCAGGTCTTGACGCAGGTCTTCGACTTTCACCCCCTGTCCGTCGATGATGCTCTGGTAGAAATCCACGTGCCCAAAATCGACGACTGGGGCTCGTACCTGTATACCACCCTGGTCGCAATCCGCCCCGACCGCCCGCTGGATGATATTGATAAATCAATCGAACTGGACGTGTTTGTCGGCGCGAATTACATCGTCACCTGCCACCAGGAGCCGGTAGCGGCAATCGATCTGGTGTGGAACAACCTCCTGCACAACGAAGCCCAGCTGCAACGCGGCAGCAAATTCATCCTTTACCAGCTCATCGATGCGCTGGTGGATGAATACATGCAAATGATCGACTACCTGGATGCGCAAGTCGATGAGATTGAAGACACGGTGATTATTAAACCGGATAAAAAAATGCTGGAGGATATCTTCTCCATCAAGCGTTCTTTGCTCAACCTGCGGCGGATTGTATCACCGCAGCGAGAGGTGCTGAATAAGCTCTCACGCGGCGATTTTGAAATCGTCAGCCAGAAGGAACGCATGTATTTCAGAGACCTTTATGACCATCTTGTGCGGGTGCACGAGATCATCGAAAGCCTGCGCGACATGGTCAGCGGCGCGCTGGATACCTATTTATCCGTGGTCAATAACCAGCTCAGCAACATCATGAAAACGCTGACCATCATCACCACCCTGTTTATGCCGCTGTCATTTCTGACCGGTTTTTTCGGCATGAACTTCTTTTCCGCCAGCGGTCAACTCAACCACCTGACCAGCAGCGTCAGCTTTTTCCTGGCTATGGCGGTGATGGTCTTCCTTACGATTCTGATGTTTTTGTGGATGCGCCGTCGCGATTGGATGTGAGGCACGTTGTTCTGCGGTCAGCTGTTTTTGTGTCCCCCTGTGATCAATCGATGATCGGATGGTGGCGTAAAGCTGTCACCGCTTTTTTTCCATCTTAACCGACGCTGTGATTAAGGTACACTTGATGCTGAAGGAGAAACCATGGAACTATCACCTGAAATTAGAAAAGAAATCCTTAAAGCCCAGCGTATTGAGATAACCGAATACCATGTCTATCACAAAATTGCCAAAACGCTCCCGAATGAAGACAATCGCCGTATCGTCGAGAAAATTGGCGACGACGAGAAACGGCATTATGAGGTTTGGAAAGGGCACACTAAAAAAGAGGTCAAACCCAGCCGCTTCCAAATTTGGTTGTACACCATCATCAGCCGCATTTTTGGCTATACCTTTGGTTTAAAATTGATGGAACTGGGCGAGGAAAAAGCCCAGGTCAACTACGAGAAGATCTCTGAAGAAGTTCCCGATGCGCTTTGGATCCTCAAAGAGGAAAATGATCACGAAAACCAGCTCCTCGGCATGCTGGATGAGGAATCGCTGCTGTATGCCGGCTCGGTCGTGCTGGGCTTGAACGACGCCCTTGTGGAGCTGACCGGTGCGCTGGCAGGGCTGACCTTTGCCTTCCGCGATGTGAAGATCATCGCCCTCTCGGGCTTGATCACCGGCATTGCCGCATCGCTCTCGATGGCTTCCTCCGAGTATCTTTCCACCCGCTCCGAAGAAACCAAAAAAGATCCCGTCCGTGCCGCCATTACCACCGGGATTGCCTACATTATTACCGTGACGTTGTTGATCCTGCCCTATTTGCTGCTGAACAATGAGATCATCAGCCTGGCCATTGCGCTGACAACCTCGGTGTTGATCATCGCCATATTTAACTTCTACTTATCCGTTGCCAAGGATCTTCCCTTTGGGAAACATTTCCTCGAGATGGCGGGATTAAGCCTGGGTGTGGCTGCTTTCAGCTTTGTGATTGGGATACTGATCCGCAACTGGTTTGGGATTGAAGTGTAATCGAAAATCGACCGCCGACTTTCGCATTACACCCCATGCAGTTCAGCAAGCATCTGCAAATTAGAATACGAAAAAAATTGCGCGTGAATACAGGCGCCCGCCAGTGAGACCTGGCGGGTTTTTCACTGCTGCGTGCCAATGGGTTTTATTCAAACCTGCATGTCAACCGGGTGAACGCCCAAACCCGGTTAACGAACATCAATCCATGCTTATGGTTTATTCCAGGTTGTGTAGCCAATTTTAATCGTGGTTCCCGTCAGCTCATTCACCCGGAAGGCGCCGGGGCGCCCTTCGTTCGTCCTATAACAGACATAGGTGCCCACCAGCGAGCTGGAAAGCGGGATACTGGTTGTGCTTAAGCTGGCGCTGAGGCAGTCGGACATCCCGGGTGCAGAACCGCCCCAAACTGCAAAACCGGCCCCATTAATCGGGGTGAGATATCGTTCAGTGGCAGAAACTACCTGGTACCACAAATCCTTTCCAGAGCCGCCATTCAAAAGGCCCTCATCTAAATCTGCTGTATAGGTCTGTTCAATCTCCAACGCGCCGGTGCTGTAGGTTGAGGGCGTTAAGGGCACAGTTGTGTAGGTGGCAGCCGGCGCGGGCGTGGGTGGTGGGTCCCAAACAGGCAAATTGCCTGTGTGTCCGAGCACGATGGCATAATAACCCCACAACCAGCACGTGCCCTCACCACCAGGGTTTCGGACCACCCAATAGTCGCCGTCGGCGCTGCGCGCCACCACCTCAACCTGAGTTCCTACCAATAACACGCTGACCTGGGCATATACCTCTCCCGGCCCAAGACGGCAGTTCGTAGGTACGCTGACCGATACCATGGGAACAGCATATGTGGCTGTAAAAGTCAGCGTTGGCACCATCGTCTCGGTCGGAATCTCTGTGAAGGTAGCCGTTGGTGTGGGGGGTTCCGCCGTTGCTTCCAGTGCAGGTTGTTCAATCTCCCCGGCAGATACCGTCATCGCCACGATGGTTTCGACGCTTTGCATCACCATCAGCGTCTCGGCAACACTGGTGCTGGCCTGGTCTTCAAAGCTGAGCTGCTCCTGCGTGCCGGAAACGGCGCACCCATTCAAAAACAACAGGCTTATAAGCAACATACTCATCAACAACGATAACTTCCAATTCATAAGCACCTCTTCCTTCGTGAGTTGACGTCAATTTTCGTGATCTGAAACATGCTAATTCACAAACTGCATGGTGATAACCGTGTTGCACATAGTATAGCAGTTTAATTAATTGTTTTCCACCCCATCCTTCCTGTTATTGTGATACTTTTCCAAAACGGAAACACCTGGCTTGAATGGTAAAATCAAACTGTAATTCAAATGATAATCACTGATGATGACAAAGGAGGCCCAATGCGCATCCTGATACAAAAAGATGGGAATCTAATGCCTGAATCGACCGATCTGGATGCCGTCCGGTCGGCACTTGAAGATCCAGAAGTGCTTGTCTGGGTTGATCTTTATCACGATGCCCCTGACAAGAGCCGACAGGTGCTTTCGGAGGTATTTAATTTCCACCCACTCTCGATCGATGACGCCCTGGAGGAAATCCACGTTCCCAAAATCGATGATTGGGGGGATTACCTGTATCTATCCTTGGTGGCTGTCAGGGCAAATCAACCCCTTGACGATATCACAAAATCCATCGAATTGGATGTGTTTCTCGGCTCGAATTTCATCGTCACCTACCACCAGGAAAGTTATCCTGCTGTGGACGTGGTGTGGACCAGGCTCCTGCGCAATGAAAGCCACCAGCAAAACAGTAAATTTATCCTGTACCAGATCATCGATGAACTGGCAAATGAATACATGAAAATGGTCAACCGGCTGGATGCGCGTGTTGTAGAAATTGAAGGCGTGCTCATTCAAAAACCAGATAAAGAATTGCTGGAAGAAGTGTTCTCCATCAAGCGTTCCCTCCTCAATTTGCGCCGGATTGTTGTCCCGCAAAGCGTGGTATTGAACAAACTCTCCCTTGGTGATTTTGAGATTGTCGAGCAAAAAGAGCGCATGTATTTCAGGGATGTGTACGATCATCTCATACGGGTGCACGAAGTCATCGAAATTCTGCGGGAATTCGTCAACAGCGTTCTGGACATCTATTTGTCCGTGGTCAATAACCAGTTGAATAACACCATAAAAATTCTAACCATCATTACTACGCTGGTTATGTTGTTTTCATTCCTCAACGAGTTTTTTGGGATGAATATTTTTACCCACGGAGCGCAAATCAGCCAATGGGTCAGCACGATCAGCGTGGCGTTGTTCTTGATTGTGCTGGCTTTTCTTCTGGTGATTATTCTCTTGCGGATGCGCCGCCGTGACTGGATGTAACCGGTTCGGTATTAATGAATACCAAAATCCAGGCTTGCCTCTCAGCAAAAATTTTTTGCATCACCGTGTTTTCGGAATCCTGTGTTTATCTACGCACAGCCCGGATGCACATAAAACCGGGTTCTCGCAAGAGCTTCTCGTAATCCTCCGGTTGTGCTGCTTTAAATGCCTCCGTCGGCAGGGGCTCCAGCACCCGGTCGATGTTAAAGCCTGCGTCAATTAGCGGGTTGAACACCTCCGTCAGCGAGCGTCGGAAGGTTGGCACTTCCACCGGTGGTCCAAATCCTTTCCAGGTATAGGAGACTTGCTCAACCTGGAAGTAGTTGCTCTTCTCAATGAAATCAAAATACTTCATCACCGGGTGCTCAATGGAAAACACCAGTATTCCGCCCGGCTTTAAAATCCGTTGAAACTCGCTGAAAGTTAAGCCCCAATCGCGCACATAGTCCATAACCAGGGGCGCTATCACCAGGTCAAAGGATTCTGCTTCAAAAAAGTTCAATGGATCCTCGAGGCTGGCTTGAATAACCCGCGCCTCCTCGCCAAGGCGGGCGCGAGCCAGCGCCACCATCTTTGGGTTGACATCCAGAGCAACCACCTGTGCACCCTGTGCAAGCAGGATCTGCGCATAAACACCAGGACCGCAGCCTGCGTCTAACACCCGCCAGCCGCGCACCTCCGGCAATAGCGAAAGCGTCGCTGGTCGCTCATAATAGGCATTATGTGCTTTGGTTTCAACCAGGGCTGCATAAGCTTCTGCAAACTGGTTGTAAGCGGCTTGTGCAATCGGTTCTTTTTTAGGGTTTAAAGGATCATTCATCCGTTATCAGCTCAGTCCAAATTTTTAGGGGGTCATCGTTGCTCTCGCCTGAGGTAAATTATCGGGACAAGTTATGGCGCATTCCTTGAATGGTTTTTTTATCGTTGCTGCCCGTTCATTCACCTGATCTGAAATAAATTGTACCCAATCAGTGTCATCAAAAATCACCCTGATAAGCCGCATGAATAGCTCTTTGTAAACAAACCCTCTAAGCAGAAACGCTGTGCTGATATTCACACAACCCTGCGAATATATCTTATAGCAGCCGAAAAGTGATAAAATGGCATCTTAGATTCAAACGTGAAGTTCAAAGCGACTTTTAAAGAACACGGAGAAACAAAATGCGCAAATTTCACCGCAACGTGTGGGCGGTCAGCCTGACCAGTTTTTTCATGGATATTTCCAGCGAAATGGTGATCAACATCATTCCGCTGTTCCTCTTCAACGTCCTGGGCGTGCGTACCAATATCATCGGCATTATTGAAGGCGTGGCTGAAGCCACAGCCAGCGTGCTGAAGGTGTTCTCAGGGTGGCTTTCAGACAAACTGCGCGCTCGAAAATGGCTGGCAGTCATCGGGTACGGGCTTTCAACGCTTTCAAAACCCTTCTTTTATTTTGCTAAAAGCTGGGGGATGGTGGCTGGCGTACGCTGGGCAGATCGCGTCGGAAAAGGTGTGCGCACCGCGCCGCGTGACGCATTGGTTGCAGACTCAATCAAACCCGAGCAGCGCGGTCTGGCTTTTGGTTTTCATCGGGCTGCGGATACCGGCGGTGCTATGGTCGGTTTGTTGATCGCTGCCCTGGTGGTCTGGCTGGCGCAGTCGACCAACTTACAGCTGGGAGAAAATACCTTTCGCACCGTTGTGCTGATCAGCCTGGTGCCGGCATTGTTCGCAGTGATCAGCCTGGCAGTCATTGCCAAAGATGTCAAAGTGCAGGATGCATCCGCTGCTCCGAAAATCTCTTTCAAGCGTCTGGGCAAGCCTTTTCTGGTCTTCATGCTGATTGTTGGCCTTTTCGATTTAGGGAACTCTTCCGATGCTTTTATGGTGCTGCGAGCACAGGAGCGAGGTGTGAGCGTGCTGGGCATCCTGCTCATGCTGGCAGCTTTCAACCTGATCTATGCCCTGGTTTCCACTCCTGCCGGCAACCTTTCGGACCATATTGACCGACGCCTGGTGATCATCGGCGGATGGCTGTTATACGGACTGATTTATCTGGGGTTTGCTCTGGCCAGGCAGCCCTGGCATGTGTGGACGCTTTATTGTGCTTATGGTTTATATTATGGGTTGACCTACGGTACAGCCAAAGCCATAGTCGCCGATCTGGTCGCTCCCGAGCTGCGCGGCACGGCATACGGCACGTATAACGCTGTCCTTGGCATGCTTGACCTACCAGCTTCGTTAATCGCCGGGGTGTTGTGGCAGGGCGTCGGTCGCTGGGCAGGTTTCGGACCCTCTGCACCCTTCTTGTTTGGGGGTGGGCTGGCGGTTTTAGCTGCCATCGGCATGGCGATCTGGCGTCCTCAAACCTTGCCGGGATCCACAGAGTAAACAAGGATTGCAAATGAACTTCACAACCATCCTCAAAGATCACTTAAAACGCTACCCGTTAATGCAAGCCCAGGATGGGTATAAACTCATCCACCAGGCAGCTTGCGGTCCGGCCCACGCAGTCACCCATCGCGAGGCTGCCCGTGAATGGCTGAAAAATGAGCTCGAAACCCTGTCTGACCCCTGGCCGGAAGCGCTTATCGACCCGATCAGCGCGGATGGAGAATTGGTGCGGGTCCACCTGGCGCCCTTCAAAGCCGAGGGCGGTGACCCTGAACCACTTTTAGATGCCTTTATTCGCACCAGTCAGGAGGTTATTCCAGATTTTCAACTGCTGGAAGAATATTTGCATGCCTCCCTGCCATTCGTTCCAGGACTTGAGGAATTGATGTCAACGTTGAAGCCACAGGGCTATCCTGCACAGCATCATTCTGCTCAATATCGCACAGCTTACCGACCTGCCTACCGGGTTGTGTTGAAAAAATACTTGTTATCACACCCGGAAGCTGAAAATTAATCTTTACCGGGCATGGTTCGGTATTGTTTATCAGCTCTGATATGTTTATATAAAAATCCCTGCGGTTCTGGCAGGGATTTTTTAATGATGATTGTGCTTTCTGTTGTTGGATTAGCCTTTTGCTAAGCGCGCATTCATGTCGGCGATCGACCGGATAGAAAGCCTCTCTTTGCCTTTAATATAGGTTTCCAGCAAATCTTCCAGCGGGTCAGACCATTCTTCTGGCACTTCCCGCATGACACCCAGAACATTTCCAACCAGGCCGGCATTGCAGTCCACATCGTACCCGGCTTTTGCCAGCAGAGCCATCGTTTCAGTAAAATCACCGTCCCCATACCACAGCGCCAACAGGTCAGCAGCCAGGTTGGGATATGCATGAATCCAGTTGTACTGTTCAAAGTGCTTGTCCAAAACCGCCCAGGCTTTTTCGGGATCGGAATTATTACTGAGCACATCAAAACAGAAGGCTAATTTGGCAGCATATTCACTTTTTGCAGGGATATACCTTGCACCCTCGACCACAATTTCACGAGGATTGTCCATCACAAAAGCTAAGGATGTTATCACAGCGGCATACATCCCCCCATAAACACCATTGCGTGCATGCGAAATGACAGAATCAATATGAGCCAATCGGGCTGCTTCCATGGGGTCGGCTGGTGCTAACATGCCGCACACCATTGTTCGCATTTGAGCGCCAATCCAATCACAATAAGGGTTTAAAAAGCTGCCCGAATCCGGTGGGTAGATACCCAAATTCAAATTGCGAAGTGCAACGCCCTCAGCAGATACACCATACGGAAGTTTTTGAACCCACTCGTCTCCTAAAACGTCCGAGGTGATACCTTTACCCATTCTTTCGTACACATCCAGCAACAATAATTCGTAAACCACATCATCATTCGTGGTTTCCGGGGGGATCAGATATCCCCTCACATCGCCATAAACTTTCTGGATGAGTTCGCCGGTATATCCTTCAATGGCTGTTCCAAACGAGCCTCCGGCGATCTGACCAATCCAACCCTGGTAAATGCGTTCTGGAATGTCGTCTCTCCAGCCTGATAGTGGCTGATATCCTGAAGCAGCAGGCAACGCCTCTCTTACATCATCCCAGGAAGAAGGATGTTCGTAACTATGATATGGGTGGCCAGGAATTTTTGGCGCTTCGCAGAGTGCCTTCATCACCCGAGCAGAAACGACACGTAACTCTTCCATGCGGTCTTCTGCCTCCAGCTGAATTCCCAAAGGCAGGAGTTCTTCCGCTTCACTGACGTCATAGCCCTGATTTCCCCAGTCCTGCACCATACCGACAAAAAAACGGTCAACTGCGAGGGAACCAGGTACTTTAATATTCCAGTTCCAGCGCAGAAGGCCGTCCCCACAAGGATATTCTTGCACATGATCCCATTGTGCAGGAACAACCCGACGGTCTACCGGCAGGGCAGTCTGGCGGAATTCTTTTTCTAATTGCCATGCTTTTTTAACCATTTACGCACTCCTTTTCAATTGGTTTGTTTATTAAATTGATCAGTCAAACAGTCAACTCAAACGGGGCATACTGTCTAATTTCTGGCAGATCCTATCGGCAATCCCAGAAAAATCGATGCTGTTAACGCGCTCAATTAATTCGATGTCTTCAGCTGGTATTTGATGAGCGCCATTCAGTGCTCCACAAATAGCACCGGTCATTGCCGAAATTGTATCAGTATCGCCGCCAAGATTGGCAGTAAACTGCAACGACTCTCGCAACTGTCCCTGGTAAAAAAGTGCTGTTGCCAGGCTGGTGGGAACTGAGTCGATGGTTTGTATGGAAGTCCCCAGCGACTTATGCAAGAGCTCCTGCCTGGCTTCCACATCTTTGTGTTGATTAAATAATGAAATAATTAAGTCCAAACGTTTATCAATATGCGGGTAACCCAGATCGCGTCCGAAGTCTCTCCCCGCGGTCGCTGCCTTTCTAACCCAGGTGAGCATTTCATTTAGGTCACTTCCCACATGCACCCCGTATGAAACTGCCGCTGCAATCGCTGCCGCACCAGAGATAGCGATCGCTGTGTTGTGGGTAGGTAAACATGCCAAATGTACCTTTGCCATGAATGTATCAAATTCCCTCAAATCAAAGAAGATGCCAATCGGTGCGATGCGCATTGCACCGCCATTGGTCTCGCCAAACAAACCGATTTGCTCTAATGCCATACCCTGCTGAAAAAGTTCGACAGCTTTGATCGTGCTGGGGCCGATCAGTTCGGCGCTTTCGGGATTGTTTTCAACCCAGTTCATCAAACGGCTGAGAAAATGCTCGGGGATGATATCGCCTTCTTCAATCAACTGCTGGCAAAGAATCAGGCTGATGTGCGTGTCATCTGTGACTGCACCTTTTTTAAGGCTGCTTGTAATCAGGTTTCCTGTCTGACCGGGTAATAAACGGTCAACTTTTCCTACAGCTTCAAAAGCTCGTTTTCGAGGCCACATTTCGACAGGCATACCGAGGCTGTCTCCGTAAGCCAGGCCGACAAGCGTGTCGTAGATATGCCTCATAAAACTCCATATTTAAAAGGAAAACGTAGAATGACGGCCCCGATGAAAATGAGCAGAATAAGCACCAATAGCACCTTATCCACTCGACTGAAGCTTAAATCTTTCATCATGGTCATCTGTGAAGTCGCCCCATAGCCTCTATTGGTCATCGCAATCGCCAGGTTGTTTGCCATCAGAATAGAGTTGGTGATTAACGGCACCATGATAGGTACAAAACTTAACAGTTGCCCAAAGACGCCTTTTTGGTTTACCGTTGCGCCACGCGACTTCTGTGCCTGGAAAATCAGATCTTTCTTATGGTTCATGGTTGGGATGAAACTGATCGCAGTCGTTATCAGGATTGAAAGCCAGTAAGGCGCTTTCATTTCACTCATCAACAACAAAATGTCATCGATTGCTGTAGATGAGATAAAAATATACGTCACTGAAATCATCAACATAATCCGCAGCAGGAAATTAATCCCTAGGATTAACCCACCTGAAGTAGCAGGCATCTTTTCATTGGGTAACAAATAGAAAAGAATCTGCTCAGTATAGCGTTCGGGCAGACCATAGGGTTTTGTAAACAAAGTAAAAAGCAGAATAATAATAAAAACCGGTAACATGGGCTTTAACATCGACCAAAACCCAGCCAATGGCAATTGTCCCCAAAGCATCACGACAATTAAAAACGCCATAAGCACGAAATTGTAAGCCGGATTATTAAAGAAGAAGGCTAACACCACCATTGTTACGAAGAACAAAACCTTCAAACGAATATCGAGTGAACTAATTCTTGATGTTGTCATGCGCGTTTTCCATTGGTAAGGTTAATGATGCTCTCAGCCAGCTGGCTTCTGTCGAGGTACACGGGTATGCCCAATTCCTTACAGAGCCTCACTGTTTGCGTTGTGGTCACACTTGCCTGTCGGAGAATTTCAGTTTCCGCCAACACTTCTTCCGGGCTTCCTTCCATAAGGATTTCGCCATCGTTCATCAGGATGACATGATTGGCATAGCGACTGACAACATCCATATCGTGTGTGATCATGATGATGGTCGTGCCTTGCTCGTTGAGCGTTTTCATCATTTCCATCATCACCTGGATGCCTTTCCAATCCTGTCCCGTTGTGGGTTCATCCACCACCAGAATTTTTGGTTTCAACGCCAGAATAGATGCTACGGCAAGTTTCTGCCGTTCACCCTTGCCCATAGAAAAAGGGTGGATGTTTTTAAATTCTTTAAGGTTGGTAAATTCCAAAACTTCTTCAATGCGTTGATCGATTTCGTCCTGGGGTAATTTTGCGAGTTTGAGCCCAAAAAGGACTTCATTGTAAACCGTGGTCGAAAAGATTTGATGGTCAGGATTCTGGAAGACATAACCGATGATATATGCCAGCTCTTCCGGCTTTTTGCCGGTGACATCTTTGCCATCAATAATAATTTTCCCTGAAATGGGGGTGAGCAAACCGTTTAATTGTTTCGCCAACGTCGTTTTTCCGGCGCCGTTCTGCCCAATGATCGCTACAAAATCGCCCTGTTGGATTTCAAGATTCATTTGATCAATGATCAAATTATCTTTTCCATAGCCAAATGTCAGGTCTTCAACCTTGATTAATGTGTTTGAGTTTCTGGGTTCGCGTTTCGGTGGAAGCGGGACCGGTTGATTCTTAATCAAACCACGAATCAATCTCGCAGCATCTTCCACTGTCAGGGGGATTTCCTCCCTGGCGATCAATCCAGCTTCCATTAACTGCCAGCCAATGGCTGAAACCGTGATGGGTTTGATGCCATTTTGGGTCACCAAATCCATATCCCTGAAGAAGTCCTGCGGCTTGCCTTCCCAGGTTAATTTTCCATTTTGCATGATGAGCAAGTGTTCAGCTTTCTCGCAAATATCTTCACTGGAATGTTCAACGACAAGCATGGTAATATCTGAATTCTTGCGCAAATCATCTATCGTTTCATAGATTTCCTCACGCCCAAGCGGATCCAGTTCGGAGGTGGGTTCATCTAGTAGTAGAATTTGAGGATTGAGCGCCAGGATGGAAGCAACGGTTAAGCGCTGTTTTTCCCCTCCAGAAAGTGAAGTTGCCTCTCGCTTCTCAAAGCCCTGTAACCGGACTCGCTTGAGCGAATCCTTCACCCTTTGAATGATTTCTTCACGCGGTACCAGGTAATTGCGAGGACCGAACATCACATCTTCTTCAACGGTTCGACCGAGAATCTGCGACTCAGCATCCTGCATCACCAGACCAACGTATTCTGTGATGGTCTGCACCCGATATGGCTGGATAGACTGTCCTTCCAGCTTAACGTCTCCGGTCTGGGTACCTTCCATCATTTTTGGAATGACGCCATTCAGGCTCATTAACAAAGTTGATTTACCAGCACCAGTCTCACCCATAAGTACAGTAAACGTACCTTTCCCAATATTGCAGCTAACGTTCTGCAAAGAGGCTTTGTGAGCATCCGGGTAATGATAGGTTAGGTCTGTAACCTGAATGGCGTCCATATAATCGTCCTGTTTACTTGAGCAATGTGCTGTTACGCAGCGCGTAATAAGCAATGGCCGCAATAACCAGGTTAACCGCGGACGCGACCAGCAGCGGCACAATCATCGATACATACAATGCCTTGCCGCCAATAGGAAGCAGCAAAACGCCCAGGGCAAAGCTGTTCAGCAGTGAACAAACAATAACGCCCGCGATAAGACCAATGATGCCCTTGCGCCCGAGGATGTAGAATACCCAGGCAATTAAAGCCATGCCAACCGCGATACCGATATGAATCGGAATGGTGAGCGGAAACCCTACGACGGCACCAGAAATCAGGTGACCGATGGCGATGACAATGCCACCAATCAGGGGTCCAAAGGCAACTGCCGAAAAATAGCCTGGGGCTGAATCCAAGCCAATTGAACCAATCGGGCTTGGAATTTTGATAAACGCGCCAACAACACTCAGCGCGATGAAAATGGCCATAATCGCAATTTGCTTAGTGGTCCATTTCCCTTTCTTGTAGTCTGCTTTTTTATCCTCTAATTTCATAATTATTCTCCTTTGGTATGTGTTAAAATCCATTCTCCGAGTTGCTTTGCATTGGGACTGCTGCGCGCGCCTATACCCAGGCACGTATAAGCTGCGCTGGCATTCGCCGTGCGAAGCGCTTCGTCCAATGGTTGATTCCATTGTAAATAAGCGACCATAAAAGTGCCAATGAATGAATCGCCAGCACCTGTTGTATCAACAGGGTCAATTTTCACTGCTGGAACTGCTATCACCCGGTCTTCTGAGTCAATGGCAATGACCCCTTTTGCGCCCAGAGTGACAATGATGGTTCCGCTAAAATATTTACGTAATTCCGGTAGCACTTGCTGAGGATCTTCAGAGCCAAACAGATCTTTAAGCCCTTCACGCGAAGGGGCAAATATGTCAATCTGAGAGAGGGCCTCCAGAAGATCGGCTTTTTGGATGCCAAAGGCAGCATAGGTGCCAAAGCCAGTCTGCATGTTAAAAACGGTTGTTTTCCCGAGTGATTTTGCAAATTCAAGCGCGAAAAACGGTGCTTCATTAGGAAAACAATCTGTAAAGAAGGTGTCACACCTTTCAATCAATTCCCGATCGACATCTTCGGTGCTCAGCGTTCCGAAGGCATCTCCAAAATTAAGTAGAATGAATTTTTGTCCATCTTTATCCAGCACTACATTGGTATGCAAAGATATTCCTTCAGGCTTTATTCTCATTCCCGCGATATCAACACCTTCATCCTCCAGACTGGTTAATATATCTTTCCCTATGGAGTCATCTCCGAGCTTGGCAATGTAGGAGGCTTCAGCGCCGAGCCGCGCGGTTTGTACGATAACGTTGGTACCGCTACCTCCTGGCAGATAACTCACTTTAGAAATAACGCCAAAGCTGTCGGCAACAGGCAGTTGATCCACCTCCATGAGTACATCCATTGCCACTGTCCCTAAACCAAGGATTTTCATAATCTCTCCTCTTTTATTTTGCTCTTAACGTGATGGTATGACGGTATCGATCAGCTCGTAAATAAATGATGCTGTATTCAATCGGTCGATTCTTTTTATCAAAGGCTGTACGTTCTATCATCAGCAACGGATCGCCTTTGCGGATGGAAAGTTGCTTTGCCTGGCTTGCGTTGGCACTGATTGCGCTGTATGTATCTTCTGTGGTGGCGATTTTTATCATGAAGTCTTTTTCCAGTGCTTCATAAAGTGAATCGCGGGTATGAATAACCTCTAAAGCATTGGTTTGCAACAACTCGGCAGGCAGATAAGAGATATTGACAGAGATGGGTGTGTTATCCGCTGTGCGCAGTCGCGAAATTTTGATCAGATCCCCCTGGTATTCCAACGCCTTTTGTATATCAGGGGTCGCTTTTTCTTTTGTAATCTCCAAAATATTCGTGCCGGGCTTCACGCCTTGATTTAGCATGAGTTGTGTAAAGCTCATCAATTCTTCAGGCATTGTCATCAATCGGCTTGGCATAACTTTGGTACCAACTCCTTTGATGATGGTAAGGTAGCCTGCGTTAATCAATTCTGAAATGGCGCGCCGCACTGTGGTACGACTGACTTTGTAAATATCCTGCAGTTCCAGCTCGCTGGGAATGAACGTGTCACTCGGATACTGACCGGAAACGATTTTCCCCTGAATATCACGAATAATGTGAATGTAGAGCGGTTCGTTTATCATTGACACAACCATTGATTGAAGAATAGCAATCTAGGTCAATTATCAACGAGATGCTGCAGCCTGTCAATCATTTTTTCAAAAAAAGTACCACCTCATAGGGACGTCATGACCTCTCTGCCTCCGTGGAGGGTACAGATTCAAATAACATAAATGTCTCTTATATTTTTTCAAAAAGGGTAAGATACGGATATTTGATCCTATTAATTACCAAATAGCAAGAATCACAATGAGGTTAGTATGGCGTACTTTTTAAAAACCTGTGCTTAATCACATACAAAAGTCTCTCATCTCTCTTGTGGAGTATGTGATAAACAGTTCGCAATTCTATACGAAGGGCTTGTTGCTCCCGCCCGATTTCCAACCCCATCTCCCAGCATACGCTATGATAAGATTAATAACAGAATTTCACCTTGGAGAACGCGTATGTACGCTAAACGTGCCATCATTGCCGGGCTGCTCTGTCTGGATGTGATCCCCGATCTCTCGGCGGTTCCTGAGGGGCAATTTCAACACCGGTTTCAACCCGGGCACTTGATGCGCACGGGCGGTGTCAGGTCCATCCCAGGCGGTGCGGTCGCCAATACCGGACTGGCATTGCACCGTCTGGGCATCCCCGTCCGGCTGGTCGGCAAAATCGGGGATGACTTATTCGGTCAGGTGCTCCAGGATGCCCTCGGTGAAGTGTCACCTCACCTGGCTGCCGACCTGGTGATTGACCCTGGTCAGTCCACCGGCGTGACGATTGTCATCGACCCACCCGGGGTCGACCGATCTTTCCTCCAACACCCGGGCGTCAACGATACCTTTTATGCCTCCGATCTGCCCCGCGAAATCCTGGAAAGCGTCGACCTGTTCCATTTTGGATACCCGCCGCTGATGCGCTCAATTTACCGGGGCGAAGGGGCAGAGCTGGTCTCAATTTTGGGACGTGCCCGCCGCGCTGGGTTGACCACTGCGCTCGATTTCAGCCTTCCCGACCTCTCTGGCCCCGCCGGTCGCCTGGATTGGCTGTCAATCCTGGACAACACCCTTCCCTTGGTAGACCTGTTCGTTCCCAGCCTGGAAGAACTGATCTTTTTGCTCGATCGAAAGCTGTTTGACCAGCACTGTGCAAAGCCTGGTCTGTCTTTAATCGAAGCCATTGAGCCGGCACGTTTGGAAGGGCTTGCCGAGAGAATTCTGCGTTATGGCGTCAAAGCCCTGCTGGTCAAACTTGGTCCGCGGGGAATTTACCTGCGCACAGCGCCCTCAAATCGCTGGAAAAAATGCGGGCGCGGACTGGAGCATCTTGGCGAGGACTGGCATGATCGGCAAATTTGGGCGCCTGCTTTTGCAGTCACTGAAAAATCACGCACGGGTGCCGGCGATGCGGCTATTGCCGGGTTCCTGGCGGGTATATTGCGGGGCGCCTCTCCCGAGCAAGCCCTGCGTATGGCTGTTGCAACCGGCGCCCACTGCGTTGAAACGCCGGGTGGGATGGCTGAACTGGCGGGGTGGGATCAAATCGGTTCGCGAATTGAGCGTGGATGGGAAACCGTCCCGCTTGATTTAGCACCTTACGGGTGGTCAGAAGGCCGGGCACAGGGCGTATGGATCAAACCGCCAAGCCACACCACCAATAGTTCAAGCATAACGAGATGAAATATCCACCACTTCAGCCGGGCATTCTGATTGAGCGAAAAAATCGGTTCTCCGCACTAGTTCAGCTTGATGGTGGCAAAACAACCACAGCCTATGTACCCACTACCGGCCGGTTGACCGGCGCACTCCAGCCAGGATGCCGGGTATGGATGGAACAAGCGCACAATCCTGGACGCAAGACCGCCTTCACCCTCCTGCTGAGCGAACTGCCGGGGGGCGGTCTGTGCTCGGTCAAGGCAACGATGGCAAACACGCTCTTTGCCGAAGCCGTAAGCACGGGTCTGTTGGCAGCCTTCCCTTTTACAAACGTTGAAAAAGAGGTCACCTATGGGCACAGCCGGCTGGACTTTCGCCTGTCATCACCTGGAACGGTGTGCTGGGTGGAGGTTAAATCGGTAACCTTTGTTGAGAACGGTGTGGGCATGTTCCCCGATGCGCCCACAACGCGCGGTC
>Ga0208694_1001169_pt1 | contig 33778 bp, 26 predicted proteins | sample AD_UKC078_MetaG_FD_184442 | JGI IMG/M metagenome (GOLD analysis project Ga0208694, IMG submission 184442) | Active sludge microbial communities of municipal wastewater-treating anaerobic digesters from USA - AD_UKC078_MetaG (SPAdes) (version 2) | ecosystem: Engineered > Bioreactor > Anaerobic >...
ACCTATTTAGGTAATGCAAAGTAACAACAAAAAAATCATATATGCAAATATTTATATGTTTTTTTTCAATTTAAATTACCTAATTTTTTAGGGTTTGGGTTTAAAATCTTTAATAAAGTGAGATTGGTCGAAATAATAACCATGAAAACTTAGATCGTTCCAACTTATATTGGGTTTGGTGTACATTAACTGAATAATATATTTATGTCGTAGTATTCTAGAAAATGTTTTTGGGCTGACCCCTAGTGCTTTAGAAAAATATCTTTGTAAGGTTCTTATCGAAAATTTTTCATTGATAAGTGTATTAAAATCAATCAATCCTTTTTTTGAGAGAATCTTATCGACTAAGCTATCAAAATAGTCATTTTTCTTGACATTTGTTTTTTGATTTTTGCATAAAAAATCTTCTAAACATTTAACTAGTTCGTTGTTGGTTTTAATATTAGATATTTTTTCTATTGCAGGATATAGACTTTCTTTTTTAAAAAAATCATATCCATCAATGCTGTCTTGAGTACCATTTGGAGGAGTTTTTCCGAAAAAATTATAAAAACCATATGGCTTAAAATTTACGGTTACCAAACCCATTTTAGGTGCAGGTGTCAAAGTTGCATGTTTGGAATAAATTCCTGTTATAATAGATGTTGTATTTTTATTTCTAATTTGATAATAACTTTCGCAATTGCCAAATACAAATTGTAACATGGGGAAGCCAAGTGGAGGAGCTGTAATGGCTGAACATAAATTAGGTTTTTCAGAACTTATAAATAGCCAATAATTATAGATATAAGGTTTTAGACTTTCGTCTTTTACCTCTAAAACAGTTAGAGTAATATCTAATTTAGTTTCGTTATTCATAATAATAACCAAATTGTCCTATAATTAAAATAGAATCAGTGTGGGCATGTGCAGAACCTAAAATTCCTAAACCATTTTCAACATTAGTAAAAACCATAACTGGTTCTGAAAAAGGGTCGCCTGAAGAATTTTGATATTTTTTTTCAGAACGCAAGTATTTGTAATAATCTTGGCTGATAGTATGGAAATCAATATATACTATAGAAGTGTCATAGCCATAAGGTAAAGAGAATGCGTCAATAGAGATTTTTAAAGCATATTCTTTACCATCAAAAAGCTCATCTGAAATCACTAAACTTCTCAGGTAATCGCCGTCTTCTAAATTCAAATCGTTCGAGCTAAAGTACATAGGGTCAATTACATCTGCGTAGTAATATCCACCTTGAGAAATATCTATTATTGTAGTATCAGGTCCTTCATAAATAGTATCTATGGTTATTAAATCAGGATCCCAAATTTCAGCCTTATATTTAGAACGAAGTTTTAACATATAATAGTTTTTTTCATTGCCAGGATCTTTAAATCTTATGCTTGCGTTTAGTATTTCTTCACCGTATTGTCCAAACGACCTGCTAGTGTCAATAGATATGGGTTTTATTTTTTCTAAAATTTTAGCCGATGCGTTTATTGTTTCAAATTGTTGATGGCTAACAACAAATTTGTAGTTTTTGCCTTGTATTGGTTTGTAATTTATGCAATAACAACTAATGCTTGCATCATAAATTAAATTTCCAATAAAAGTTTCGTCTTCGTATAATTTTACTTCTGCATCGTTGAGAGTTGAAAGGTTTGCAATATCTAAAATATGTCTGCTACGACTTATGTGTACTTTAATTGTTGAGTCGGGATTTATTTCTGCATTTAGAACTATTTTTGGCTTTGAGTCTTCAATATCTATATCAATTGTTTTTTCACAAGCAATACTAAAAATCAAACTTGCTAATATTGAAAATAGAAAAATATATTTAAAAATACTTGTTTTCATTTGTTTAAGTTTTTAAAATTTGAATGCATATCTTACAGATGGAATAATTGGGAATAAACTAACTTGTTTAAGTACTCTTTTGTTATTGTCGTATCCAAAGTATAAATAGAAAGGATTTTGGCGACTATATGCATTATACAAGCCAAAACTCCATGTTTGATTTCCCCATTTTGTTTTTTTCTTTAGATTTACACTTAAGTCCAATCTATGGTAAGCAGGCATTCTATACCCATTTCTTCCCTTATAGTATTCTATTTCACCATAATAATGCTCCCAAGGGTAATAATTTAAGTTTAAGGCATTATATCGTGCCACTCCAAGAGTTACAGCATTTCCACTTCCATAAACCCAAGTAAGTCCCATATCAACTTTTTCGTTAAACTCATACATAAGCACAAGCGAAATATCATGTCTTCTGTCGTATTTATAAGGGAAAGGTTCACCAAAATTTATATTTTTAAATTTTCTCCACGACCACGAAAGAGTGTAGCCAAGCCAACCAGAGAGTTTTCCATAGTTTTTTCTTAATAAAACTTCTGCACCGTAAGCATATCCATCGCCAATTTCGAGCTTAGATTCCCAGTTTTGTGCTAATTGAAAAAATCCAGCTCCTTCTTTATATTCTATTAAATTACTCATGGTTTTGTAATATCCTTCAACACTCAAATCCCAGTTGTTATCGATATTATACACAAATCCTAAAGCTGCTTGTTTTGAAAGTTCTGGTCGCACCGAATCGGTTGACGGAAGCCACAAGTCTGTTGGTAAACCTATGCTAGTATTTGTTAATAAGTGAATATATTGCGACATATGTGAGTAAGCAGCTTTTAACGACATTTTATCATTTATTAAAAATCTTGCAGAAGCTCTAGGCTGTATTGATTGGTAAAATCTTTTTTGTACAGAAAATCCCGAATAATGAACTCCAAAATTTAATTTTAATAAGGCTGCTATGTCCCATGAGTCTTCTGCATAAACATAAAATTCGTTAGCATATATTTTTTTGTTAGAAAAATCTTGAGTTATGCTATTTCCTCCAAACTTCATTGAAATACTTGAGCCTCCTGGATTAAAAGTGTGATATAAATAATTAGCACCAAACTTTACCGAATGTTTTGGTAGAGGTCTATAGTCAAAATCTAAATTTGCTCCAACATTGTCAATTCCAGATAAATATTTGAAAAAATATTCTTCTTCTATTTTTTTATCAGATAAAAATTCATATTTCTGAATAGTTTCAAATTTATATTTACTATATACAGTTGTAAGATTGCCAAAAAGTTTTTTATGAAAAACATGATTCCAGCGTAAAGCACTAGTAATATTTCCCCAATTTAAGTTAAAATTAATTGTTTCTGTTTTGGTAGTGTCGTTGTAAATATAGCTTTGTTTTGATCTTGTGTAGGCTTTGTCTTTTCCTGTATAAATACTTAAAAACAATCTGTCTTTGTCTGAAATTTTGTAGTTGAATTTTGCATTTGCATCATAGAAATAATATCCTGCTCTAAATTTGTCAGAATTTCCTGCTGCTCTATTTACAGCTAGAACGAGAGGAGCAGCTAAAATATCAATATAAGTTCTTCTTGCAGATATAACAAAAGAGGCTTTATCTTTTACTATTGGTCCTTCGAAAGTAAATTTTGATGAAACATTTCCAATAGAGCCTTCGCCGTGGTATTCTTTTAAGTTTCCTTCTTTCATTCTAATGTCTAGAACAGAAGACAATCTTCCTCCATAGCGAGCTGGGAAACCGCCTTTTATAAGTTTTACATTAGAAATAGCATCAGTATTAAAAACCGAAAAAAAACCGAATAAGTGCGAGGCATTATAAACAGGAACTCCATCTAACAGTATTAAGTTTTGGTCAGGACCGCCACCTCTAACATACAAACCGCTACTTCCTTCTGAACCAGATTGAACGCCTGGCATTAACTGTAAAGATTTAAGAACATCTGCTTCGCCAAGCAAAACAGGCAAAGCTTTTATTTTATGAATTGGCATTTCTATCATGCTCATCTGTGTGCTTTTTACAATTTCATCAGATTTTTTATCTAAAATTACAACCTCCGCCAACATTATGTTTGGATCTAATTGTATGTTTAAATTCAAATCTGAATTTAGATATATATCACTTGAAAAAGCTGCGTATCCAACAAAAGAAATGCTTAGATTTACAGAATCGGCATCTAATGTTAAACTAAAATATCCATATTCATTTGTTGTAGTGCCTTGCTTTGTTCGCATATCGTAAACATTAGCACTAAATATATGCTCGCCAGAAGCTTTGTCTGTAACATAACCACTAATAGTATATTTTTGTGCAAAAGCTCCTAAATTACATGAAGCAATGAAAATTATGAAAATTAATTTTATGTGTTTCATTCAATAAATTTATTATTTCGATTTCACAACAAAAATTGTGCAAATATAGTAAATATTTTATATGATTTTTCGTAGAATCAAATTGATTTTTTATAGTGATTATTTATAAATTCCATGGGACTTAAAACTTCAAATTTTGTTTTATTAATAAACCATATTTTTGTAGCAAATTTTGTAGCTGTTTCTATGTCGTGGCTTGAAAAAATTACACATTTGCTTGTGCTTATTTCTTTTAGCTTTGTCATTAGTTGGTGTTTCATTTTATAGTCGAGAAAAGCACTTGGTTCGTCTAAAATCATAAGCGGTGTTTCTTGGATTAATGCTCTTGCAATCATTGCCTTTTGTTTTTCGCCATCACTCAAACTCCAAAGTTGTCGGTTTTGAAGCTTTAATAAATCAAAATCGTTTAAGTTTTTCTCAACTAATTTAATGTCAGTTTCAGATTTTTTGTCGAAAATATTTGTATATGGACTTCTTCCCATTTCTGCTAATTCGCGAACTGTTAAATTGGCAGTAAAATCAATTTTTGTAGGTACAAAACTTATTAATTTAGATTTTTTGTTTAAACTTAGCTTTTTAACATCTTGTCCGTCTATAATAATTTTACCAGAAATTGGTTTTAAAATTCCCGAAATTGTGTTTAAAAATGTTGACTTTCCACTTCCGTTTAATCCTACAAGGCATATTAAATCTCCAATTTTTGCAGATAGATTAACTTCTTGCTCACAAAGTGGAACCTTGTATCCAAATTTAAGATTGCTTATATTTAAGATCGAGTTTTCCATTACACAAATGTTCTTTTATTTTTAAACACAACCCAAATAATAAATGGAGCTGCAAGAATTGCTGTTATTGCATTAATAGGCAAATTGCCATTTGAAGTAAATAAATTACTTAAAATATCTCCACACAACATAAAAATACCACCTAAAAGTGCTGATGCTGGAATTAAAACAAAATGGTTAGAAGTGTTGAATATCCATCTGCTAATATGAGGTACAGCAATTCCAACAAATCCTATAGGACCACAATAAACTGTTATAACTCCTGTTAATATACTCACTATTGTAAAACTTAAAATTCTTAAAAGTTTTATATTTACTCCCATAGTTTTTGCAAAACTTTCGCCTAGTAACATTAAATTTAAATTTTTAGATAAGGCAAAAGCTAATAATACAAAAATCAATATGATAGGCGAGGCGAGTAATAAATCTTTAGATGAACTTGCTGTTAATGAACCCATTGTCCATACTACAAAAGATTTTACATTAATTCCTGTTGCAAAATATTGTAAAATATTTACTATAGCAGAAATAATACCCGCTAATAATATACCTATTATTAATATTGAAAGTATGTCGCGAAGTTTATAAGAGATTATTAGGATTAATCCCAATATTGATGCTGCTCCAATTCCTGCAGCTATTAAGGTAATGTAATTAGAGGCGTGGTAAAAATGATTTCCAAACAAATAGCTTCCGCCAAGAACAACTATAGCAACTCCTAAGCTAGCTCCACTGCTAATCCCTAAAATATCTGGTCCAGCTAAAGGATTTCTAAATAAGGTTTGCATAATTAATCCAGAAATAGATAAACTAGCTCCAGCCAAAATAGCCATACTCATTCTTGGAAAACGAAATTCTTTTAATAATAAATAAAATTCATTGTCAGAGTTGCTTGAAAAAATATAATTAAAAATATCCGATACTGAAATTTGAATGGAACCTGATAAAAGGTCTAAGAGTCCTAAACTAATTAGAAAAACACTTAATAATATAAATTTTATTGTAAGTTTGGTTTTTTTCATTTACGCGTGGCTTAATTTATTTGTTTGTAATAATATAGGCTGTGGTTATTTGTTGAATCTTGATGAAAAATTGTTTTTAAATCTAATAGAATTATATCAGGATGCAATATTCCTGATTCCCAAAAATCATTTCCTCCAGCTTGGTTTTCTTTTAAATTATTGTTGTAAATTTTTGCAGTCTTATATGGTTCAAAAAACTCTAATCTGTTGTCTATAGATAAAATTTCGGTTTTAGTGTTTACATTATTTGGATTTAACCAAAAACTAATATTTTTAGCTTTTGCAAACACTTCTTCAATATTTAAACCTTGGCTATCAGAATGATTATTGTTGCTAAAAATATATTCTCCACCAGCATCATTTATAAAGTTTGCAAAAAAAGAATTTCCTCCAGGAACCCACCAAGTGCCTTTCCAAGGCAAACTTACCAATACTTTAGGCTTTTTGACATTTTGAGGAATAGATGATTTTATATTTAGATAATTATTTTCAATGCTGTCAAAATATTCAGTTGCAAAATTTAATTTGTCGTAGAAACAAGCAAAAAATTTTATCCATTCGCTTCTACCTAAAGGTTTGGCTTCGGTAAAATCATTGACAAAAACCACGGGTATTCCTAGGTCTGTTAGTTTTTGAAATTTTGAAACGCTAGTATTGTCAACACCAAAGGCAAATACAACATCTGGCGAAATTGAAATGATTTTTTCATAGTTTATTTGATTGTCATATCCAATATTATAAATTTTTCCTTGTGCATAAAGTTTAGATACTTCCGAATTACAAACTAATTCTGGCGTGCTTATGCCTTTTATAGAAGAAGTTTTGTCTAAGGTAGAAATAAAGGCAATATGACTAGTTGACAAACATGCAACTTTTGAAACTGGAATAGGTATTGTAACATTTGAATTAGGAGTAGATTCTGGTTTAGATGATAAATAATAGGTATAAGTACCACTATTGGTTTGGTCAAAACGATTTTTAACTTTTAAAATATAGCCATCAGAAGTTTCTTGTATTTCAAAATCTGTTGCGTATTTGTTTGGAATAGTTTGTCCTTCTTCAGTTTTTTTGTGTTGATTATTGCATGAGTTTAAAAGAAGTAATACTAAAAAATTAAATATTAAAAAGTATATAATTTTCATTTTATAATATTTTTGAAACTATAGTTTTAATTTGTGGTTATAAAAAACCTCTGACCATGCAAAGATAATCAGAGGTTTTAATTTTTTGTTGTATATACTTTTATTTTGTTAACAATATCTTTTTATTAAGATTTAGGTTTCCAAGTTTCATTCTGATAATGTATAAACCTTCGGGGTAGTTGCTTAAATCAGTAGAAAATTCATCAACACCGTTTTTGTAAATTTCGCTAACAACTTTTCTACCCATTATGTCATAAATTTCAAAACTAACACTTGAATAATAAGTGTCTTTAATTTTTATAGTAACTAATCCAGTAGTTGGGTTAGGATAGATGTTTATATCATTTTCAGCGATTATTTCTTCTACATCAACTAAACAAGCAATAGGTTTTAGTGGAAGTGCTGAGCCAAAATTAAACATATCATTTGCGGTGTACCAAGTACTTCCTTTTTTCATGTATAGCTGATTATTTTCAGGCAAATTAGGATATCGCGGTGCAGCTATTCCAACAACAAACATATCGTCAGAGAATCCATCATTATCTTCGTCAGGATAGTTAATTTTATATCCAACATAAAATGGTCCGTTCACACTAATTGGAGGTTCAAATTTAATAAGATTAGTTTCATTTTTTGTAAGTTGATACAAGTAAACTTTCTTTTCACCTAAAATAGAATCAGGTGTTGGATAATTAGCGTCTGCAACATAAAATTTCACATATGAATCAGTAGCATCATATTTGACTTGATTAACAGGAACTAAAACTGCAGATACTTCACTAAAAGTGTGTGCATCAAAACGATTTGCATATTCTCTTATTTTAAGTCCATTGTGTCCAGCTAAATATCCCCATTGTCCATCTGGCACTCTTGGCTCAACAACTTCACCAGATTTTATTGTTGTAATAGTATCGCAGTATTTTCCTACAGGGCTACTAAATACGTAAATATAATTTTGTTTCACAACTGTGCTTGAGCCACACGAGTTGCTAACAGTTAGGCTTACGTTATAAATGCCTTCAGTGCTGTATTGTATGGGTGTCGTTGGAGAACCTTCGTTACTACTTGCTGGATTGCCACCATCGAAAGTCCAAGTGTGATAAGTTGGTAAACCTTCAGACAAATCAAAAAAGTTAACGCTTCCTCCTGCTGGTATCAATCGAGAAGTTGCATTAAAATCTACTGTAGGAGCTTCGGAGCAAGGGTCATCTACACTTACAGTTATGTACATTTCTTTCAGCATTACATCAACACCAAAGTTATTACCTACAGTTAGTCTTACCGAATAAACTCCTTCTTCTGGATATGTTATTCCCATAGGATGTTTTTGGTTGCTTGTTTCTTGGTCTGAACCAGGGAACTCCCATGTCCATTGATATGGGTTGCCAGAGCTTAAATCAATGAAGTTTATTGGATCGCCAGGTTGCACAACTGTGTAGTTAGCAGTAAAGCTAGCAATTGGTGGAGTTGTAGCTTTTGGAATAACTGTTATGTAGTCATATTTTGTAATTTGATCTTGAATATTATTTGTCTTGCGACAACGTAAAGTTACATCATAAGTTCCAACTTGCAAATATGCAATAGGTGGTGGTGTAGAGTCGTTGTAAACGGCAGGAGTTCCGCCTTCAAATTCCCAAGCCCATTGGTTAAATGGTCCGTTTTCGGAAAGATTTGTATAACGCACTACTCCACCTACAGGAATAACTCTATGATTAGCTTCAAACTCAGCAATAGGATTGTTTGGGTCAGGATTAACAACTATACACGCTTGACAAATATACGTGTCTTGCCCCTGTGCACTTTGAATTTGTAGCACCACATCGTAAATTCCAGGATTTGGGTAACATATGTTAGTTGGATGTTGGTTTGTTGAGTTTATAGGTGTTGCACCAGGGAATGACCAAGCCCAAGAGTTTGGATTACCAGTAGATTGGTCATTAAAATTAATGCACTCGCCAGCAATAATATTATAACTAGATGCTACAAATGCAGCATGAAGACCGGCTGTATTATCTGTTACATGAATATATCCGACTTTAACTTCTTCGTCTTGGTTTGTTCCATCGCTAACTGTTAGTGTAACATTAAAAGTGCCAGCAGCTCCATAAGTTACAGATGGGTTTGGATCTTGGCTTGTGGGTGGATTTCCTCCATCGAATTGCCAATTCCAAGAAGTAACATTACCTACCGATTGGTCTGTAAAGTTAACTGTTCCGCCAACATTTACTGTTGTTTGGTCTGCTACAAAGTTTGCAGTTAAAGTACCAGGGTCCACAACAGTAATGTAATCTGTTCTTGTTTTTGTGTCGCTACCTGCAGCATTTGTGGCTATCATTGTAACGGTAAATGTCCCCGCAGTATTATAGGTAACAATTGGATTTTGAGTTCCTGAGAGTGTAGGAGGTGTGCCTCCTTCAAAAGTCCATTCCCAAGATGTTGGGTTATTGGTTGATTGGTCTGTAAAATTAACAGTTCCGCCAACTTCAACAGTTGTAGGATTTCCAACAAAATCAGCAACAGGAGCATCGCCGCCTATGTCATTTGGATCAAATCCCGGGCATTCTTCAACTCCTGAATTGTTTGGGTCTAGCCATGGTTTTAACTGGTCGGCAGCTGTATTACCGTTTGACATCCAGTGATAATCAAATTTTCCATATAAATCCATTTGTTGGTTAGCAGATGCACCACATTCAGAAGATCCACCAGTTAATGTTCCAACTACAAGTTTGTTGTTATTGAAAATAGGAGAACCAGAAGAACCTTGTTCTGTAACACCCCAGTTAGTTTGTGTTTGTGCCCAATTTGCACGCCACCAAGCATTTGATGGAGAACTCATTTGCCAAGTAGCTGAAGTTAAAGGTGAAGTATATGTTGATATTTTTTTAATGTCTCCACTTGGATGATGAATACATACTCCACTAGGACTAGCATCTGTACCTCTGTACCAACCATTATAATAAGCATTGTAGCCTGCTAAAGTTGCTTGATCTGTATTTAGTTCTAAAAGTAGCATATCGGAACCTCCGTTTTCAGGTCCTCTAGCTCTTTTTACAGCTCCTGTAACAGTATTGTAGGCAGGTGCAGTACCAGGATTTGTACAACCACTAGCCTCATAGTTAAAATAAAATTGCCAATTAGTAAAATTTGAAGCATCACCACCACAATGGTCAGCTGTTAAAAAATATGGAGTTCCATCGTTTGCTGTATTGTTAACTAAAGTCCCAGTACAAAGTCCTCCAAAAAAACCTTGAACACAATAAATTTCAGCAACACCTCTTTTTTGTGTTTGCCAGTCAGCTCCTTCAGGACAGTTTACGTTTACTTGACAAGGACCTGAGGCACCAAGGCTTCCAGGGTCTTTTGTGCTGTTTTCGTATTTGCCAATCAATTGTGAAATTCCTCTAAAAATATAAGCTATGTTATAAATATCTATATTAGCATCTTCTGTTGCTTGAGGATATTGTATGTATTCGATATATGTGTCAGCTCCTTGAATAATTTCGGTAGAGAAATCAGAAAACATTTTTGGATTATTTCTATCATCAAAAGCACCAATTACTTGTTTTCTATTTTCGTTATATAAAAATAATTGGGAATATTTTGGCAAGTGAAAGTCTTTATAATATAATGCAAGACCTTTAGCACCTTCCATATTTATATGAAGTCGCCAAATTTTTGTTCCGTCTTCTAAATAATCCCAAGTTCCAGAGTTTTCCATGTTTAAATTAACAGGAATAATTGTTGCAATTCTATAAAATCCATCGTTTTGTTCAAGATAATCAGCTTCGGCTATGGTAGCCTGCATATCTGGTGGGGTAATTGTTATATAATCAATTTCATTAGACAGTGGATTGTTTTTAGCAAAACTTAAAGGTTGTCCACCATAACTAGGTTGGGAAAAAGCATTGTTACTTATAAATAAAAATAAGCTAACGCTTGCTAACAATAAATAAGTTTTTTTCATTGTACGCTTTGTTTTAAATAAAAATATATTGCAAAATAAATAAAATTTTTTTAAAAATGTAAATATAATATTTAATTTTATCATATTTATTATAAAACGAATATTTATAAAACAAGTTGCTTAAAAAAGATAAATATTTTTTTCTTGTAATTGATTAAAAGTCAAGCAACTAAAGTGTGGTGTTTTGAAAAAATGAAAAAAAACCGTAAAAAATTTGGAAAATATGAATCTTTAAATATATCTTTGCAGTCCCTAAAAAGGGGTTATTGAGATTGATTAGCTCAGCAGGTAGAGCACCTGCCTTTTAAGCAGGGGGTCTGGAGTTCGAGTCTCCAATCAATCACTCTCAATTTTCAATTTAGTGTTAATTTAAAAAATAGCTGGCAACGATAATGTCAGCTATTTTTGTTTTCATTTGTTTTCATTTTTTATAAATTTGCAAAAATTTTATAATGAAAGAATTTAAAAGATATACAGTAACAACAGCTTTGCCTTATGCAAATGGACCTGTTCATATTGGTCATCTTGCAGGTGTGTATGTGCCTGCGGATATTTATGTGAGATATTTAAGATTGAAACATAAAGATGTGATTTTTATTGGAGGTTCTGATGAGCATGGCGTTCCAATTACTTTAAAAGCACGTAACGAAGGTGTTACACCACAACAAATTGTTGACCGTTATCATAATATCATTAAAGATTCCTTTAAAAAATTTGGAATTTCTTATGATATATACAGTCGCACTAGTAGCAAAATTCATCATGAAACAGCTGCAGAATTTTTTAAAACTTTGTATGATAATGGCGAATTTGTCGAAAAAATTAGCAAACAATATTTTGATGAAGTCGAAAACCAATTTTTAGCCGATAGATATATTATAGGAACTTGTCCAAAATGTGAATACGAAGCTGCATATGGCGATCAATGTGAGCATTGTGGAACTTCGCTTAGTCCCGACGAATTAATCAATCCCCGTTCTGTAATAAGTGGTAACAAACCAATTTTGAAAGAAACAAAACACTGGTATTTACCATTAGATAAATACGAAAATTGGTTAAAACAATGGATTTTGGAAGAGCATAAAGAATGGAAACCAAATGTTTATGGGCAATGTAAATCTTGGTTAGATGCAGGACTTTTTCCACGTGCAGTAACTCGCGATTTGGATTGGGGTGTAAAAGTTCCTTTGCCTGAAGCCGAAAACAAAGTGCTTTATGTTTGGTTCGATGCTCCTATTGGATATATTTCGGCGACAAAAGAACTAAGACCTGATTGGGAAAAATACTGGAAAGACTCAGAAACTAAATTGGTTCATTTTATTGGAAAAGATAATATAGTTTTTCATTGCATTATTTTTCCTTCAATGCTTAAACAAGAAGGAAGTTATATTTTACCAGAAAATGTTCCTGCAAATGAATTTTTAAATTTAGAAGGCGATAAAATTAGTACTTCGCGTAATTGGGCAGTTTGGTTGCACGAATATTTAGAGGAATTTCCAAACAAACAAGATGTTTTGCGTTATGTGCTTTGTGCAAATGCACCAGAAACTAAAGATAGCGATTTTACTTGGAAAGATTTTCAAGCAAGAAATAATAATGAGTTAGTTGCTATTTTAGGGAATTTCATAAATAGAGCACTCGTGCTTACTCATAAATATTATGATGGAAGAATTCCTGTTCCAAGCGAAATTATTGATAAAGAAAAAGAAATTCGCGAGGAAATTTTAAAAATAAAATCAGACTTAGAAAAAAACATAGAAAATTATAAGTTTAGAGAAGCTTTAAAAGATTTTATGCAAATTTCTAGAATAGGAAATAAATATTTAGCCGACACAGAGCCTTGGAAACTTATTAAAACAGATCCCGAAAGAGTAAAAACAATAATGTATTATTCTCTTCAATTATGTGCTATAAGTGCAATTTTAGGAGAGATATTTTTACCATTTTCTATGGTAAAACTTCGCAATATGTTAAATATGGAAAAAACAGATTGGGAAGATGTTTTGAAATTTGATTTGTTAAAACCAGAACATAAAATCAATCAAGCAGAATTATTATTTGAAATTATTGATGACGCAAAAATTGAAGAACAATTAAATAAACTTGCAAAAACTAAAGAAATGAATGAAAGTTCGGCAAAAACTGTAAGTCCGCAAAAAGAAGAAATTACTTATGATGATTTCGTAAAGCAAGATATAAGAGTTGCTACCATTTTAGAAGCAGAAAAAGTTCCAAAAGCTGATAAATTATTAAAACTTTTAGTCGATACAGGGATTGATAAACGAACAATAGTTTCGGGTATTGCTGAATATTATAAACCAGAAGAAATAATAGGTAAGCAAGTTTGTGTTTTAGTTAATTTAGCTCCTCGAAAATTGCGTGGTATTGAATCTGCTGGTATGGTTTTGATGGCTACCGACAAAGACGGAAGTTTAAAATTTGTTAGTCCCGAAAATTTAACTGCAAATGGTTCTATTATTAGTTAAACTTTTCAAAAAAATTGAAATTCTTATTTGTAGTTTCAAAAAAAATAAATATTATTGCACAAAATTAATTAACTTTTAAATATTTGATAAGTAAATAGAAATTTAAGTATTTGATAAAATCCAGATTATTTTAATTCTCAAAAATGAAACTTTTAACATTAATTCGTCATGCTAAGTCAGAGCAAGACACAGATGATTCTGATTTTGACAGGGTATTAACAGAAAAAGGTGTGGAAGATGCCTACAAAATGGGAGAATATATCGCAAAACATTTACCAAAACCAGATTTAATAATTTCGAGCCCAGCAGAAAGAGCTGCTCACACTGCCGAAATTATTGCTGAACTAATTGGATATGATGAAGATGAAATAGAATTTGTTGATGAAATATATTTGTGTAGCACAACAGAGTTTTTAGAAGTTTTAATGGAACAAAATGTAAAAACTAAACATATATTTTTAGTGGCTCATAATCCTGGCTTAACAAATCTTGCAAATTTGTTGACAAATTCCAATATTGATAATATGCCTACATGTAGTGTAGCTCATATTGAATTGGATTTTCATAAATGGGACGATATAGAAGCTGAAACGGGTAGGGTATTAGAGTTTTTTACACTTAGGACTATATAATAAAATAAAAAAGAGGTTGTCTCAAAACAAGTGTTGAGCCAATAACCTCTCAAGGTGTTTCAGAAGTGTTAAAATGCAAGGCGCTGAAATTGAGGACGAAGGAGCGTACAGAAGTACGTGACTGAGTCCGAATATTGAAAGCAACGAAGCAGTTTGACACTTATGAGACACCGCCCTTTCTTAGTTTAAGCAATTTTTGTCTTTATCGACAAATCTTTCATAAATGAACTTTGCACAATTGTCGTCAAAACAACTTCTGTAATATATTGAGTATCGCCTCTATGGTCGGTATAAGAACGTCTCATTAGTTTTCCCTCAAGGGCAATTTCAGAAGATTTAGACAAAGAATTGCTAACCATTTCGGCTAAACTACCCCAAGCAACAACATTGTGTCGTAAAGTTTCTTTCACTAATTTTTCTCCTTGTTTATACACATCTGTGGTTTCTACTGTAAACCTTGCAACCTTACTGCCCGCACCAAATGTTTTGATAACAGGCTCGTTTACAATTATTCCTATTAGTTGGACTCTATTATTCAAATTCATAATTAAAAAATTTATTGGTTATTTTCAGAATTTTGTTTTTCCATTCTATTCTTATTTATAAGCTCAAGTTTGCTTTTAAAAGCAACTAACATTTTTAATAATTTATGAGCATCTTGATATGCTGTGTCAAAAAGTTCGTCGTCGATAAAGTTTCTGTTTTTTGCTTTGTATAAGCAAGTAACAACTTCGGCGACAGAACGAATAGAATAAGATGTTAATCTTATTTGATCGGGATTTGATTGCACAATAGCTCCTTCGGCAATATTTAATGCTATGGAATCAGCAGCTTTGCGAAATTGATTTATTAAATAAAATGCTTCATCTTTTGGAAAACTTAAAACAGTTTTATTTATTAATTCTCCATATTCCATTGCTGATTTCCAGATAACGAGTTTTTCAAATTTAAAATTCATAATGTTTTAATTTAATTAAAGTTTAAAATTATGGTGAACTGTCTCAAAGTAAGTATTAAACCAACAAACTTTTAAGGTGTTTCAGAAGTGTTAAAATGCAAGGCGCTGAAATTGAGGACGCAGAAGCGTACAGAAGTACGTGACTAAGTCCGAATATTGAAAGCAACGAAGCAGTTTGACACTTATGAAACACCTTCACCACAAAATTATTATGCAGATTTAGGTCTGCAAATAATTTCATTAACTACCACTTCGTAAACCCAATGTTTTACGCCTTTTGAATCTTCGTAGCTACGATTGGTTAATTTTCCGTTAAGCACAACTTCGCTACCTTTCACACATTTGTCTTGCACTTTTTTAGCAGCATTTCCCCATGCTACAATATTGTGCCAATAAGTTTTTGATTTAAACTCATCTTTTTCTCTGTAATACTCTTTTGTAGCAATAGAAAAGTTTGCTACCATATTACCATTTTCAAATTCTCTAATTTTAGGATCTGCACCTAAGTTTCCGATTAAAGTTACATTGTTTACTAAATTCATAATACTAAATTTTAACTGTTATACATTTTTAAATTAATTACGCTCTTGTTTTATTTTCGCTGTTTTCAGCTTTAGCAATAGCTGTTTTTATGTTTCTATACAATAAACTTTCTGCTAAAACTTCATAAATTTTACGCACATTACCGTTTAGGTCTGTGTAACTATTACTTACTAATTTACCTTCGATAATAACTTCGCTTCCTTTTGATAGTTTTTGTTCAGCTACTTCGGCAGTTTTGCCCCAGGCAGTAACATTATACCAATTTACAGTTTTTTCAAATTTTCCGTTTCTTTTTTCTACAGAATTTGTGGCAACTGAAAAACGAGCCATTTTTCTACCTTCTTTTAATTCTTTGATTTTAGGTGCTGCACCTAAGTTTCCAATTAATTGTACACGATTTTTTAAATTCATAATATTAAATTTTAAAAGTTAAACATTAAATTTTTGTCTCGTAAAATTTTCAAAACTGAGAATTAAACTTCGACGAATTTGTCGGTGCAAAGATATGGGTGCAAAAATCCTGTAGTCGGTTTTTAAAGGTTTACTTTCGTTTAATATTCGTTTGTAAGCGTTTGTAAGAAAATAAAAAGCTGGTAATGAGGGGGTTAGCATTTTGTTGTTAAATTGAAATAATTGTTATAAATTTGCAGTTTCAATACAAGAATTAAAATCAATAAGCCTCTCAGGCGCGTCTTTGGCAGCATACTTGAGGGGCGTTCTTCATTAATAAGTAGTTTAGTTTTGTATTTGTAATTTATAAAAATTTCCCTCTAATTTTCTCTAAATTCTTATAATTCCGTTTAAAAGTGTGAAATTTAACCTGCTTAACTGTCGTTTATGCTTGATTAATAATGATTTTTGTTTCTCTAAATTCTTGTGTTTTATAATTGCAATATGAGAATTTTTCTTGTAATTTATCTATCATTTCTTTTGTATGATATTTTGGTACTACAGTAGTTCTTAGTTGATAATCAATGCCTGATTTTTTAAGAATTTCGACAGATTCTTTAACTTTAGTGAGCAATTCTGGGTCTTTTATATTGCAAATGTTTTGGTATGTTTCTAATTCAAAAATTGTTTTAATATCCATAGCAACATAATCGAGGAGATTAGCTTTTAATAAGTTTTTTAGAACTTTTGGCGATGTTCCGTTTGTGTCTAATTTTACTGCAAAGCCCATTTTTTTAATATTCTCAATAAAACTTTTTAAATCATTTTGTAAAGTTGGTTCTCCGCCTGTAATAACTACTCCATCAAGCCAGTTTTTTCTTGTAGAAAGAAAATTAAAAATGGTTTTTTCATTTATATCTTCGGTTTGTTCAATTAGTTTAGGATATACCAATTCGGGATTATGACAAAATCCACAACGTAAATTACAGCCTTTTGTAAAAATTACAGCAGTTACTTTTTCTTCCCAATCAATAAAACTTTGTTTTATAAATCCACCTATTTTCATTGTAAAGAATTTTGTGTTTTATAAATAAATATTTCGTTAAAATCTACAGGAATATCAAATATTTTCTCTAATGCTATATCGTTAAAAAATGCATGAATACAGCGTATAACACCAGCGTGAGTAATCAATAATATTTTTTCGTATTTTTTTGGTTTTATGCTATACAGAAAATTTGTAACTCTATTATACAAATCCTGTAAATTTTCGCCATTAGGAGGACGTTCGTTAACAAAATCTTCACACCATTTTTCTAGTTCATTTCTATCTATATCGTCCCATTTTTGATTTTCCCAACTGCCAAAATTCATTTCTTTTAATGCCGGCTCAATGTTTATATTATTAAAATTAAGCTCTTTCGCTAAGATGAGGCACCGTTTTAAAGGGCTAGAAAATATAGCATCATAAGGTTGTTGTAAAAGTTTTTTTATTTTGGCAACATCGTCTTTAAAACTGTCTGCTACAGGAATTTCGCTTTGCCCATAACATTTATTTAATCCAGAAGTCAAACGTGTATGTCTGATTACATGAATTTCCATATAGCTACAAAAGTTAACATTATTATTATTTCAGCAAATTGTTCTATACAGCCTAAACAGTCGCCAGTGTATCCATTTAGCCATTTTTTAAAATAGAGAATCCCCTTAACAATTAGCAAAAATAAAGGTAGTATTACTATGCAAACAATGGGTTCTCTTATTGAGAAAATTGTTAGAGGGATAAGCCCAAACACATATGAACATATAATTTCAGTTCGGCTGGCATGTTTTTCTACTGGCTTGACTTTTGAAGTTAGGTCATCTCTAGCATATTGCGAGAAGAAAACGATATTTCCAGAAGTTAATCTTGCCAAAGAATGGTATAAAATAAAAAACAGATATACTATCCACCAGCTTTTTATTATGAGTTGTGGCAATATTATGTAGAGAGATAAAATTTTAAGTGCGAATAGCAAAATCAGAGCAATTGTTCCATAAGTTCCTATTCTGCTGTCTTTCATTATTTCTAGGATTTTTTCTTTTGTCCAGCCTCCTCCAAAGCCGTCAAAAGCATCAGCAAAGCCGTCTTCGTGAAAAGCTCCAGTTGTAAGCACACCAGCAACTAGTGAAGCAACAACAGCAATAGCATGTCCAAAGAGGAAAAAACTTCCCCAATAAATTAAAAAAGATATTGTTCCTACAATCATGCCAACTAATGGATAATAGCGTAAGGCTTGGTTTAGGTCAATATTAGAACAGTCAATTTTTTTTGGACATGGTATTCTTGTGTAAAACATTAGTGCAGCAAAAAAAATTTGTATTTGGCGTTTCATTTGTTAGTGGTTTTATTGGAAACTTCGGCACTTTCGAAGCTAGCCATGTTATTTAAAAAATTAACTGCACTTTCAATAATAGGATAGGCAATAGCACAACCTGTGCCTTCGCCCACTCTTAAATTTAATTTTAAAATAGCTTCAACTCCCAAATACTCAAGTAGTTTGTAATGAGCTTTTTCGTTGCTAAGATGACAAAATATTGCGTTTTTTATTATTTCGGGATTAATTTTATATGCTATTAAAAAAGCCGTTGTTACAGTAAAGCCATCAATTAATATGAGCATATTTTTTTTATAAGCCTGAATTATTGCAGCCGACATTTGAGCAATTTCAAAACCTGCGAAAGTTCTTACAATTTCTTTTGTATCGAAAATTTCTCCATGAAGCTGTTTTGCTTGCTTTAAAATATTTATTTTATTTTGAAGATGTTGGTCAGTAAGTCCAGTTCCTTTTCCAACGCAATCTTCTAAAGGTAATTCACATAAATAGCTCATTAATATTGCTGCCGAAGCTGTGTTGCCTATTCCAAGTTCGCCAAATCCAACAACATTGCAATTTGATTCAAATAGCTGGTCGATAATTTTTTCACCATAAGAAATACATTGCTCTAATTGTTGTTCTGTCATAGCTTTGCGATATAGAAAATTATCTGTGCCTTTTGCAATTTTTGCATTTATAAGAGAATTGTAATCGCAGAAATCGAAATTTACTCCAGAGTCAATTAGTTGTATATCAATGTTGTTTTGTTTACAAAATACATTTATTGCTGCACCGCCATTTAAAATGTTTTTTACCATTTGGTAAGTTACTTCGGGTGGATAAGCACTAACACCAGATTTTGCAATGCCATGGTCGGCAGAAAAAACAAGAATAGTAGGTTTTTGTAAACTAGGCGACAATGTATTTTGAACAGTCCCTATTTGTAAAGCTAATTTTTCAAGATAGCCAAGCGAGCCTAAAGGTTTTGTCTTTAAATCAATTTTTTCTTGCAGTTTATTTAATATCACGTGTATTATAATTTACAAATTAGAAAAGTGTAAAGTTACAAATAATATTTTATGATAAATTATTTTCTTTTTCGTTAGCAAGAATTTTGTTAGTTCTGAGTTTAGGTATTTTATACTGTAGTAATTCAAAAACCCCGAACAAAGCAGCACAATATGTTAAATCGCCTAGTAATGTGTTTTTGAAGAAAGGTATTCCGGCAGCATAACAAGTTATTAATCCATTTATAGATTTTGGATACATTGTGCCAGAAGCCCAAACTCCAAAGTTTGATATTATAAAAAACAATACTGAGGCAGATAAAGAAGAAATAATTAATCTTTGTGGATTAACTTTTTTTAATAGAACAAAACCTACAAGGCTTATTATTATAAACGATCCGTATGTCCAATAAAAGCCATCATAAGCCCAAACAAAGTGGTCGAAATAATGACCAAAAACCACATTATTAATTACTAAGTCGCTTAGCCACATGCTAAATATTGGAATTAAAAAAGCAAGGTAACGTTTAGAAAAATAAGCAGCACCAAACAAAGCCATTGCACCAATTGGAGCAAAATTTGGTGGGTGTGGAATTAAACGACTAAATGCCGCAAAAAGAATTAATAATGTTATAGTTGATACTCGTAATGTTATGTTTTTTGTTGTCATAATTCTTATTATTTTAGTTAGAGATATAAACTTCTTGTCCTTCACTTATTTTTTCATAGCTTTTATTGATTGAGGGTTTTGTTTTGTTTATGTCGAACAACTTTCTGTCCTTAAATTCCTGTTGTTTTCCGTAGTTCCATTGGCTAACAGGACGCATATAACCTACAATTCGGCTATAAACTTCACAGTCTGATTCGCATTTTGGACATTTGAAATGTTCGCCAGCAATATATCCGTGTGAACGACAAATACTAAAAGTCGGCGATATAGTAATGTATGGTAAACGAAATTGGTTTGTTATTTTACGTATAAGGTTTTTGGCTGCACTCCCTGGCATATTTTTTTCGCCTGTAAATAAGTGCAGTACAGTTCCTCCAGTATATTTCGTTTGAAAATCATCTTGTAATGTTAGCACTTCAAAAATATCATCAGAATAGTTTACAGGTAAATGCGTTGAATTAGTATAATAAGGGGCAGCTCCATTTTTAAATGCTTCTGGATTTGCTGTTATAATATCTGGATATTGAATGGTATCAATTCTTGCAAAACGATATGCAGCACTTTCTGCAGGAGTTGCTTCTAAGTTGTATATATTTCCTGTTTCTTCTTGAAAATCTTCTAAGATATTACGCATAAAATCCATTATTTTCATTGCAAAAACCTTACTGTCTTTGTGAGCAATATCTTTGCCAAGAAAGTTTAAACAACATTCGTTCATTCCATTTATACCTATGGTTGAAAAGTGACTTTTCCAATAACACTTGTGAGCTTGGAATATGTGTCGTAAGTAGAATTTTGAATATGGATAAAGTCCTTTTTCTGTGTAATTTTCAATGGTTTTGCGTTTGATTTCTAAACTATCTTTTGCTAGTTGCATTAAATTTTTAAGTCGTTGCAACAAATTTTCTTCTGAACTTGCTTCATATCCTAATTTAGCAAGATTGATAGTAACAACTCCTACCGAACCTGTTAATGGATTTGACGCAAATAATCCACCACCGCGTTTGCTAAGTTCTCGTTTGTCTAATCGTAAGCGACAACACATACTACGAACATCATCGGGTTTCATGTCTGAATTTACAAAATTCGAAAAATAAGGAATTCCATATTTAGCTGTCATTTCCCAAATTCCTTCATATTCTGGATTTTCCCAATCAAATTTGGGTGTAATATTATAAGTAGGTATTGGGAAAGAAAATAAACTGCCATTAGCATCGCCTTCTAACATTACTTCGGCAAATGCTTTATTTAGCATATCCATTTCGGGTTGATAATCGCCATAAACTTCATCTAATAATTTACCTCCCCAAACTATGGCTTCGTTTTTCATAAAGTCAGGAACTACTAAGTCCATTGTAATATTTGTAAATGGAGTTTGAAAACCAACTCTTGTTGGAATATTTATATTAAAAAGAAATTCCTGCATAGCTTGTTTTACTTGCTCGTAAGTAAGTTTGTCTTTTCTAATAAATGGTGCGAGTAATGTGTCGAAGTTTGAAAAAGCTTGCGCTCCAGCTGCTTCGCCTTGCATAGTGTAGAAAAAGTTTACAACTTGCCCAAGTGCTGTCCTTAGATGCTTAGCAGGTTTACTTTCAGTTTTTCCCGACACTCCTTTAAGCCCAGATAATAATAAGTCTTTTAAATCCCAACCAACACAATAAACACTTAAAAATCCTAAATCGTGAATATGAAAATATCCTTTTTTGTGAGCCTCTGAAATGTTGTCAGGATATAATTTTGTAAGCCAGTATTGTGATGTTATTAGTGTTGAAATATGTTGATTTAATCCTTGAAGAGAATAGGCGGAATTTGCACTTTCTTTTATTCGCCAGTCGTGCATACCTAAATAATTATCAATAGCATCAATATTGCTAAAAAGCTCTTTGGTATTTCTTGATTGTTCTCTTTGTTTTCGGTAAAGTAAATACGATTTTACGAGTTCAAAACTTTCTTGTTCGAAAAGAACTTTTTCAACAATATCTTGCACTTGTTCAACACTAGGAATTTCATTTTTATTTTCTTTACATAATTTTGCTAAAACTTCAATACTAAGTTCTTTTGCTCTAGCTCTATTTGGTTTGCCAACAGAACGCATAGCTTTGAAAATAGCATGTTCAATTTTTTCAATCTGAAAATCCACAATAACGCCATCGCGTTTTACAATTTTTTTTAATTTTAGTTCACCATTCATAATGTAATGAATTTTTAAAAGTTAATAAATGATAACTTGCGGGAATTTTGAAGAAAATTACAAGGAAGTAATTTATCTCTCGCCTTTCACCCGAAAGCTACGATAATAATTTATACTCGGCAGGTCTTCTGACTTGTCCCAGTTTTATCGCCTTCCCATTCTAAAAATTTTTTTAGAACAGTGGCAACTGTGATAAAACCTTGTTTGGAACTTTACAGCTACGGGGATAGTTCCTGAATTTCACAGGATTCCCATTTAATCTATGTAAGAACCGAATACAGCCACAAAGATAATTATAAAAAAATAAACGAACTTGTTTAAACAGTGTTTTTTATTAACAAGATTATAAACATTATGCGTTTTTTATTGTAAAGAACTGTAAAAGTAAAATGAAGTTATGTCAAATTTATTTCTGTTTAAAAGTATATTTTATCCCCACAATTAAATTTAATATTTTCAGGTCGTTAGTATTGTTTGACAATATTATTGCATCTGTTTTTTGATAAATATTGAACATATATGACGGAGTTGCCAAAATTTCACAACTAATTGGAGAATCTAAAATGTTTTTATATTCAAAACCTAAAATCAGTCTTACAGGAATGTAGTGGTATTCTATAAAATTAATCCAATTTGAAATAATGCCCTGATTTGTAATGTTATATGCTGAACATCCTGAACCTAAACCAAATTTTATATAAAAGTTATTTTTAATATTTGCATCATATAAAAAATCTATAAAAATATTATGCCCTTTAAAATTTGTTTGAAAATCCATTTCTGCATTTTTTTGTTTTTTTATTGAAAGCAAGTAAGTTGTAGAAATATTTATTTTGTCAGATATTTTTTCGTTATAATAAATGCCAATATTAGCAGGTTTGTTTATTGTAGAATTGTTTTTAATAAAACTACTTCCAAGTTTAATCCCTAATTCTTGAGCGTGCAGGCAATTAAATAGTGTGGACAAAAATAATATTAAAACATATTTTCTCAAACTCCCTAAAACTCAACTCCAACAACAACGCCTGCATAAAAGCCACCAGGATTTATAGTAGGACCATCATTTAGGGTTTTCTCATTAACTGTCCAAATTGTTTTGAGAACAGGCATAGAATATCCTGTTTTTATTCCAACAACAAGTTTATTAGAAAAATTTTCGTTGATGAGGAAAGAGGTTTTTGCAAGTATTCCAACATTAGCCAATAAATTTGATGCAGTCATGCCATATTGATTAGCATCTCCAGAGAAATAGTTGGTAAATGTCGAATTGTCTGCAATATCACTTGTGATATCAAGATTTAACCAAGAAAATTGTGTTCCTATCTGTGGAACTAACTGTATTTTTTTATCACTAAAAAATGTATATCCTAACAAAACTCCTATTCCTGTATTTTTTAAACTTGTGCTAATATTGTTCTGCTGATTTATTACTTGACTGTAACCAGAAACATTTGCATGTACTGATAATTTTGGCTTTGGATAGTATATGCAAAAATCACCACTTGTTAAAAAGTTTATTTGATTAAATTTTGAAAATCCTTTTTCTGCAAGTCTGTTGTTTAATTCACCATAATCTGGAAGCTGAACAGCAAAATTAGCGGAGATCGTAAATCTTTGATAATCTCCAGTATGGTCGCTTTGTGAATAAGTGTTTCCAATTTTAATAAATAAAAAAAACACTGTTAAAATTAAAAAATGCGTTTTTACAAATATTGTTTTCATTGTTTTGTGAGATTTTGATTGTTGATATTATAACATAAACGAAATAAAATAAATATTATTACCGAAATTATGAAAAATTTTATAGCTTTGCTTAGAAACTATTATTGTAAAAAAGTTAAATTATTTGATAAAATTTCTTGAATGAAAACTAGAAAACATATTCAGCCTATTGTTATTGCCGTTTTTGCATTTTTGCTTTACTCAAATACTTTGGGACATACGTATGCATTAGACGACATAGTTGTGTTTTGGAAAAATGAATTTGTACAAAAAGGAATTTCTGGAATAAAAGATATTTTGTCTTATGATTCTATGGCTGGAATGTTTGGTAAAGATTCTAAAGAAATAGAAGGTGGTCGCTATCGTCCTTTGTCTTTGATTACTTTTGCTTTGGAAGTTGAATTTTTTGGACGTGAAACTACTGACATTGGAGCAAAAGAACCATTTTTGGGGAATCCAGGAATTAGCCATTTTTTAAATATTTTGCTTTATATTATTTCTTTATTAATCCTTTACAAAGTGCTAAATCGTTTGTTTAGAGATTATAAGCCCAAATATGAATTTTTAAGTATTCCTTTTTTGGCAACAATGCTTTTTGCTGCTCATCCTTTGCACACCGAAATTGTTGCAAACATTAAAGGAAGAGACGAAATATTAGCTTTTTTATTTTCAATAGCAGCTTTAAATTCAACTTTGAATTATGTTGATAATAAGAAGTTTACAGGATTAATTTCTGCTTTTATCTATATTTTTCTTGGCTCAATGTCAAAAGAAATAAGCATTACTTTTTTAGCAGTAATTCCTCTAAGTATTTATTTCTTTAGAGATGAAAAATTTTCAAAACTTGTTGTTTTAACTATTCCTTTAATTGCAGGTGCGGGATTGTATATGATTTTGAGGCATCTTGCTATAGGAGATCAAACAGCTATAGAGGCGACTCTATTGATGAATAATCCATTTTTAGGAACTACATTTGCAGAAAGATATGCAACAGTATTTTTGACTTTATTATTGTATTTAAAACTGTTGGTTTTTCCACATCCTTTAACATGGGATTATTATCCATACCATATTCCAATTGTTAATTGGACAGATTGGAGAGCGATTTTGTCACTAATTTTATATTTAGCTTTGTTTGTAATTGCAATTTATGGATTAAAGAAAAAAACCATTTACTCTTATGGAATTCTAATTTATTTAACTACACTTTCAATAACTTCAAACTTATTTTTTAATATAGGAGCTTTTATGAGTGAGCGTTTTGTATATGTTTCATTATTAGGCTTTTGTATAATTTTTGCATATTTAATTTCTGAAAAATTGGCTCAAAAAATTACGCATATTAAAAAATACAAAAATTTGTCTATTGGAATTGTTTGCTGTGTTTTGTTCGCATTTTCTATAAAAACATATTCTCGAAATTTTGACTGGAAAAATAATTTTACTCTTTTTAGTCACGATGTACAGGTAAGTGTTAATTCAGCAAAAGGCAATGCTACTTATGCTAGTCATTTGTACAAATTATCAGAAGATGCAGAACAAGCACAAGATACTTTATTGCGAGACAAATATATGCGAGAATCTATTCCATACTTCGAAAAGGCTTTAGAAATTTATCCTGATTATTCAGATGCTTTGGTTAGGCTTGGGAATATATATTATAAATTAGAAGGCGATTATAAAAAAATGTTTAATTATTATCTTAAAACGCTTGAAACCAGTCCGTTGTTTGCTGATGTTTGGGGAAATGCCAAGGGTGTTTTGAATCTTAATGTTGATGAACCTGAATATGAAAAGTATATTTGGAAACGATTTTCAGAATTAGCTCCAGATTATTACGAATCATATTTTCAACTTGGCTCATTATATTATTTCGAAGGGCAACAAAGTGCAGATTCAGCAATATATTGGTTAGAAAAATCCAAAGCTTTACACCCAAATCATTTTGAAAATTTATTTTACTTGGGTGTTTCTTATGGTTATATCAACGATTTTCAAAAAGCTCGTGAAAATCTTTTACTATCAGTTGAAATTTCACCAAATATTGAAGCATACCGCTATTTAGGTATTAGTTATGGAATGGAAGGCGATGATAAAACCGCACTTTCTTATTTTGAAAAAGCTCTTGCTTTAGATCCAAATAATGAAGTAATGAAAGGTTATGTAGAATTAGCGAAAAGCAGATTGAATTAATTTACCATTCTAAAATAACTTTTCCGCAATTTCCGCTGTCCATTACTTCAAAGCCTTTTAAATAATCGTCAATATTAAATTTATGTGTGATAACTGGTTTTATATCTAATCCTGCCAAAAGCATTGCTTCCATCTTATACCAAGTTTCAAACATTTCTCTGCCGTAAATACCTTTTAGTTTTAGTCCTTTAAAAATTATTTCGTTCCAATTAACTGGTGAAGTTGAAGGTAAAATTCCCAACAAAGCAATAGAACCTCCATTATACATAGCAGTAACCATTTGGTTAAAAGCACCACCATTTCCAGAACATTCTAAACCAATATCAAATCCTATTAAATTATGTTTTTTAAGAACATCTTGTAAATTTTCTTTTAGTGGATTTACGCAAACATCGGCACCCATTTTTTTTGCTAACTCTCTGCGATAATCGTTAGGCTCAACAGCAAATACACTTTTAGCTCCAGCAAATTTAGCAATAGCAACACACATTGCTCCAATTGGTCCGCCAGCACCTGTAATAATTACATCTTCGCCAAGAAGATTAAACGACAATGCAGTGTGAGTTGCATTTCCAAATGGATCCATAATAGAGCAAAGGTCGTCTTCGATTTTTTCGCTAATACGAACAACATTAGTTGCAGGAATTGATAAATATTCTGCAAAGCAACCGTCACGATGAACGCCTACACCATAATTATTTGCACAAATATGATCCCAGCCTCTATGACAATTTCTACATTCTCCACAAGCAATATGTCCTTCGCCAGTAACTCTTTCGCCTATAGTAAATTTATGTTTTACATTTGCTCCAGCATCTGCAATTTCACCAACATATTCGTGTCCAATAATCATAGGTGTTTTTATTGTCTTTTGCGACCACTCATCCCATCTATAAATATGAAGATCTGTTCCGCAAATTGCTGTTTTTCTAATTTTTATTAAAACATCGTCTGGTCCTATACTTGGAATGGGCATGTCTTGCATCCACAAGCCTCTTTCAGGTTTTGCTTTTACTAGTGCTTTCATTTTATAAAATTTTTCCCAAAAATATAAATTATATTTTTCTTTTTTTATGTTTTTAAAATATTTCTGAAATTAAATTTTTTAAAATTCATATCTTTACAAAAAATTTGACATGAAAAACCCTGATGTAATAGTTGTTGGTGGCGGAGCTGCAGGCTTGTTGGCTTCTATTCGTGCTGCTATGGGCGGACATAAAGTTTTGGTTTTAGAAAAAATGCAAACGGCAGGAAAAAAAATGCTAATTACAGGAAAAGGTCGTTGCAATATTACTAATTCCGATTCTATAAAAGATTTTATAACTCAAGTTTTTCCTGATGGACGTTTTTTATATTCAGCATTTAATCAATTTTTTAATTCTGATATTTTAGCTTTGTTAGAAGATTGTGGCGTTGAAACTATGTTGGAAAGAGGTGGACGTTATTTTCCAAAATCTGAAAAAGCATCTGATGTTGTTGATGCATTGTACAAAAGAGCAAAAGACTTGGGAGTTGAATTTATTTTTAATGCTAAAGTTCTCTCTATTGAGCAATTAGAAGGGAAAATTAATTCTGTAACTTATTTGAATAATAATTTAGAAAAAATTAAAATTCCTGTGCAAAATGTTATTGTTTGTACTGGAGGAAAGTCTTATCCTGGAACTGGCTCAACAGGAGATGGTTATGTGTTTGCTAAAAAATTAGGACATAAAATTGAAAAATTATTGCCTGCTTTGGTTCCTGTAGAAACTTTTGAAGATACAGCAAGTGAAATGCAGGGCTTGAGTTTGAAAAACATAAATGCAAGTTTAATTATTGACGGTGTTGAGGAAGATTCTGAATTTGGCGAACTGTTGTTTACACATTATGGTTTGTCGGGACCAGTTATTCTTACTTTGAGTCGTAAAATTGTTGTTGCATTGGAAGAAAAAAAAGAAGTAAAAATTTCTATAGATTTTAAGCCTGCTTTGGATTTTGAAAAATTAGATGCCAGAATTTTACGCGATTTGAATGAACATGGGAAAATGAAATTTGCTAATTTATTCAAATTGTGGTTGCCACAAAAGGCAATTTCTGTTTTTCAAAAATTATCGGATATTGACATAGAAAAACAAGCCAGTAAAATTTCGGGAGCAGAACGCAAAAAAATAGTTTCATTGCTTAAAAACTTAGAATTTACGGTAAAAGCACACAGAGGCTATAACGAAGCAGTTGTAACAGCTGGAGGCGTTTGCACAGATGAGGTTAATCCTAAAACTATGGAATCAAAATTAGTACAGGGTTTATATTTTGCTGGCGAAGTTTTAAATTTAGATGCAAATACCGGAGGCTATAATTTACAAATAGCATTTTCTACAGGCTGGTTAGCGGGGGGATTGGGGTGATGAAAAATAATACGTAAATTCATTATTGTGTTTTCAAAAATGTGGTGAATGAAAATTCTATTTCTAAAGGGATCGAAATCGACCCCTTTTTAAAAGGTCTTAGTTTTATAGTTAGCTTGTTACACATTAGGCAAGACATTTAATAGATATATTTGGCGAATTTCAAAACGTTTCCAAATATATTCACAACAACTCATTGAAATGGGAAATAGATATGTTTTGTAAAAATGATTAATTTTCTAAAATTCCTAGCTATTTGTTATTAAATTTCTTTGTATCTTTGCAAATAATTAGAAGAAAAAAAGCGTGGTGTTTTTTATAAGCTTTAAAAAATTAGTATAACTTTTAAAATAAATATAGAAATGAAAACAAAAAAAATATTTACATTGATTATTATAGTAACATCAATGACTCTTAATGCTCAAAAAGTGGCATTGCATTCTAATGGAGCAATACAGTATTTTAATGGTGCAAACGCCTTTATTAATGCGTATAATGCAAGTGTTTCTGGCGATACCATTTATCTGCCCGGAGGCTCGTTTAATACACCTGCTGAATTTGCTAAAACGCTCAGAATTATAGGTGCAGGGCACTATGCCGATTCAAGTCTTGTAACAGGAAAAACCTTTATCAGCGGGGACATTTTTCTAAGGGAAGCCGCTGATAATTGTCTATTCGAAGGTGTTCACATAGCAGGCACATTTTCTACTGCAAACAATGAAGCTGTAGATTATTTAACCGTAAAATCTTCTTCGATTGATGGTAATATATATTTTCAGGGAGATTTATCAAACCCTTCAAAAAATGCGAGTTTTATTAGGTGTGTTGTGAGGCATTGCGACTTGGAAAATGCACAAAATGCTTATTTTGCCAATTCTATAATTTCAAACAGTTCTATATATAACTCTTCAGGCAACTTGTTTGAGAATAATATTATGATGTTTACTATGGGTTGGGATGTTTATTTATTCCGAAATGGAGGCAATAATATTATTAAAAACAATGTAATAAAAACAGGAGGGAGTGAAGCATATAGTATAGGTACATTTACTAATGGAAATACTTATTACAATAATCTTTTTACAGTTTCTAATCCTTCATTAGGTACTAATGCTGTTGCTTCTGGCAATTATTTAGGTGTTCATTCGGATAGTATTTTTGTAAACCAAACAGGTGTAACCTTTGACTATTCGCATAATTATCATTTAAAAAAACCTCAGGTTTGGATAGGTACCGACAATACGCAAATAGGCATTTATGGTGGCGTATTCCCTTATAAAGAAGGAGCTATCCCATCTAATCCGCATTTTCAAGAAGAAAACATTGCCCCAACAGCAACAGGCGGGCAACTGAATGTGAAAGTTAAAGCGGCAGCACAAGATAATTAGTTAACTATAAAAAAGAACGATTATGAAACTGAAATTATTAATTGCTTTCACATTGCTTGCGAGCATAGTTTCAGCACAAAACAAATTGGTTTCTTACGAATATTGGTTTAACAACGATTATGCAAACGTGCAAACTGTTGCTATTTCTCCAACGCAGACACATGTGTTAAATACTAATATTGACATTACAGCTTTGCCAAACAATGTAAACTTATTGAATATTCGATACAAAGATGAAAATGGAAAATACAGCAGCACTTTAAGCAAATTGTTTGTGAAATTACCAGATGCAGAAATCGTTGGGATCAATAATTTGGTTTCTTACGAATATTGGTTTAATAACGATTATACAAACGTGCAAACCATTGCTATTTTCCCAACACAGACACATGTATTGAACGCTAATTTTGACATTACAGCTTTGCCAAACAATGTGAATTTGCTGAATATTCGATACAAAGACGAAAATGGAAAATATAGCAGCACTTTAAGCAAATTATTTGTGAAATTACCAGATGCAGAAATCGTTGGCACCAATAATTTGGTTTCTTACGAATATTGGTTTAATAACGATTATACAAACGTGCAAACCATTGCTATTTCCCCAACGCAGACACATTTGTTGAACACAAATATTGACATTACAGCTTTGCCAGATAATGTGAATTTACTGAATATCCGATACAAAGACGAAAATGGAAAATATAGCTGCACTTTAAGCAAATTGTTTGTAAAATTGTCTAGCGCTACTGATATAGTTGATAACAAGCTAACAGATTATATGTATTGGTTTGACAATGATTTTGCAAATGCAACAATAGTATCTTTACCACAAAACGTAAAAGCTCACAATTGGGTTGAGCTATTATCTTTGCCAAGTAATATGGAAGGAGGAAACCACGATATAAATATCCGTTTTAAAGATAGTTTGGATATGTGGAGCGTTCCTTTTTCTAAAACATTTTTTAAAGAATATGAGCCAAGAGCAGAATTCAATGGAATGGAAAGTGAAATATGCTTTGGAACAATGCTTGAAATCACGCCTAATGCAGTAATAGATGCTGATAGTATTTATTGGAATTTTGGAGACGGAACAGAAATTGAGGGAAAAGTTGCTACAGGTGCTGTTCAGCATTTCTATGCATCAGCAGGAACTTATACGATTACAGCAACAATGAAGCATGTGGCGAGTGGTGTTAGCAATGACACAACTTTTGCAATTACAGTTCATCCTTCTTATGGCAGTTTTGAAATAGCTGAAAACTATATTTCAGAAAACTTTGAGGCAACGGCGATTGGTAGTTTACCTGACGGCTGGGTGTTGCAATATAATGGAACAGGTAACGCTAATCAAAAAGTGGTGGATTCACCGGTTAAGAATGGAGCAAAAGCTCTGCAGTTAGAAGGTGCTACATATTGGGCAGCACATTTATATAACGTTCCTTCTGAGTTTCCAGATAAATTTGTAATAGAATCGTGGATGCAAACAAATTCTACTGCAGGAGGAGGAACGGCTGGTGCAGGTAGTTTATTAATATCAAATATTAACGTAGGCTCATGGGGAACAGATGTTGCTAGAATTGTTTTCAACGGAGGAAATATAACTTATTTCAATAGACAAGGTTCTACTTACAGCAATATATTTAATTTGCAAACCTATCAAATTAATGAATGGTACCATATTAAAATGAATGTTGATTTAACAACTAAAACAACCACAATTTTTATTAATAATCAACAAGTTAGTGCAGATGATGGAACAGGGAATATAATTAGCGATTTCCCTATTCATTCAACTGTAAATCCAACAGAAGTTTCTTTAATAGCTGGAAATGACGGAACTAGTAAAATGTTTTTTGATGATGTAAAAATGTATGCTAGTGATACTATTAGCAATTTCCTTGAAGTTGATTTATCGGTTTGTGAATCAGAATTGCCATATGCCTTTGGAACACAAAGTTTGACAACTAATGGTACTTTCACAGAAACTTTCCAAACAATTCATGGCTGCGATAGTACAGTAACTATGAACTTTAGCGTGTTACCTGTAACTTATGGAACAGACGTGCAAACGGCTTGTGAATCTTTCACATGGATAGACGGAAATACATACACAGAAAGCAACAACATCGCTACTTATACTCTAACTAATGTAGCAGGTTGTGATAGTATTGTAACTTTGAATTTGACTATCAATAATGTTGATGTTTCTGTAACTCAAGAAGGAGTAAATCTTTTTGCTAATGCAACAGATGCCGAATACCAGTGGTTAGATTGCAACAATAATAATGCTGCAATTGACGGAGAAACTAACCAGTCTTTTACTGCAACTCAAAATGGAAGTTATGCTGTTGAAGTAATGCAAAATAATTGTATAGACACTTCGGTTTGTTATGCTATAACAACTGTTGGTATTTTAGAAAGTACTTTTAGTAATAACATAACTATTTATCCAAACCCAACCGATGGCATGTTTAAAATTGATTTGGGTGAAAGTTTGCCTGAATTTACGGTCAGCATAACAGATGTAAGTGGAAAAGTGCTAAGAAAATATGCATATAAAAATGTGCAAATACTTGAATTGAATTTAGATGTACAACCAGGAGTTTATATGCTAAACATTAGTGCTGGAAACAAAAATGCAACAATAAAGCTGATAAAAAAATAAAACTTGCTAATAAATACTTGGTATAATTGTGGTCTTTTAACTAGATATGATAATGACAAGACAAGAGAAAATCGAATAGTGATGTTTTGTGGTATCAAATACTATATCATTCGTTACGACAAATCATTTCAAAACATTTAAAGTTTAAAATTAAGAAGTTTTTTATTAGTTTTGAAACAAAACTTTTTAATAAAAATTTTAAACAGCAGATTATTATATCGAAAACACTACATGAGTAATAAATTAAACATAAACCAAAGTGAATATAGTGTAATTTTGCAACAAGCTGTTGCAGAAATTCGTAATGCTCGTACACAAATTGCAAAGCAAATAAACAGTACAACAAATTCAGTTTATTGGAATTTGGGAAAATTACTTTTTGAAAAACAACTTGAAGAAGGTTACGGCAGTGGAGTTGTAAAACAATTGTCCGTTGACCTCAAAAGTGAATTTCCAGATATGGGACTTTCACCACGAAATCTTTGGGATATGAAACGTTTCTATGAGCGTTATTATCAAGCAGATATAAAACTGCGACAGGCTGTCGCAGTTTTGCCGTGGGGACATAATTTGCTTTTAATCAATAAAGTGCAGTCTCTTTCGGCGGTTGAGTTTTATGCCAATGAAGTGATAGTTAAAGGTTGGAGTAGAGATTTGTTACTCAACGCCATAAAAATGGACACTTACAGTCGGACACAAACACAAATTTCAAGCAATAATTTTAGTCAAACACTTCCTGCAATAAATGCCGAATATGCTAATGAAGTATTTAAAAGTACTTATAATTTAGGATTTTTGGGAATTACCCAACCAGTAAAAGAAATTGAACTCGAAAAACGGCTTATTGACAAAATTAGAAATTTTATTTTAGAATTGGGCAAAGGCTTTAGTTTTATAGGCAACCAACATAGATTGGAATATAACGGAAAAGAGTATTTTGTAGATATGCTTTTTTTTCATAGGGGATTGCGTTCCTTGGTAGCTATTGAATTAAAAATAGGAAGTTTCAAAGCTGAATACGTAGGGAAAATGAATTTTTATCTTTCATTAC